>Ga0209487_1000689_pt1 | contig 30110 bp, 20 predicted proteins | sample Poulit2012_FD_187524 | JGI IMG/M metagenome (GOLD analysis project Ga0209487, IMG submission 187524) | Agricultural soil microbial communities from Georgia to study Nitrogen management - Poultry litter 2012 (SPAdes) (version 2) | ecosystem: Environmental > Terrestrial > Soil > Agricultural land...
GTGGAGCTCATTGTGACGAATCACTCCCGTGTGAGTACGCTGATGGCGTGAATAACCCGGGATAGTGTGGGATTGGGTACCCGCAGTAGAGTTCAGGATCAGCTGGCCTTCCTGAATAATGGATTGAAACGGTCCCGATTTTTCGGAGGTTTGAACGGGCTGATCCATCTGGTGGATTTCCCCACTCTCCCTCCTCAAGCGAATATCGGAGTGATCTGCGTCGATCCACCCCGGTTCACTCTGGCTCAGGAAACCACTGAAGGCATCGACCTCTTTTTGCCATTGAAGGTTCAAGCTTCCGGGGGCCAAATCATAGAGAGAGATTATCGTCCGGCCTTCTGAAGAAGGTGCGGATACCCCGCCCGCTAGCCCTGTTGTAACAGCAAGCTGACTTCCCTCATTTAATAGAAGAGGCTGCCCGATGTCCTGATTGAAACTCGCCACCTTTTTAACGATCCCGTTTCCACTATCCAGAAAGAAGAGGCCATTGCGGGAGGGGATGAGGGCACCCCTCATCGACTCTCTTTCCAGAGGGATCACAGCGAGTGGATATGAAATCGGATGCAGGTCCGTATCGGGTAAAGCGGGGGTGAAAAAATGGTCGTCTGTGAGCGAGTCCAGGGGCTCGATCGATCGTTCCCTGTAGAGATGCTGATAGGGGGGGACCTTTGCATAGGTGAAGGAGGCTACGGGAAGGGTCTCTGAAAATCCAGAGAGTTCGAATTCGGGGGTTGCGCCGCTATGGGTTCGGTTATCCGGATGGGTGTCGCGGCCAAATCGATTTTGATACAGGGTGATCGAACTCCCCTGGGTCAGAACGGATGCGTTGTTGCCAAACCACCAGAAATCGTAGGGCGATCCGTTAATCTCGTTTTGAAACAGACCGGCCTCTACCGGCCGGCCGATATCCTGAGCTCCATCCGCCTCCATGAGGGTTACGGCACGGTGATTCTCATCATTGTTGATACCCGTTCTGCCCAGTTTATCACGAACAACCGCTTCATCCACATGCCAGATCAGGATGCCGCCGTTCAGTACTCTCCCGTCTGGTCTTTCCTTGCCCCCCGGAAGGGAGAAATCGTAATTTGAAACGCCAGTGACGACACCGGGCTCCAGGAGATCTTCGAATCCACTTTCCTGATACGTGAACGAAACGTCATCATTTATGAAGGTCTGTTCAGCCAGGGTACCGTCGGGCCGCTGAATGGTGAGAGTCACGCCGCTACTGTCCGGATCGCGGTGTCTGTTCTCTACCAAAAAGTATTCATCTCCGGAGATAGGAATTTTCAGAAAACTGCCGGGCTGGCGCAAGGAAGCAGCCGGAAGAGTGACCTCTTGTTCTGATAGTAGGGGGAGGGTAAATGCATCCGCCCATCCCGCATACATTTTTTCCCAGGCTGACATCTCTGGAGGGAAAAGTCCGCGGTAGGAAAACATTGCGGCTCCATCCATCAGTCCGAAACGGCCAATTCCCGAGTGGCCTGTTTCGGTATGGAAGAGGTCCGGCAGACCGAGGTGTCTGCCAGTGAGTGCTGTGGCCAGACCATTTGCAGAGAGCTGTAGTACGTAGGGCTTGCCAGAGAGATCCTCGCCTTCCCTGCTTAACGTTCTTGGCAGGATGACCGTATTGTCGATGAGGAGATTGCCGTCACCTGCCGGAAATCCGGAGAAGGACGGGTCCTGAAGCAGCTCTCTGAATGCCTCCCGGTCCAGGTAGAGGGAAGGCAGATCCTGAGGTGTGCGTTTTAATGTGGTTCCGGTCAGTTCAATATCCCTTCCGATTCCGGCATGGAAAATAACATACATCCGGTTGTCAGCTGATGATTGCGAGACCTCATCGGCCAGGTGTTCGCCTGCAGATAACCACACTTCGGAGGCTAGCGTGACCATGGAGCTCAGGTCCGGATCCCTCCCTGTGGGTGAGTAGTCTGCCAGTGTGCCGTTCACTCTCTGGATCTGCGGTAAAACCTGATAGCTGATCTGGAGGCCGCCGTTGGACATGCTTTCAAAATAGTTTTTGACAAATTCCAGCCGGGCTTCGAAATAGGATGAGTTGTGCGGCAGAGGATCGATGGTAATGGAGGGGTCCTTCAGATAGGGCAGGCCGTTCTCTTCGAATGTTCCGTTACCTGAGGTGTAGGGATTCTCTTCGGGCTGAAATTCCACCATCACTGCGACGATGTGAAGATGGCCTTCTATCTTTTGGCCGGAGACGATATCAGCCGGTATCAAAAATAAAAAAAGCAGTGTCAGAAGATATAAACTGACACTGCTTTCACATGCTTTTTCCACCGCCATTCAGCGAAGATATATTATCTGAAATTAATCAACAGGCTGAGTCGGATGGTGTTGGCGAGCGGGTGATCATCCTCGAGAGTATAAAGGTAACTGAAGTCAACGCCAAAGATGTTGTATCTAAGCCCTGCACCCAGAGTAATAAATTCCCGGTTACCATTTTCAGGATGCTCGTAGTAGTATCCGGTTCGAAGCGCAAAAAGGTTGTCATACCAATATTCCAGGCCGAATCCAAGCATCAGCTGCTGGGCAAGCGTCACATCCACGGTTTCTGTTCCATTAAACCGCTCGAAGGATCCCCAGGATTTGAAGAGAGCTTCCAGTGCACCCATGGTTTCGTAGGTCGGATTGTCAGGATCACTCCCCAGCCGCTCGTTTCTGGCCATCACTTTGGAGATGTCATTCGACAGGGTGATGGTGTTTACGCCATTTGCATCAATGTTCATTTTGTAAGCCCAACCTGCACGTAAAACAGTTGGCAGAGGATCTTTCTGAGCATTGTCGGTATACTGAATACCGGGGCCGAGGTTGGAGAGATTAAAACCGGCACTGAAATTCGCCTGTCGGTTGCCGACCATAAAAGGATCGGTTTTGTATAGGGCGGAAAGATCGACCCCAAGACTGGATCCCGGATTGATCTCCTGACCGCTCACACTTCCGTCTGCCAATGAACTGTAGACAAAACGGAGACCGGTACCCAACGAAAAATTATCACTCACACGGAATCCGTAGGAGAGTCCCGCGGCGAGTTCAAAACTGTTAAAACGACCGAGGTTGAGGCCTGTCTCATCTGTTCGTGTCTGCTCACCGAGGTTGAGAAAGGTGATGTGGCCACCAATGGTTCCGATTCCATCCACGTAGTACGTCCCTACCAGATAGTCGTAAAATAGATCGGCATTGAATGCGGGAAGCCAGTTGGCATGGGTCAGGCTGATCTGACTCTGATTTTGAAATGCGAGTCCTGCAGGGTTCCAGAAGATTGCAGAAGCGTTATCCGCTATGGCCACCCCGGTGTTTCCCATACCGGTTGCCCTGGAATCCGGTTCTATCTGAAGAAAGGGTACCGCAGTTATCCCCACCTGCGCGGCCGCATTCCCGAGGGGGAAAAGCAACAATAGAATTGAGTATAGAAGAAATTTTTTCATACCGTGAATCATGGTTAACCTGTGATAATTGGATTGAATATAATAAAATCTTAATTCAGTATTGGTTATTATTCTCTAACGAATGCATTGAAATCTCACCTCTTTTATAGAGTATCCGGTAGAGTCATCCATACACCTTAATCGGAAAACGGAATGGATCCGGAGTGCCTTTTAAAAAGCCTGGTTTACAATACATCGATGCCGTAACCATTCCCGCTTTCACACGATGATCTCGGAATCCTGTGATTTAGGAATCGTTGTGCAACATGCCTTTCTTTTGTCAACACGAGGCGTGCTGTTTGATCAATAACTTCTCTGATCCGTAGCGGTTTTCCCTATAGGCGGTATGTGTAGAATTGGTATTGGAGGATGTAAGTAGTGGCATGATACATCTGCCGTTTGTAAAAATCAATATAAAGAGACTGTTATTATTACGATTTATGAGAGTAGGGTGCTACACGTCAGGTTTTTGGGCCAGTCCCGGTCAAGGTAACGGGACTCTGAGGGTACTGGGCGGTCGGGTAGGCCGGGTAGGGCAGTGAGCGGAGCAGAAGCGTAGTAATAGGCAGGGACCGATGGGATACCTCTTCAGGCCCCCGGGAAGGCAAAGGCTGCTAATGTGCCGAAAGGGTGAAATACCACAGAATAGAAAGTGAAACTGATTGCACTTTGACTGGGGAGCTGCGCCATCGCTTCGCCGCTGGAGAAGGGGTGTCGCAGGACCACGTCCCAAAATCAGAAGCGACCCGCCATGTTTAGTCCGCCAGCTCGACAACCAGAGCAGACGCCCCGCCTCCTCCGTTGCAAATTCCTGCACATCCGGTACGAAGGTTTTTCTGCCTCAACGCATGTATCAGGGTCACCAGAATTCTGGCCCCCGAACATCCGATTGGATGGCCCAGGCTTACCGCCCCTCCAAAAACATTTACCTTTTGGGGATCCAGCCCCATTATTTTCTGATTGGCAAGAGCCACGACGGAGAAGGCTTCGTTGATCTCAAAGAGGTCAACATCGGAGAGTTCCACCCCTGCTCTCTTCAATGCCAGTGGAATGGCATCTGCGGGTGCAGTGGTGAACCATTCAGGGGCCTTGGCCGAACTGGCAAATCCTTTAATGACTGCAAGCGGGGCCAGGTTCAGTTCCTGAGCCTTCGAGGCGCTCATCAGAAGCAGGGCTGCTGCACCGTCGTTGATACTGCTGGCATTTGCTGCGGTGATGGTTCCGTCCTTTTCAAAAGCCGGCCTGAGGTTTGGTATTTTTTCGAAATTGACCCGGTTGAGTTCTTCATCTTCTGCCACGACGGAGACCGTGCCACGGCGGTCTTTTACCTTAATCTCCGTAATTTCATCCTTAAAATAACCGGAATCCCTGGCGTTTAAAGCACGCTTGTAAGACTCTGCTGCGTATGCATCTTGCTCTTCGCGGCTGATCTGGTACTCTCTGGCACAAAGCTCTCCTGCACTACCCATATGACAGTCGTTATAGACATCCCACAACCCGTCTCTGAGGATGCCATCTGACACCTCAGAATGGCCCAATTTTGAACCAAACCGGTGTTTGTCAAGATAGTAGGGGACATTGCTCATACTCTCCATACCACCGGCGATCACCACCTGGTTTTCACCCAGAGCGATCTGGGAAGCGGCAATCATCACAGCTTTCATACCCGACGCACAAACTTTATTCACAGCTGTAGCGGGCGTCCGGTCGGAGAGTCCTGCTTTCAGGGCCGCTTGTCTTGCCGGAGCCTGTCCGGTACCAGCCGAAAGTACATTCCCCATAATGACCTCCTCCACATGATCCGGAGAGATACCGCTCTGTTTGATCAGATCAAAAATGGCAGCAGCCCCGAGTTCGGGCGCAGTGAGAGTGGCCAGTGAACCGGAAAATGCACCGATGGGAGTTCTTTTTGCCTCGACAATGACTACATCTTCCATAAGTTCACCGGACGCTTACGGTCTGTTAATGTTTTATGAATGGATCGCTTGTTTCAGATCATCGATAAGATCGTCTGCATCTTCAATTCCCAATGACAACCGGATGAGGGAATCATTCAGCCCCGCTTTCTCACGAACCTTTTTCGGGATCGATCCATGGGTCATGGAAGCGGGATGGCTCACCAGAGATTCTACTCCACCAAGACTTTCAGCAAGAGTGAAGATGCGGGTTTTGCTCATCACTTCTTCTGCCCGCGCAATGCTGTCATCTTTCAGGCTGAAGGAGATCATCGCCCCAAAGTCAGACATCTGCCGGGCTGCAATATCATGATTGTTGTGGGTTTTTATACCGGGGTAGAACACTTCAGCCACTCTGTTTTCCGAGAGGAGATAGTCGACCACTTTCTTGGCATTTTCAACAGAACGCTCTACACGGACACTCAGCGTCTTGATCCCTCTCAGAATCAGATAGGCATCCATTGGGCCGGGAACGGCTCCTGAAGTTTTGATCTGAAAACGGAGTTTCTCAAGAAGTTCCTGATTGGAGCTTGCAATGGCCCCTCCGATCACATCAGAGTGGCCTCCCAGATATTTTGTGGAAGAGTGCATCGAAGCATCCGCTCCAAGCTTAACCGGGTTTTGGAGATAGGGGGAGGCAAATGTATTATCTACAATGCAGAGGGCATTGTGCTGATGGGCTATGTCAGAGACTGCCTCAATATCGATAATTCTGAGAAGCGGATTGGTGGGTGTTTCAGCCCAGATCAATTTTGTATCGGGGGTGATCGCTTTTTTTACCTCATCCAGTTGGGTCATGTCGACATAGGAAAATTTGATCCCAAAGGGTTCATATACTGTCTGGAAAAGACGGTAGGACCCACCGTAGAGATCGTTTGTCGAGATGACGTGATCCCCCGGACGGAGTGTTTTCATGACGGCATCAGTCGCTGCAACACCACTTGAAAAGCAGACAGCTTCGTCGGAATATTCGATACCTGCAATCAGCTTCTCAAGAGCGGTCCGTGTGGGATTCCCGACCCGTGCATAGTCATATCCTTTATTTACATTTGGTTTCTCCTGTGCAAAAGTGGAGGTGAAAAAGACGGGCGGCATCACCGCACCCGAGGTCTCTTCCGGTTTCTGTCCTGCGTGGATGACTTTCGTATTAAATTTCATAATCCTCTAAAAATTATAAGTTTCCTCTAATTGCCGGGCCTCTTCAGTCAGATCGAGTGAGATATAGAGCTCATAGAGACTGTATGCATACCCGGTGTTGTCCGGATTGATCTTGGCCAGGCGCTCCCAATGGGGGAGGGCATTTTTTCGATAATCGGCAATGACCTGGTTCAAACTGTTTCTGTTCAGATTCGGCATAGCCGCCAATTGTTCCAATTTCTGAGCTGCCTCTTTGTAGAATTGAGCCGCATTGTATGTCAGCTCTTCCCTCATCGGGGTCTCTTCCTGAAGATTTCTGTAAATCTCACCGGAAACTTCCAACAGGGCCAAAAGCTCATCCGGGTCGATATTTGCAGATGATCCATTCAGCATTTCCTCATATTTCTGCATGAAATAATTGAAGTTCTCTACGGCAAGGGTCTCCTGATAAGAGACCCGTGAGGGATGCTCTGTCAAAAGGGTTTTCAGTTCTGAGACGGCCTCCTCATGATAGCCGTTAATGATCAGTGCATTGACCAATCCGTGCCGTAACTGGATCTCTTCGGGTTTCTCTGCGGCAATCTCCCGATAGATGGCGATCGCTTCATCGCCAAAACCTGACTCCAAGTAAAGATAGGCAAGTTTTTCACGAAAAAGAATGCGGGTATCATCGTCTGTAATGACGTTCAGTGCATCCCGGGTCGTCTGGATGGCATCGGAGAGATCTCCACCGTTGTATTGCACACTGGTAAGGAGTCTGTATCCTTCACTGTTATCCGGTGCCAGGGTGATCGCGTTTCTGAGATGAGCGGTAAGGGCAGGGGATGGCTGTGAAGAGTCTTCCTCACTCTGCTGCATCAGCCGGAGGGCTTCCTGATACTCTCTGTTCCATTGACGCTCTATCAGGGCGTCTATCCGCTGTGAGACGTGCGGTGTATGGATACGGGCTTCTTCAGCAGTCTGAAAGAGAGCCGTATAAACAGGAAGGCGTGCAGAAGGGGCGGAGAGGGTTCGGGCGCGGGAGGCAAGCAGTTCGGCTTTTTCGGTACGATAGTGGCCGTTGCTGCTGTTCGTTCGAATCTGCTCATTCAATTGTTGCAGACGCTGTTCAAAGTTTGCGTTCTGATCTGCTCCGACGGACGGATCTGATTCTGTATGTTTCAAACCGCTGCAGGAGAGGGTAAAAAAAAGCCCGAAGGCAAGTAAAAAACTTGCCGTTCGGGTGAATAAAAAGTGCATTTAAATCCTGGGTTTAGAAGGGATTAATTGTCAAAACCGGCTCTTCTCATCGCCTCTTCCGCTTCTTCTTCCATGTTCAGAATGGTATAAACCTGGAAAAGTGATTGCCAGTTGTCGGGATTGTCAGGATTGATTTCAGCTGCTCTTTCGTAGTACGTACGCGCCTCGTCCAGCACTTCCCGGGCCATCGCATCATATCGGTTAGACTCGGCGTTGTCGTTGGTGTTGTTTCTTCTTTCGAAGAGGTTGGCTGCACGGTTCTGATAGATAATTCCCAATATAAAGTTGGCATCTTCACTTTCAGGCTCCATTCGGACGACCTCTTCCATCTCACGAATAGAGATGTCCGTTAGTTCGTCGATTTCAGCTTCACGTCTGTCAATCTCAGTCTCAAGCTGCTGAAGCTGTGCCTGGGTAGATTCTTGTGCATTCCCGCTCTGACTGCTTGCCTGACGGCGCAGTTCGAAAAGTTCTTCGTACAGATCGGAGAGTTCTGAGGTAAGGGCCTCTACACTCTGATAGACCTGGGTACCTAATACGCGGCGGTACTGTGGGTTGTCAGGCTCTTCACGGATCAGGCCTTCCACCAGTTCAATGGCCTTATCTCTCTCGCCGGACTGGATATAGGCATCTGCTAAAAATTGTACAAATACAGAATTTCCTTCGTAATTATCGAGTGCTTCTTCAGAGAGGTCGATGGCCTTGTCGTACCGATTGTCGTAAAGGTAGAGGCTGATCAGATATTCATAATCGCTCTCGGCTGGTTCTTCCAGCATATCCATGGCGGTTTCGTAGGTAGTGATCGCCTGATCGACATTGTTCAGCTGAAAGTGAGTGGAAGAGATCACCTGATAGGTCATGGCACTATCAGGATTGATCGTCACTGCGTTTTCAAGGTGATCCAGTGAGACCTGATAGGGTTCGGGAGTGGCATTAAACAAACTGTCGTCATTCTGATAATTTACGGCCATATTGTATTCGTCTGCCCAATATGAAACGATGGTCTCATTAAGCTCTTCCAGTTCATCCGGTGTTTCCTCTTGCGCTACCATTAGCTCTCTGGCCCTCTCAAGGGATTCTCTTGCCTGTGCATAGACATCTTTTCTGGCAGAAGCTGGCTCCATTTCATAAGCCTGTGAACTTAAAACCACGCCTTTGTAGTAATGGGCGATGTAGTTGTCCGGGTTTATCTCAATGGCATTATTAACCGTTTCAAGAGCTGTTTCATAGTCTCCGGTGAATAAACTTATCTGTACTTCATTGACGAGAGGATCAGTAGTTTCACACGACCATAAAAAACTTAAAAAGAGAATTATTAGAAGTATTGGTGTGTAACGTTTCATATTTGGTAGGAATGTCATTCTGTTGTTGTTTAATTAGCCTTACAAAAGTAAACATATATCTATCTATCCGCAATAAAGTGTTGCAGGAGTATAGAAGTTTAAGAGAGATCAGGCTTCTTTCTGATACGTATAACAGGTCTCTGTCAATTTTATTTTGATAGATTCTTGAAACCTTTTCACTATTCTTTTAAAAGACAGCAGGTTTGACCTAAATTTACGGAGAGTAAAAGCTCCCCCAAATTTTCAGTTTAACTGATCTTCTCTATATATTCCAAAACACTGTTTACTCTGCAAAATCTCCACCGTAATTATTAAGGGAAGTTCATATTTACATTGAACAGTTGCCCTGTACAGCGGATGTTACCCAGCCCGGTAACCTGACGGATATCGGCAGTACCGAGGAGTAAAGGGTGTCAGGCATACGTAAGTAACTACAAATAGATAAAAGGTTCCGTACTGATGAAAAGAATTGTATCTACAGAGAAAGCACCCAAAGCAATTGGACCCTATAGTCAGGCTGTATCTGCCGGGGGATTTCTGTTCTGTTCCGGGCAGATTCCAATCGACCCGAAGACCGGAGAGGTCCTGCAGGGAGATATAACTGAGCAGACGCAGTGTGTGATGAATCACCTCAAGGCCGTTCTGGAGGCGGGAGACAGCAGTTTCAACCATGTTGTCAAATGCACGATATTTCTGGCAGATATGCAGGATTTTAAAGCGGTAAATGAGGTTTACAAGACCTATTTTGATGAGGAACCGCCAGCCAGAGAGGCGGTCGCGGTGAGGGAGCTGCCGCGCGGAGTGGGGGTGGAGATCAGCTGTATCGCCCTGGTGTGATGCCGGAGCTGACCCCCTGAGACGTCTGTCAGGGGGAGTACCTGAAGGATGCACTCTTTTCGGACCGGTTTCCTGCTCCGTCGTACACAACAATTTCAACGGAGTTGACCTTTTCAGGCTGGAAGCCGGGCCTGTAGAAGTAGAGATAGTTTTTGTCAGGATCGTAGCCGGTCAGCCCCGGTGTATTATTTACCACGATCCGTGACCTCCGGTGGTCGATCCCTGACTCGGAATCACGAACAGGGATGATAATTTTGAAGTTTCCTGCCAGATCTTTCCCCACTCTTACATTCCCGATCCACGGTTTATCGTTATCCGTGGTGATATAGAGAGATGTAATCTCACGAAGCTCAGCAGTCAGGATTCCCTCGGATACTTCGGAGACGCGATAAAGTTTTCTGTTCCTGAAATTATCCACGGAGTAGAGAACAGGATTTCCTCTGCTATGGAAAGAGTCGGGCAGCAGGTAGCGAAGGGTAAAGGGGTGCCGGACCGGCAGCCTGTCTGGTTCGAACCGGATATGGATTCCATCCTCGGTCTCTTTCAGTTCCATCTGAAGACGGAGGGTGTCGTAAAGGGACGCAGTGGGAAACTCAAGCCAGAGCTTGTTGTCTTTTGAGCTGAATGTGGTTTTCTTGCCGGGGAACAGTTTACGCTGAATCGTATAGTTCTGGGAGATCCGGTATGGGATGTAATGCTTTTCAACAGGCTGATCCCGGACTGAAGCGGAAGAGGGCTGGAGTGGATTGCTCAGATAATATCCGGTAATGGTCGTATAGAACGCTTGAAAATCTTCATCCGGCATTTCAGGTATGGAGGGGTAGACCGGTACACTGCGGACGGCAAAGTCTCTGGGTGCCGTGTTTCGGAAATTCAGAGTGACACGGGCGACCGAACGGTTACCGTAGATATCTTCAGCGACAATTCGCAGCGGCACCCTTTCTCCCGGTGAGAAGAGAATCCCTCTGTTTTTATGTTGACCGTAAAACGGGAGGTTATTTCCATTCACCTGATACAGTCGTTGAAAACCAGCACGGGTTTCAGCCAGGATAGGATACGATCGGTCTACGAGCATTTTACGTCTGGCATCATCCTGAAAATAGTTGGCTTCAGAATGAAAGAGTGTATCGGAGTCATGAATCATCGTCAGACGATAGACAGCGTAGATATTGGGTGTGGAGTCTGCACGGTCGTGAACATTTACGGCAAGTCCAACCGGGCCGTTTACAGAAATTTCTCCGAAATCATAGACGCCTCTGCGGTCCGTGGCATTGTGGATCGTATGGGAGAGAGGGTGCAGGGTTGCGCTGTTCTTGTGCTCAACGGCCAGTTGCCGAAATACAGGAGGGAGGGTGTCGGGGACGCGAATATTCGTCAGTAAAGGGTTGAAAGGGTGAAAATCAGGGGTCCGGAGTTCAAAATGGAGGTGGGGCGGGCCAATTCCCGTAGAACCAGTAAAAGCAATCAGATCCCCCTGTCTGTATGAAATTTGGTGCTCCTCCAGCTCCACATCAAGGTCAAAGGAGTAATTTATAAAACGGAGGGAGTCCACGAACTGCTGAAGCCCGGGTTCGAAGCGGTTCAGGTGTGCATAAACGGAGTAAGATCCGTCATCGTGTTTTAAGTAGACCACATTTCCGTAACCATAAGGCCCCGTAGCCACACGGTGCACAACCCCGTCCCGGGTGGCAAAGACGCGGAACCCCTCCCTGCCGAATGTCCGGATGTCGATACCTGCATGCAGATGAGCAGATCGGGTCTCGGCAAACGTAGAGGAGAGCTGATGGCTTGCATCGGTTGGCCAGAGATAAGTGGTATGCTGATCCAGGAAGTCCAGATCCTGGGCATAGAGACCCCCCGGCAGAGAGAGGGCGGACAGGCCCCAAAAAACAATCACTGCAAGAAAGCCTCGTAATAACAGATTCTTATCCAATAACATCTACTTCAACTACAGATTTCCCTTCATCGAGAGTGGCAGAAATATGGTCTCCTGGTTTGATCTGACTGACCCCTTCCGGTGTGCCGGTAAAAATGAGATCCCCCGGTTGCAGGGTGAAGTGCTTTGAGAGATAAGATATTATTTCTGCACAAGAAAACAGCATATGAGAGGTATTGCTCTTCTGACGAAACTCCTCATTGACCCGGATCATGATCTCCATCTCCTGCAGGTTCTCCCTGTCGTTGTAGGGAATAAAGTTACCGATCGGGGAAAAGGTCTGAAATCCTTTGGCGAGGGCCCAGGGCAATCCTTTGTTTTTGGCAGTTGATTGCAGATCACGTGCCGTCACATCGATTCCCACAGCATAGGCGCCAACAGCCTGAAGGGCGGAAGAGGGGGGAACATTTTGGGCCGGTTCTGAGATCAGGAGTACGAGCTCTACTTCATGATGGATCTTTTGGGAGAGGGATGGGAGCACGATCTGTTCGCCGCTATGAATAATGGAGTTACGGGACTTCAGGAACACAACAGGTGTACTGGAGGGGCTGCTCTTCATCTCCTCGATATGGAGTGCATAATTCTTTCCGATGCAAAACAGCGTGCCGTAACTCAGTTCAGGATATGATGGTATGGTAAAGTTCATATCCCCAAAATAAAGAAAGCCCGGACAACTTCAGCTGTCTGGGCTTTTAAATAAAGTAAAAAGTAGTTATGCCTCTGTTACGGATACAAACTTACGTCCGTTGGCACGGGTTCTGAAGCTAACCACACCATCTTTGAGAGCAAAGAGTGTATCGTCACTTCCTCTGTCTACATTTTCACCCGGGTGAAATTTTGTGCCTCTTTGTCTGACAATGATGTTGCCGGCACGAACGGTTTCACCGCCATACTTTTTAACACCAAGTCGCTTGGATTGCGAATCTCTTCCGTTTCTTGTGGATCCTTGTCCTTTCTTATGTGCCATTGTTCAACCTCGGATTTAAGAAATTTTGTCGATTTTAATTTGGGTAATTGGCTGTCTGTGGCCGTTCTTCACCCGATATCCTTTCCGTCGTTTCTTTTTAAAAACGATGACTTTATCGGCTTTAAGATGATCTACAATGGTAGCTTCAACCTTGGCTCCTTCTACAACAGGCTTGCCGATACTTACATTTCCTTTACTGTCTTTTACAAGCAGAACATCTTCCAGGGTGATTTTCTCATCTTCTGTATTCAACCGGTTGACAAACAGAGTCTGATCTTCTTTCACCTTATATTGATGCCCGCCAATTTTAACGACCGCGTACATATCTCTTCCAACTTGTTATTTGAAATTTCTTATAGACTTACAAATTAAAGTTTTTAGCGATAAATAAAAAATCATTTCGCATAATTATTTTCATGAATTCCTGAGGAAGGAGGATCTGCGATTCTCATGCTGACAATGATCGGCAGATCTGCTATCTTTCCTAAAATAACTACCGAAAAACTTCTAACAGACTGTAACAATGAGCAAGTTGCCTGATCTTCACAAGACAGCATTCAAATATAAGAATACCAAGAAGCTGCAGCACGACGGCGGACGTGCGTGGGTTAAAGATTCTCAGCTGTTTGATTCCCGCCGGGGAGCAAACGGCAGGTTGATTACCATTGTGAGAGATTCGGAGGTCAAGGAAGTTTCAGAGAAGAAAGAACCTCTGTCCGGAAAAATCGCAGAAGATACAGAAGAGGAATAAGCCCCGCCCTTTGCGCATCTCCCGGCTGTTCTACCCTCTGCCAGACTCTGTGAACCGGAGACGGGGTTCACATCGGAACCTTTAGTCCACTCAGCTCGCTTTACGCGTTGGAATTGCCCGGTGAATTCCCGTACGGTTCACATGGCCTATATACTTGCCAATGATCCGAACCTCTTCAAAGATATCAGGTTCAACAATGATATCCTCATAATCGGGGTTGGCGGGCTCAAGTCGCAGCCCGTCTTTATCGTAGTAGATTTTTTTCAGGCTGGTCTCCCCATTATAGAGGACAGCCCCAATATCGCCGTTACTCACATCGCTGTCCATAAGCAGCACAAAGTCCCCATCAAATATCCCTACATCTTTCATGCTCATGCCCGATACGCGTAAGGCGAACATATCGTCCAGGTTCGGAAAGAGTGTCTCCAGCGTAATACGGCCCAGATCGGCTTCGACGGCCTCCTGAAGGTGGCCTGCAGCGATCAATCCGCGTACGGGGATGCCTGGTGATTTATTTAGGCCTGAATTCTCCTCATAATCGGGATGGATGTCATAATCATCATCTTCCCCTTTGACAAGATATCCTTTTTTTAGAAGTGCCTGGATATTCTGGGTAACGCTATTGGGGGAGCGGTAATTAAAATGATCAGCTATTTCCCGATAAGTGGGCCAGACATCATGCTCTTTTTTATATTCAATGATAAAATCAAAGAACCTTTTCTGCTTTCTTGTAAGTTGTGCTTTATCCATCTCATCATAGTTATGTGTGAAGTATGTGCAATAAACGAACTATTAACTAAATAAACAACTTCATTTATATTCACATCCTCTCGACACATCTCTTCAGATCGCTGGACGATTCTATAGAGTCTCACATCTGCAGGAGATCGTTTCTTATGGAAGCACCTGGTTATGGCCGTACAAAGCTTGTATAGACGGTGTCGGCCGACATACTGCCGAAAATACCCAAGGCACCTTCTACATTGTAGATCACATTTGGAATTTCACCGGGAGAGAGATTGGAACCCCCTAACTGAACTGACTGCGTCCGGACCAGATCGTAGGTATTTTTGTCGACCGAATAGGCCACCAACTGGTTGGGCCCATAAAACGAGACCCCGATCCATGGGTAGGCGAAGGTAATGGTACCATCACTGTTCCTGTCAAAATTGTTCTCACTGATCAGGCCTGAATTGGTTACAATATAATCAGTATAGTCTGTCTCATCATCTCCCTCAACCGAGGCGAGATAGAAAGGGGTCAGGTTCTCCATCGACGGCTCCAGTGCGGTTGAATTGAAAAGATAGTAGGTGCCGGTGGAGCTCTGAGGCGGACTGTTCAGCACGAGCTCCAGCTGCCTCTCTGCGCGATAGGGCACTTCAGCCGGAAGTTCGCCGACAAACTCAATAAGGGCGGGAACCGTTGTTTCAGCTCGTATGGGTTCATTTCCCGGAATATCAATATCAAAGCGGTAGGTGGTTTCTGCCTGAATGATCGGGTCGGGATCGGCCGGCAGGTACCACCCGGGCCGTGTATCTGATGGAATATATTCTACGATATCGGTCGTTTCCCCGTTTTCTCCAACTTTTGAGAGCCGGACTGCCGCCTGGCTGATGGCGGCATCTGCTTCCGAATAGGCAACGTCTGCGGGCATCGTCCGTGTGATAAGAATTTCGGGATAGGACAGGCCTGCGTAGGCGTAGCTTTCGATCATAATGTACTCCTGATAGGAGTCCTGATCGAGGAGATCACAACCCGACGTTGTGAACAGAAGGGTCAAAAACAGAGATAGCAGGAGTGTTGGTTTTTTCATCGTTTTTTCGCTCAGAAATTTACAGTGTAGCTGATAGACGGGATGATGGGCAGGAGGTTAACCTCATTCCGTTCAATCGGATTTTCATCAAAGTCATAGGTGTAAAACCAGACATTTCGCCGGGAATAGACGTTGATCAGCTGGAACTGCCACTCTGCATCTCCCAGTTGAAAGAAGTTCCCTTTCCGGCTTAATGAGAGATCGAGCCTGTGATAGGAGGGCAAACGAGAGGAGTTGATGTTGCCTACAATAAAGAGGTCCTGAGGTTCCGTGGTCCAGGGCAATCCCGTGACCTGGGTTCGTCCCAGCGGTTTGGTATAGGCCTGTCCGGTGGCGTAGCTGAAGACGGCTGTCATGCTCCACCGGTCTGTAAACTGGTAACTTCCGGTAATGTTGACATCATGCGTGCGATCATATTTCGGGGAGTAGTATCTGGCCTGGAGGGGGTGATCCAGAAGCTGAATATTAAATCCCGGAAACTTTCTGCGGGTAACACTGAACGTATAACCGATGAAACCGGTCACGGGCCCGGTCTGCTTCTCCAGGAAAAGCTCGGTTCCGTAAGCGTAACCTTTACCGAACCGGAAGAGTTCGCTGTACTCCAGGCCAGATGGATCCGCAATAAATGGGTCCGGCTCAAAGAGATCTCTCATGGTACGGTAATAGACCTCAATATCCAGCCCGTACCCCGTAAACGGTATGGTTTTGGCACCGAGTGAGAATTGATCCCCATAGGCGGGCGGAACGTCGGTATCGGAGGTGAGCCAGGTGTCGAACCCGGAAAAAGCTTCGTTGGTGACCAAGGTCAGGTACTGATAGTAGCGACCGTAGGCAGCCTGAAGCCGGATAGTCCGGGCTGGCCGGTATTCGGCAGAGAGACGCGGTTCGAGCCTCCGAAAATTCCCTTCGGAAAAAGCATTTAGCCGGATACCCCCGTTAATTTTCAAATCGGGGAGTGCCTGCCACTCGTCCTGCAGATAGGCGGAGAGATAACGAGCTGAAATCCGGGAACCGAATGTATCCAGATTGTCAAAACTTTCCTGATAGCGCAGGTTCAAATTGCCTGCCCAGAGCCCTGCGGAGACCGTGTGAAGCTCATTGGGCAGATACTCCAGATCCGCCTTAAACGAAAAATCGTAAATGCTGTTATCCTGCCGAATGGGGGTTCCTGCAATCTGAATCAGCGGCTCATTATAGTACCGAGAGCCTGTTACGGTTACGAAACTGTAGAGCCGTTCGGAAATAATTCTTCGCCACTGCGCACTGGCTGTCTGATTTCCATAGGTAAGGGTGATCAGCGCATCCTCCTGAAAGGGAACTTTTACCCGGTCGTTTCCAGTATAGAAGGCGAGGGAGACCCGGTCGTTTTCGCCCAGATCGTAATTCACTTTACCGTTGATATCGTAGAAATAAAAAGTGTCCGGTACACCATCAACCGATTTCTGAAGGACCGAAAGGACAGGTTCGAGAGTAGAGCGGCGCAAGGCTAACATCCAGGAGCCTCTACCGTCCCGGACCGGGCCCTCACCCGAAATTCTGGAGGCGAGTAAACCTACACTTACGGATCCCCGTGTTCGGTTTCGGTTACCATCTTTATTATAGACGGACAGCACCGAACCGATCCGTCCCCCGTACTCTGCCGGATATCCGCCCTTATAGAGACGGACATCTTTGACAGCATCCGGATTGAATGTGGAGAAGAAACCGAAAAAGTGGGTTGGGTTGTAAACCGTGGTCTCATCCAGCAGAATCAATGTTTGATCCGGCCCGCCGCCCCGTATGTAGAGCCCGCTCGAGAAGTCCGAGGCTGCTTTCACCCCGGGCAGGAGCTGAATGGAGCGGAAAACATCCGGTTCTGCAACAGACGGAAGCTCTTTGATCAGCTGGGTCGCCACCTGTGCGGTACCTATATTCCGGGCCTCTTCACGCTCTGCTTCCGACTCCACAACAATCTCTTCGATCATCACACTTTCCGGAATCAGCTCTATATCGAGCCTCAGATTTTCGCCTGGTTCCAGAGTGATCGAGGTTTCAAATCTTCGGTACCCAATATAGGTGGCGACGAGGGTATAGCTGCCCGGTTCCAGATTTGTAATGGTGAAGTAACCGGATGTATTGGAAGAGGTGCCCCGGTTGATCTCCATCAGAGCAATGTTGGCTGTCAACAGTGTTTCACCGGTTTCGGCGTCTGCAATGTAACCGTTGATCGAGGATCGTTCCTGGGCTTGCAGTGGAAGTGCGGAGAGAAGTAGCAGAATGGTGAAGAGGGTGATCTTTTTCAAGGGTTGTAGAACGTCTGTTAATAATTGTGAACAGTAGATATTGGAGACCTATACCGAAGTTAAAAGACAAAAGTTGCAATTAAAACGCAGTTCCCGCCATCTGAGTATGTTCAGCTTTGGGGCCGTGCGTCACTTTACAGATTTTTAAAGATGACACGAACTGTTTGAACGACATTAAGTAAGAGGAGAGATGAGAGGGGGAGTGGACAAAGAGAGGCGGTCACTTGAACCGATAAATAGCTCTTCGAATGAATCCTAATAACGTAATCAATTTACATGGTAAATACAAGCGCATGAACGGATGAATTGGGCCTTTTGGAACAAATTTATCATGGGGTTGTTACAACCTTCAAATGTTTTAACGTTCAAATCTGACTATGACAAAGAAGAAAGTGGGTTTTTTGCACCGCTTGGGGATAGAAGGGGATCTCTCAGATCCCGAAAATAAGCGGAAGATAATGTACACCATCGTCGCCAGTATTGCGGCGATTCTGATCATCCCGAAGTTAATCGGACTGATCTTGGACCTGAACCTGTTTGCTGAAGAGCCGGAGCCGTTTATTTTTCAGGCGGATGCCGTCGTTGCAGAAGCCAGCTACCTGGAAGATCTGATCTCCTCTACAGGAACAGTGCGCGCCATTCAAGAGATCGATCTGAGCTCCGAAACATCTGGCAAGGTGATCGGACTGCATATTAATGAAGGCTCCGAAGTGACTGCAGGTGATCTGCTGGTCAAAGTGAATGATAATGACCTTCAGGCAGAACTCGCCAGGCTGGAGTCGAATATTGAGCTATTTGAAGAGACCAGTGAAAGGCAGCAGCAGCTCTTCGAAAGGGGAGGCGCCACACAGGAGGATTACGATAACACCCTTATGCAGCTCAACAATCTCCGGGCAGAGCATGCAACCGTCATGGTACAAATCGACCGAACTGAAGTGCGTGCTCCATTTGACGGGATTGTAGGTCTGACCTATATCAGTGAAGGGGCTTATGTAACCCCTTCTACCCGGATCGCATCTCTTCAGAATACGGACTCGGTTCGTGTGGATTTTACCATCCCTGAGAGATATTCTGCCAATGTCCGGATGGGGAATCAAATTAATTTTGAAGTCCAGGGGGTCGACTCACTGTTTACAGGAGAGGTGATAGCTACCGAACCTCAGATCGACCCTAGAACCCGGACAGTGCAGGTGAGGGCTGTGGCGGAAAATCCCGGCAGAGTTCTGAATCCTGGAGCTTTTGCTAATGTGGAACTTGTTTTGAGTGCTTTTGATGAAGCTTTGGTTTTACCGTCGGTGGCCCTGGTACCCGACAACGGATCCTTCAAAGTGCTTGTCTATCAAGATGGAAAGGTCCGTGAAACTTTTGTTGAAACGGGTATCCGGTTGCGGGACCGGATCCAGATATTGTCAGGAATAGCTCCCGGCGATACGGTTCTGGTGAATGGTCTGATGCAGCTGAGTGAGGGATCAGATGTTGAAATCAGAAACCTGAATCAGGTGGCAGATCTATGAGCCGGATTTCAAGTATTAGTATCCGGAGACCGGTTTTTGCGATGGTGATGTCCATTGTGATCGTGATCTTCGGAATCATAGGATATAACGAATTGGGAATCAGGGAATATCCAGTGGTGGATCCTCCCGTGATTACAGTGAGCACCAGCTACACGGGAGCCAGCTCCGATGTCGTAGAGCGGGAAATCACCGAACCGCTTGAAGATCAGATCAACGCGGTATCGGGAATCCGGACACTTACCTCCACAAGTATGGAAGGGCGCAGTGAAATTCGGGTGGAGTTCAATATCAATACAGATATCGAAGTGGCTGCAAATGATGTTCGGGACCGAGTCTCGCGCGCGTTAGGGGATTTGCCTGATGATGCCAACCCACCCAGTATCCGGAAGGAGGATGCAGACAGTGACCCGATTCTTCTGGTAAATCTGCACAGTGATATCCGTGACCGTCTGGAACTGACGCAGTATGCCAGAAATATTTTCAGGGAGCAGCTCCGGATCGTGGATGGTGTCAGTATCATCCGGACGTTGGGGCAGCAACGCTACGCTGTGCGTCTCTGGATGGATCCCGACAAGATGGCTGCCTATGATGTCACGCCATCGGATATACGGAGTGCACTGGGCTCCGATAATATTGAGTTACCCTCTGGAGTGATAGAAGGGGATGATGTTGAGTTGACCATCCGGACGATGGGGCGCATGACGGAGCTCGAAGAGTTTGACAATCTGATTATCCGGGCAGAAAATGGGTCTATTGTCCGTTTTCAGGATGTGGGAAGGGCGGAACTGGGTACGCGAGACGACAGAACCGTACTCAAGCGTAATGGGGTTCCGATGCTGGCTGTTGCAGCCATACCCCAGCCCGGCTCCAACCAGATTGCCACGGTGGATGAGATCTTTAATCGTATCGAAACGATCCGGCAGGATCTGCCGCCCGATATTCAGGTAGAGGTAGGGCTTGACTCCACAGAGTATATCAGAGAATCGATTTCAGAAGTTCAGAAATCACTCATTTATGCGTTTATCCTGGTGGTTCTGATCATTTTTCTGTTCCTGAGAGATCTTCGATCTACGGTGATCCCTATTCTTGTGGTCCCGATCTCCATTATCGGGAGTTTCTTTGTGATGTTCATGTTGGGGTACACCATCAATACACTCACCTTGCTGGCCCTCATTCTGGCAATCGGTCTGGTGGTAGATGACGCCATTATTGTACTGGAGAATATTTTTGCCAAGATGGAGACAGGGATGCCAGTGGTACAGGCCGGTATCATCGGAACCCGGGAGATCTTTATGGCCATTATTGCCACCACGCTTGCTTTGATCTCCGTTTTCACACCGATCCTCTTTATGGAGGGCGTTACCGGGCGTCTTTTCCGGGAGTTTGGTGTGGTGTTGATGGCTGCTGTGATCATCTCTTCGTTTGTGGCATTGACTCTGACACCGATGCTTGCAACTAAATTTTTGACGCTGGAAAGTAGTAAATCCAGGTTCTACGAGCGTACGGAAACTTATTTCAAAAAAATGACAGATGCCTATCGTCGATCTCTGGAGAGTTTTATGAAGGTACGCCACTACGCTTTCTGGATCTTGGGAGGAGTCTCTGTGCTGGTGTTGGGGCTGTTTACGCTTCTGTCGGAAGAAGTCGCACCGCTGGAAGACAGGAGTACGCTCAATATTACAGCCACTGCTCCGGAGGGGTCCACCTTCTTTTATATGGACCGGGTGATGGATGAGATCACCGACGTGACCCTGGAAGAAGTACCCGAAACGGACATTCTGAACACGATCACGTCACAAACCAGTACCAATTCAGGAACAGCATTTCTGAATCTGGTAAAACCGCAAGATCGCTCACGCTCCCAACAGGAGATCGCCATTGCGCTGGGTGAAAAATTAAGCAGAATGCCGGGCGCGTCTGTCTATGTCTCCGAGCCGCAGACCCTCCAGTCGGGGGGCACAGGCCTGCCGGTGCAGTTTGTGGTTCAGTCACCAGATATTGAATATCTGCGAGAAATTATTGATCCCTTTCTGGAGGAGGTGCGCGCAAACCCGATTTTCACATTTGCGGATGTAAACCTCAAGTTTAATCGTCCTGAGATGCTGGTGGAAATCGACCGGAACCGTGCACGTTCACTGGGAGTGTCGATCCGGGATATTGCTGAGACACTCCAGCTCTCTTATGCTGGTTCCCGTTATGGGTATTTTACTATGGAGGGCCGGCAATACTGGGTTCAGGGATTCATAGAAGAGGAGATGCGGAAAGAGCCTTCGGATCTGCTGAACCTGAGTGTCCGGAATAGTAGTGGGGATCTGGTCCGTATGGATAATCTGGTCAACCTTGTGGAGAGCAGTTCACCAGCAGAACTCTTCAGGTTCAACAGGCTATCCTCTGCAACTTTTTCTGCATCCCTGGCGAACGGAAGTACAGTGGGGGATGGAATAGTAGCGATGCGGGAGATTGCAGACCGTGTTCTGGATGAACGGTTTGCTACCGACCTGAGTGGTCCGTCGAAAGATTTTGAAGAGAGTGTGGACAGCCTGAACTTTATCTTTATTATGGCACTGATCTTCACCTTTCTTGTGCTCTCCGCTCAATTCGAGAGTTTTCGGGATCCTCTGATCATATTATTGACGGTACCCCTGGCCCTCTTTGGTGCACTTTTTGCACTTTGGTACTTTGGAGATACGCTTAATATTTTTAGTAAGATCGCCATGATTATGCTGATCGGGCTGGTCACCAAAAACGGCATACTGATTGTAGAGTTTGCAAATCAGCGACAATATCAGGGGCTCTCTCTGATGGATGCGATTATTGATGCCTCGGTAGCCCGATTCAGGCCGATATTGATGACTTCCTTTTCTACTGTTCTGGGCATATTTCCTCTGGTTCTCTCATCCGGAGCTGGTGCTGAGAGCCGTTCTTCCATGGGGCTGGCAGTGATCGGCGGGCTGGTAATTGGTACACTCCTGACTCTCTTCGTAATACCTGCGATCTACTCCTACTTTGCTACTGTCAAAGAGATGAGTGAGGCAGAAGAGTTTTTGGCTAATGAACAACTGTAAGTCTATATCATCATGAATAAAATTGGAATAATAACGGTTATGACCTTCATTTTCTGTCTTGCCTTTCTACCACAAGAAGGGGCCGCTCAGGAAAATGAGGTGATCCATTTGACAGTGGAGGATGCGATTCGGATCGGATTGCAACAGAATTTTGGAATTCTGATTGCTGAGAATGAAGCGGAAATCGACCGACTCAACCGAACACTTGGAAATGCCGGCTTTCTGCCTAGGTTAAATCTGAGTGGGAGCAGGGAGCATATCTATGAAACAGAATCAGAAACCAGGGAAAATCTGCCGGAAGAGAGCGAGGAGACCGAGGTTACTCTGGTATCTGCAGATCTGGAACTTAACTGGACCCTGTTTGACGGCGGACGGATGTTTGTCACCTGGCAAAAATTGGGAGAGCTCAGAGAGTTGGGGGAAACTATGGCCAGAATTCAGATCGAAAATACTGTCAGGGATATTATCAAAGAGTATTACGAGATCGTTCGGGAACAGAATATGCTGGACGTTCTCCGCAGCAGTGTGGAGATCTCTGAGGATCGGTATAATATTGCCCAGACGAAGCGGGACCTGGGGTCGGGAACCGAGTTTGAATTACTTCTGGCCCGATCGGATCTGAATACGGATATCGCTGAGGTCCTCCGGCAGGAGGTGGTTGTAAACAGTGCAAAATTAGATCTGATCCGGATTCTTGACCTCGATACGGATATCGAATTTACAGTGGCGGGCGAGATTCTCATGTCTGATTATATGGAGCTGGCCGATCTTGAAGCTCTTTTTTATGAGAATAATCGTCAGATGGAGGCCGCCAGACAGCGAGTTGATATTTCCGAATTGGAACTGAAAGAGATCCGGCGTGAACGTTTTCCGCAGCTGGATCTCAATATGGGCTACACCTACAATCATGAAGAGATACGCAATGCCCTCATCCTGCAAGGCCAGACAGACGGGTATTATGTCGGACTTACTGCCAGAATCAACTTGTTCGACGGGTTTAATACAAACAGAAGAGTACAAATTGCTAAAATTGAGCAGAAGAATGCTGAGATAGAGCTGGATGAAGCATTTAAAACTCTGGAGACTGCACTTCGTGCCGAATATAAAAACTACATCAGCGTTCTTCAGCTGGTGGAATTAGAGAGTGAAAACTTGCAACTGGCTGTGGAGGCCCTGGAAATTGCATTAGAACAGTTTCGTTTGGCAACCATCACATCCGTGGAACTCAGAGAGGCACAAAATATTCTGATTAATACGGAGAATAGGTTGATTGATGGGCAGTTCGACGCCAAGATATCAGAAACGGAGCTGCTCCGGCTTACAGGTGAACTTCTGTCCGTTACAGAGGCTGAATAGCGAGGGATCTGGCTGGTGTGATAGTAGATACGATTTGTTGTTTATTTTCGTTATATTAGTCAGAGTGACGAAAAGATATTTTACAACATCTGTTCGACACGGAGATCATTGACATTGTGAAAACCACAGACTTGGGGGTGTACTGGATTCGACGGGTTGAGTACATTCGCAGGCTGCATGCCGAGTCAGTCCGATGGATCTCGTAAAAAATCGATCATGGATAATCGTAATTGACAACAATTACTCATACCAACTCGCAGCTTAAACTGACGGGTTCGTTCCCACAGGCGTTTGTCTGTTAACACTGTCTGGAACGTCGACTTAAACAGACTTTTCCGAAGTGCGCGTCTGCCGCATAGCTGGAGAACCTTAATGCAGAATAGGTGGATGTTGCTTTGCTGTTGAGCATAGCATCTTCCGAAACTTTAATCAGCAGCTAAGCATGTAGACGCTTGATGGGTTGCCATCTCGGACCGGGGTTCAACTCCCCGCACCTCCACTACATTCAACTCCCCGCAAGATGAAATTCTTGACGGGGATTTTTTTTATTTAAGATGTGGTTAATTGGCACGCTGTTTTGTTGCGAAGCAGTGCTTCGCGGTTCAACTCCCCGCACCTCCACTAAACTCTTATCCCCGCAAGTACTTAGACTTGACGGGGATTTTTTTATAACTAAATATTCTCTGTAAAGTACTTTCTTCATTGCGAAGCAGTGCTTCGCGGTTCAACTCCCCGCTTCTTTCGATAACTTAGAGGCCATTACACTGATGATAAAGATCTGCAGTGCATGAAAGATCATCAGAGGCAGAAGAATAATCCCAAGAGGAGCAGAGTTCTGGAATAAGATCTTTGAGAAGACGGTTCCATGTACAAGTGATTTTTTAGTACCGCAATATTGCGCAGTGATCCGGTCTTCTCTGTTGAACCTCAGCCAATCTGAGAGAAAACCAATAAGGTAGTACACGACATAAAAAAGCAGAACTGAAGCCAGGGTTATATATATTAAGTCTATGGGCTTCAAAGAACTAAATAAGTTATCTTCAAAAGATTCAGCAAAGCTTTTGTAGATGATCAACAAAATAATGCTCTTGTCAAACAGGGTCAGCTGCTTCATGTACCGTGTGGTGAACTTCCCCCAATATCGCTGAAGGGAGAGGCCAAGAAGGATGGGAATTAATATCTCGGAAATCAGCTTCAGATAGACACTACTCAGGTCAAACTCCCCTGAGGTCTCCTGCAGGAAGAATCCCATCCAGAGAGGGGTAATGGCAATACCGATCAGCCCTGAGATGCTGGCATTAAAAATGGCCGCCGGTAGATTTCCCCGCGCAATCGATACCATGACCACTGATGATGAGACAGTAGAGGGCAGAGCCGCCAAAAAGAGAAAGGCCAGCCAGATCGTCTCTCCATATTCGGTCTGCACCAGGGGCTTGAAAAGCAGGATGATGAGGGGGAAGAGAACGAATGTGGAGGACTGAACCAGCAGATGAAGCTTCCAGTTTGACAGGCCCGACCTGATTTTTTCCGGGCTCAGTTTGAGTCCGTAGAAGAAAAATATCAAGGTGATTCCGGCAGTCGCAATGGCGTCTATCGGAAAGGAACTCTCTTCTGCAGCCAATCCCGGAAAAAAATAGGCAAGGATAACCACAATAAGTATTGAAACTAAAAATCCATCAAGCTTCATACAATCGACCTGAAGGCCATTTTCCTTTCCTGATTAATCATCATCCGGCGTCGTCTCTGCACCTCTTTTTAATATCCGGTGTATTTCTGCCACTTCTTTTTTATTGGATAGAATTAGCAGTCTGTCATTTTCACGTATACGTGTCGTGCCTCTGGGTACAATGAACTGATCATCTCTTTTTATAATGGTAATCAACACTTTTTCAGGAAGGCCCAGATTAAATACCTGTTTGCCAACCGAGTGATCACCTGCAGTAATTTCTACTTCTTTCAGTGCTGCCCGGGTATCGACAGAGGGCTCCAGCTCGATCGGATATTGTGTTCTCTCTTTTACGGGCATGTCTACAATCAGAAGCCTGGCCACGGGTGGAATCGTTGTCCCCTGAATCAGTACAGAAATGACGACAATAAAGAATACGATGGCGAAGAAAGTTTCTGCCAATTCGATACCGTGAACAAGCGGGTAGGTGGCCATGATAATAGGAACGGCCCCACGCAATCCAACCCACGACACCATAAGTTTCGACTTGGTTGTCAATTTTGTAAAAGCAGTACCGAGAAATACACTTACCGGACGTGCCACAAGTATCAGAACGATGCTGATCAGCATCGCTTCCAGCGCAATTTCACCGATTTGGGAAGGGAATACCAAAAGGCCCAGAACAACAAAGACCAAAATTTGCATCAACCAGCTGACACCGTCAAAGAAACTAACCGTACTGTTCTTATAGGTAAATATCGTATTACCCATGACCAACCCCGCAATATAGACGGCCAGGAATCCGCTTCCTCCCATTAAGTCTGTGACAGAGTAGATGAGCGGTACAAACGAGAGGGCCATTACAGAGTAGAGTCCTTGATAATCCAATTTTATGCGGTTGATCACCCAGCAGGCCGCCTTACCTGACACATAGCCAGCTATCAATCCAAGGGACATCTGCATTACAAACATAAGTAGAAGTGAGCCCCACGCCATAGAAGGGGTCGTGATATATTCGATGATTCCCACTGTCAGAAAAATGGCCATCGGGTCGTTGGTAGCCGACTCAAACTCAATCAGTTCTTTTAGTTGATATTTCAAACCGACAGCTTTTGTCCGCAGAATGGAGAATACGGCGGCAGCGTCTGTGGAAGAGACAATGGCTCCCAGCAACATCCCTTCAGCCAGTGAGATATCCAGAATCAGAGATGCTGAAAATCCAACAATGATAGCAGTGATCAGCACACCAGCTGTTGCAAGGATGATACTGGGGGCAAGCACATGCTTGACTTTGCGCCAATACGTGTTTAATCCACCATCAAAAAGGATATAGATCAGTGCGATGATCCCTATAGATTGAGCCAGGTCATAATCATTAAAATAGATGAAATTTAAGCCATCAGAACCCACCAGCATACCCAGGCCCAGGAATATTAAAAGTGTAGGGACCCCAAATCGGAGAGAAAGCTTACTGGAAAAGATGCTGATCAGTAATAATACAGAGACTGCTAACAGGCTAAAGGATAATGTCATCAGTTATAATTTTTAATCCTGTATGATTTCTTGCTACGCTTACGGCTAACAGTTTGCCTTGTATAAGGTACGGAGAAGGAACCAACAATCGGGAATTAAATTTATCTCACCTCTGAAACATGGCCATTTCTTACTTCTCCGATGCGGATAGGTCATGCCAATATCAGATAGGTTGAGCGGTATTGGAACCCGTTGATCAGCTGACAGATATGGTAGTTAAAACAGCCGAAACGAGCCGAAAGTTCCGATACGAAAAGGAGCGCAAAGAGTTGCACTTTCCGGGCAGATGGCTTCGTTTCGGCAGACATGGGAATCAAAAGAGTGCAGACGGGTCTTGACGAGGATCGTAACGATTCATAGAAAACAGCTATGGAGCGGAAATCATATGAGCTTGAGGATAAATTTTCCTATCTTTGAAGGCTTAATAGAAAACGCCTTTATTAATTACCAGTAATGCAAAAAGCGAGCTACAAAACCTCAGATCAGATCCGGGAAGAATTTCTGCAATTTTTTAAAGAGAAAGGGCATCTGATTGTCAACAGTTCACCTGTTGTGCCACAGGATGATCCTACACTGCTTTTTATCAATGCAGGTATGAACCAGTTTAAACCGGTATTTCTCGGGGAACAGGAGGGAGTGAAGAGAGAGGGCAAAGTCTGGAAAAGGGTAGCCGACACTCAAAAATGTATTCGCGTAAGCGGGAAACATAACGACCTGGAAGAGGTCGGCCACGACACCTATCATCACACGCTTTTTGAAATGCTGGGGAACTGGTCCTTTGGAGATTATTTCAAAAAAGAGGCGATTGAATGGGCATGGGAACTGCTCGTAGATCGATGGGGACTGGAACCCGACAGGCTCTATGCAACAGTTTTTGAAGGGAATGAGGAAGAAGGCCTGCCTGTAGACAGTGAGGCGGTGGAGCTTTGGAAAAAACATACAACCATCAATCCGGATCACATTCTGCTTTATGGAAAAGAGGATAATTTCTGGGAAATGGGAGAAACAGGGCCGTGTGGCCCCTGTTCGGAAGTGCATATCGACCTCAGACCGGAGGAAGAGCGAAATAAAGTGCCCGGAAGTACCCTCGTAAACATGGATGATCCGAGAGTGATGGAGATCTGGAACCTGGTTTTTATTCAGTTCAACCGACTGCAGGATGGTTCTCTGCAGAAGCTGCCCGACCAACATGTGGATACGGGAATGGGATTTGAGAGAATCTGTGCAGTACTGCAGGGAAAGACATCAAATTATGACACCGATATCTTTCAGCCCGTCATCGGAAAGCTGGAAGAGCTCTCCGGCCGGAAGTACGGGGAGAACGAAGAGACCGATATCGCCATGCGGGTGATTGCCGACCACATTCGCGCGGTCAGTTTTGCCATTGCTGACGGGGCATCTCCCTCAAATGATGGGAGAGGGTATGTGATCCGTCGCATTTTGCGCAGGGCGGTCCGTTACGGTTGGGACAGGCTGGACTTTGAAAAGCCATTTATGTCTGATCTTGTACCTGTTCTGGCAACTCAGTTTAAGCATATCTTTCCAGAGCTGGATGCACAGTCGGCCTATCTGCAAAGTGTTATCCACTCCGAAGAGAAAAGTTTTCTAAGAACCCTGGGTCAGGGGATCGACCTTTTTCATAAAATGGTGGCTGCAGGCGAAGGAGATGACCTCTCAGGTGATGATGCATTTAAACTCCATGATACTTATGGTTTTCCCATTGATCTGACCCAGCTTATGGCCCGGGAGGAGGAAATCTCTGTGGATGTGGCGCGGTTTGAGGAGCTGATGGATCAGCAGAGAAAAAGGGCCCGGGAATCGGGCCGGTTTGGCGTCGTCACGGGCAATGGTGAGAACTGGAGATGGCTTGATGGCCAGAAAGAGGATTTTGAATTTACCGGATACGACCTGACCGAAGATGAAGTGGTCGTCCGGGCATTTAAAAAGAGTGCGGAGAAGGGAATGCTGCTTCTGAACCGTTCCCCGTTCTATGCAGAGTCGGGGGGACAGATCGCAGATACGGGTTCTCTGATAAAGGGGGATCAGATTCTCTCCATCACAGATGTTCAGAAATCTCCCGAGGGATACATCCACTATACGGACAACCTGGCCGATGATATGGATCTGAGCGGGCAATGGATTGCAAAGGTGGACAGGCAACGACGCCGGGAAATTGAGAAACATCACTCAGCCACCCACTTGATGCACGCCGCAATGCGAGAAGTACTCGGGACCCATGTTACACAGAAAGGGTCACTTGTGGAGCCTTCACGCCTGCGTTTTGACTTCTCTCACTTTGAAGCTGTATCCCCGGCAGAACTCGATGCGATTGAGCAGAGGGTAAATGAAAAAATTATGGAAAATATAGCGCTCACTGAAGAGCGTGAAGTTCCGCTGGAAGAAGCTAAAAAGCGCGACGTGATGATGCTTTTTGGGGAAAAATATGGGGAACATGTTCGTATTGTCACATTTGATCCCGAATTTTCATCCGAACTGTGCGGAGGCACCCATGTCTCTGCAACAGGAAACATCGGCTACTTCCGGTTCACTACAGAAACCAGTGTGGCAGCAGGTGTGAGAAGGGTGGAGGCCGTGGCTGGTGAAGCTGCAGACGCCCTGCTGCGTGAAGAAAAGCATCGTCTGGGGAATATCACCCGGCTGCTGGGCAATCAGAATGACCCGGAAGAGGAGATTCAGAATCTGATTGAGAAAACGAAACAACTTGAAAAGGAGTTGAAAGCTCTTCATCAGAAACAGGCTGCCGGAAACCTCAATGACTTTCTGAACAATGCGGAAGAAGTTGAAGGGATAGAGTATGTGACCGGGGAACTGGAGAATGTCTCTATGGACGATCTTAAACAAATGGGGTATCAGTCTTTACAGAAGAAATCTGAAAAAACTGTAACTGTTCTTGCCTCCGTGGAAGAAGAGGAACGGAAAGTTTATCTGATGGTATCTGTTACCGACGATCTGGTCGGTAAAGGTGCGCATGCAGGGAAACTTGTATCGGACCTTGGAAAACTTGTAGGAGGAGGGGGTGGTGGCCAGCCTGGACTGGCAACAGCAGGTGGAAGATTTCCTGAGAAAACCGAAGAGGTCTTTTCGCATGCCCGCGAGTGGATTAAAGGTCAAAAATTATAAATTGACTCCTCTGATTCTGTAAACTTCTGATATTTTAGGTATATTTCTAAACTGAAAAAAAAGAAGAACACTTTTACATTTAGATATGGCAAATAAAAAACAAGAAGCTGTGTTTACTCCGATTGGGTTGAGTAG
>Ga0209487_1000691_pt1 | contig 30066 bp, 36 predicted proteins | sample Poulit2012_FD_187524 | JGI IMG/M metagenome (GOLD analysis project Ga0209487, IMG submission 187524) | Agricultural soil microbial communities from Georgia to study Nitrogen management - Poultry litter 2012 (SPAdes) (version 2) | ecosystem: Environmental > Terrestrial > Soil > Agricultural land...
CCTTGAGTATTCCACTTACCTGAGTTCTTAATTTGGTCATCTGGTAATCCACCATCGATTTGAATAGCCCCACCGCGCACATATAAGCCGCGGTAATCCATTCGAGCGTATGAATCAGAACGTTGAGTAAGGGCTGTAATTCCAGAAGAGTTCAAAACTATACTACTTGGCAAAGGCGCTTCAAGGTTCAAATCATCCCTCATAGCCTCATCGATTCTATCTGCATGGTCTATTGCCTCATCTTTTGCTTGTTCTGAGTGTAGTTCCGCAATTACATCGATAGCGTTATCGAATGCTTCTGATAACTCACCAAGTGCTATTAGATGTTCATTGAAGGCACCATTAACCATCTCTCGCTCTTCTTCGGTTATTTCACCATCTCTGATAGCGTCATCTATAGCATTTATTAAGTCGGTGTAAGTCATGTCATATCTCATTTTAGCGTATTCTAATTCACTTTTAGCTATACCTCGCAGAAATGGATTAGAGATAATAGTTTCGTACCGACTGTCCATCGTTATCTTTTCTCCTTGCAGGTCGTTTATAACCTGTTCAAGGATTTGTCTTTCTGTGTCCGAAATAATTCCATCTCTAAACGCTTCGTCAATATACCTTCTAGTTTCCTCTATTTGATCAGTTGCTGAGTCAATATCCTCTTTAAGTAAGAATTTTACTGAGTCAGCATATCTTTGAGCGTACTTTTTCACCCTTCGTTCATCGTGTATACTCAATTGGAGTGCTGTTCCCGTGTTATTTGCGTACATTAAATTACTTTCTCTTATATCTATGGTATCGCTGAATACGTGGATATTGTTAATTCCTTGCTCTAGTGATAAGTCTCCCTCGTAATCTACTTCCTCTTTTTTATAATCGGGTAACTTGTATAAAATTGCATAAGGATTATCTCTAAAGTATTCATTTATACCTTCATCCGTAAGTTCATATCCTGATAGTTCTTCTTCAGAGATGGAAATAGCTAATCTGTATTTCTCAGGAGTATCACCCAATCCGACATAATAACAATCTGCACTATCCCACACACCATCAACTGGAGGGAGTAGTTTTCCGTCATTCTTCGTTACGTAAACGTAATTTTCAATATCCAAACCTTCTACTGTTATAAAATCATCTTCTGAAAATGCGATAACGAAACCATCGTAGTCGCTTGGAGAAATGAACCAATTTAATTCGGGAGAGTGTACATGCTCCCAAATCTTCTTTTTGATAGGTTCATTATCTGAATTTATAGCTAATTTATCTCTAGCTATTTCATTACCATAAAAAGAATTATTCACTTCTAAACTTAATTCATGGTAAGGTTCAAAAGGGGTTACCTCAGAGCCAAATTCAAGTTGAATATTTCTAATCCAGACTGCACCTGTAGCATCTCGCATGAGTATTTTTAATCCGATGAAGTCAGAAATCTCTTTATCACTTACCTTGAAGGTAGAACTGTATAATGTCCAATCTTGGTTCTTTTCCTCTACAATTTGCCCACCTAACTCGAATACTTCCTTCGTTTCATCGGAGTAGTAAATTTCAAATTCGATTCCTAAGAAAGGATTAGTTTCTCCATATTCTAGGTCTTTGGTTCTAGCCTCGAATGATAAAGTTAACTTTTTATCTTGCAGTTCTCTGAACCCTTCATAAAGTTTTATACCGTGATTTTCTTTAATGAGTGTTTTCTCGAAGTAAGGTGAATTCCAGTGAAATACCTCACCTTGACTCGTTAGTAAGTTTTTATGGTATTTGACCAACCTTGGATTCTTAATAGGGGTAATTCTTAAACTACCTTCACCCCACTCATCTTCAGGCGTTGGAGACCAATTTGTGATTACCGGCACTTCCATTGTGTTGTGTGGAGATAAAAAATATGTTGATGTTTTTTTACTATTTTCCAATTTCCACTTTTTAAGGTCTATATATTCAACATGGTTTTTAGACTCAAGGACGATACTTACATTTTCGTAATCAGACACGCCTTTAGCCGGAACGAACAACCTCATCCATCCATCAGACGACTTCACCATCGCTTTTGATGTGTGTCTTATGTTATTTTCCTTCTCATAAATCATACTGAGGGAAACTTCTGTATCGTTGGATGTTCTGATGAATATAGATAACGCATAATTATCTCCATCAATGAATTCTTCTGTAATGTCATCATGTATATAACTTTTAATAGAGACGATTCCGTTATCAATTGGAGATATTCTTGTGTATGATTCCGGTTCATTATCAATTATTTTTAAATCGAATGGATGGTCGGGGTTGTTAGGCGAAAGACCTACTCTAACTCGGCTATCCCTGAGTAAGTTTTTATTACTAACACCATCATCTAATGCATTTTCCCAATAATCAATATGTCTACCATCAAATGACCAATAACTAGGGGTCATAACGCCCGAATCAACCTTATTATCACCATGTCGTAATGTTGTATTGGAGAAATTATCTTCTTCTAACAAACTATCCGTGTACTCTTTAACCTTTTCCAAATCTTCCTCTGACGCCTTAGAGTCCCATTCATCAACGAGAGCATCCTCGATGTGATCTCTCTTCAACCCGCCAAGAACTTCGAGAGCACCTGAGTACACTTGTAATCCATATTCCTTTGGTCTGTACTGCCCCATGATGACTCTTGGATTATCTTCTTCGTCATAAACACTAATCCCGTACTCATTACCCAAAGTGACTGAATTAGCATATGGAGTATTTAATTTAACACTTTCAGTTTCCTCAGATTCAATATATGGCGTAGGTGTATCTCCAACCTCAACCTTGACTTTATCAAACCAAAACGTCTCCGACGTATAGTTACCCGCACACTTTCTGATTTTCACAATTATATTGGTAGTTTCTTCGGTTGTGATAAACTGCATATCGTATTCTTTGTTTTGACTCATTTGTAGATTGTGAGATTCTACTAATTCATCTTTTTCATTATACTCTTCTACAACTAACTCCCCTCTACATTCAATCATACGTGATTCTAAACTTATCGTATACTCTGTAGAGGTCTTTACCCCTTTTACTATTTGATAGAAATAACCTGTGCCACTATCGGTCGAAGTTATTTCAAATGATTGCTTTCCATGGATGATGTAATTCCCGCCAACTCGAACTCTCGCCGAAGCATTACCTGTTTCTCTAACAAAATACCAAAAATCAGGAACCATATGTTTGTGATCCAAAGCACCTATATCTTCTGCATCATATGCTCCAGACCATAATTCAGCTCCACCGTTAGAAATGACGTTAGCATTTATATCCTCTACAAAATCTTGAGTTGGTGTTCCCGGATAGGTTTTCTCGAAGGACTCACCATCAAAAGATTCAAATACCCACGGTTCTTTATCAGCTTCTAATAAGTCAAGCGTTGCCGTCCATCCGTTGCTTTGGTTAAATGTGTAATCGATTCTCTCTATAGTGAATTTATGATTAGTCCCACTATTACTATCCGTAACTTTAGCAATATCATTTAGCTTCAATTCTGGGTATCCACTTATATTGATATTGAGATTTTTGCGGTGGTTAGAGAAGTTATCAATGATATATTGTGATAACTTTTGCGCTAACTTTGAATTATTTATATAATTGTTATTAATTTCTATCTTATGTTCGTCAAATTTTTCAATCGATGGATTATGTTTATTATGAACCTCAATAGGATTTATGGTTCGTATAGGATAACCCCTTAGCTGTAGGGTGGAAATAGACACTTTGTCATCTGTGTTATTCTTTAGGATAATCTCCACTTTAGAACCATCATCGTCCGCAGAAAAACGTTGTAAGGATACAGTTCCATCAACGTCTGGTTCTAAGCTAAATCGAATTGGCTTAGTTCCATCTGCACTCCAAGCGGAAACGTCTGGGGTTAAAAACGAAAAGACCTCTTCGCTTATTTCAGCAACATATCTTCTTTGGTCATCAGGCATAATAACTAAGGATTGGTAAGTGTAAGATACAGATATAGTGTCACCCTCATAAACTTCTCTTAAACTTCCTTCGGTGAGTTTTATTCGACCCAGCTCAGCGTTGTAAACTTCCCAATCTAGAGGAACTCCCGTTGTCATGTTTCGTAACTCTATTTCTTCGGAACCTTCTTCCCAATACAGAGGCAAATTGTTTCTGTTTATGTAAATATATTCCCCTTCTTCGTAAGTAACTAATTCATTCTCTACTTTAACGAGGTTTTCGGGAGTTTCCCACACAACTTCTTTCTCTAAAATCTCTTTATGCTCACTAATTATTTCAACCTTGTTTATGATTTGCTCTTCATTTACCACCTCATCAAATTCAAATGCATCATCTGTGGAAATATTATGTTTCTCTTCGTCATCAAAAACATAATCAAGAGCTAACTTAGTATGAACTTTGAATGAATCACCTTCAAAGTAAGCCTGACCAGCAGACATTTGCATGAGGCTTTTTAGTGCATTGAAACAACTATCTTCCTCAAATTTAAAGTATTTGAAATAATATTCTGTCTTAGGTATATCTCTTTCAAAAAAATCATCTATACCAGCCTCAGCCAGAAGAATAGTTATGAGGTTTTCTAGCGTTATATCTTGATATTTTGTTTGTGGGGGTTTCTTTTTCTTCAACTTATCCATGGGGCAGGAAGCCTTCATAAGCAATTCCTTGCTTCTCCACTTAGGCTCAAAACCTCTCACATACCCAATGGCACTTATATCCAACTCTTCTCCTTCGAAACCCGTTTTCAAAACAAAACGAACATTACCCCTAACTTTTCCGTGGTAAGGGCTACGAGTGTTATGATTAGAAAATACATTATTTGTATTATCTATAGTGAATGTAAAGATATCGCTTGATACGCCACCTAAAACTTCACTTTCCTTTTCTCTCGATCCGCTTATGTCTAATACATAATCTGTTATATTTTCCCATTCATCAATTCTTCCGAAACCTAAGTCATTGAAATCGACAAGTAATTTCATTTCAGGGAACCGTATAGATGAATCAAGTCTACCTCTCATATCATACACCTCTCTAAACTTCTTCTAAAACAATCGTTCCAGACCAAAAAATATCTTTACCCTGAATACGTTCTTCTAATCCGAAACTCTCCGCTCCCCACATAACATCGTATTGATTATTTTCATCATCTATAAAAGTTAATTCTTTTCCATCTTCTATATTCTTTAGGAAGATAGTATACATTATTATATATTCTTGATTGCTCATATCAGCAAACCCTAATTCAAATGTGTTTTTTATAGCTATAACATCCCTTTTCGCAGAACCAGTTATAGTTCTCCTTACCGGTGTACCAATTACATTAGGCCTTCTGCTAAAATTATCAGGGAGAAAGAAATGAAATCCTTCTCCCTCAATACCTAACCTAAAATAAGACATTAATCATTCCCCCTACCATCTTCCTCATCTATCATCTCTTTAAGAAGCATTGCGAATTCCCTTAATTCCGATTCGCTGGCTATAGACACTCCCGTCTGAACTATATAAGTTACATCTCTAATAACATTAGTGTCAGCCTGAAAAGTTTTCATATCACTTCTAGGTACTGACTCATCAGTATCATCCGTTGATTTAAGTTCGTCGTTTTTTGGTGTCACAGTAATGCTGGATTCAGCCTCATGAACCTCTCTCATAGCCTTAGCAATTTCTGTATACGAATCAATAATAATATCTGCGTTAGCCTGTATATACTTCACTCTATTTTCCGCATCTCTTACTACGTTTCCAAATTCGTCAGTGAATTCCCTTCTGCTCGTTACGGACTCTAATTGATCCTCTAATTCTTTATATTTCTTGACAAGTTCATCCATTTCTTTCTTATTGGTTTTGACTTGTTTTTCACTTTCTCTTAGTGCTTTGTTTAGGTAATTATATTCTTCTTCCAGTGCTTTTAGTTGTTCCCTTAGTGGTTCTTGAGCTTCCTTTATAATTTTTGAATCTCTTACACCTTTTTTGCGCATATCTTTATTTACTTTATCCATGCGCTTCTCTACTTGTTGCATATACTTTTTAAGTTCTTTTAATCGTTTATGACCTTCCCCTGATTGAATTTGATATTCAAGTAGAGCAGACTCTTCAGCTCTCGCTCTTATCTTTGCTTCAACTTTATTAAGCTCTTCTTCCAACTCATCAGCTAAAGTTAATTCCTCTCCAAAGAATATATCTAGGTCATCATATAATTCTTTAATATACTTGCTAGTGAAGTCATCTTTAGCTTCTTCCCTAACTCTGTTAAGCATACTTTCATATGACCTCAACAATTCATCGACTTGCCAATTAGCTTCTTTCATTTTAGAGTTAAAGTTATCTAACCACTTATTTGTTTTATCATTCATATCGTCGAGAACGTTTTGGCTGACGTCTTTTAGTATATTTCTCCAAGCTCTTGTTTGGTCTAAATTAGACATGAATTTATTACTCTTATCGAACAATCTTCTAGCTTGATTAACGTCACTTAATTCGCTCAGAGATGATATTAGGTTTGTGTTAAAATCTCTCTTGGCACTTAATCCTAACCTTTCAACAGCCCTCATATCTTTAGCTGTTGTCATATGTCTCGCGAAGTACCCCGGATCACGTAGGTTGTTTCTTTGTAAATAATTGAATCTATCCATTCTTCTTTCCCAATGCTTTTCCGCTTGCTTTTTAGTCATTTTAGGTGCAGAAGATTTGGATGACGATGATGACTTCCTCTTACTTTTAGAACTTGTACTTGAAGGAACTTTTATAGTTTGACCAACATAAATTTTATGTCTATTTTTTATATGTGGATTAAGTTTCAGTAATTTATCTATTCCGCCACTATATGCATTACCATAATACTTCATAGCGAGTTCAGATATAGTATCCCCTCTACGTACTTTGTAACGATCAGTGCCCCCACCGATACCAAATTCTTTGTGTTGTGGTGGTAATTCTCCATTCAAAATCTTGAACAGTCTACCTTGCTGATTCTTCGTCATCACCATTTCTCCACGTTCGAGTCTCGTATCAATTTCCTTGTGGTTGGGCTTTTCTCCAACTATTCCACCGGTATGATATTTGGGAGGAGCTGCATCTGTTCCGCCGCCAAACCCTCCGGGATTTATCGGAATTCCACCCCTTCTCACCTCATAGTGTAAGTGAGGTCCAGTAGAGTTACCGGTGCTACCTACTCCACCTAAAATTTGCCCTTTCTTGACCATCTGGCCAGCACGGACGTTTCGATTATTCATGTGAGCGTATAAATATGTCAATCCGTTAAAACCCTGCACGTGAACTACATTACCGTATCCTCCGTAACCAGAACCACTTACTCCAAATCCTGAATAAATAACTCTTCCAGCCATTTGATTCGGTATCGGTGTTCCTGTTGGTGCTCCGTAGTCTACACCGGCATGAAATTTAGATGCACCTGTAATGGGGTGCTTCCTCATTCCGAATCCAGATGTCTTTACAAACCCTTTTCCAAAACTAGCTGATGGGGTCATTCCCCCAGCCGATTCCTCAACCTTTTGTCTTAATTTTTCAGAGTCAATCTTCCCACCTTTACCAAATAAGCCTGAGAAGATTCCTTTTATAGACATTGTAATTGTTCCTGCGATGGGTTTTTGGAACTTTTCTTTTAAACTTCCCCAAGCTCCTCTAACTCCACCTATCTTTTCGTCTGTCTCTTCTAGGTTTTTGTTTGTATTTTTTGTAGTAGAGCTTGATGTTTTTTGTATTTTACCCATTGAGCTCAAAGCACCCAAGCTCAATTCAACCCATTTTTTTCTCTTTGAAGATAAACTTGATGAAACTTCTTTGCTGTTTTCTTTGTTTGCTTTTGTATCTCCGGCTAAGTTCCTGATGTTTGATTTAGTCATCTCTGAGTGAACTTCTTTGTATTCATTTGACTTTTTCATTTTCTTACTAAATTGCTTCTCGGCTTCTTCTCTTGATAAGTTATCTTTTTCCATTAATTTTTCTATGTGTTCTTCATAATCTCTCAAGTATTCTGCATCTGATTTACCTTTTTCTTCATTGTGCTCTTTTTGATATTTTATTATTTCCTCATAATGCTTTTCTGCTTCCTTCCTAGACTCTCCGGTTCTTTCAATGTATTTGTCGATAACATCTTCGTACTCATTTATGTATTTATTATCAGAGTTAGCTTTTTCTTTATTAGCTTTCTTCGTATTGTTGGCATCTAATTTTCTAGCTAATGCCTTTGCTTCTGACGCCGACAGCTCCCCCTCAGTAGCTTCTTGGAGGGCTTCCTCTAATTCTTCTAAACTCAATACCTCATCGTCATATGCCCCTATATTTTCTCTTATTTCTTCTCTCGTTACACCATAACTAACAGCTAAGTCTGCTTCTAGAGCGTTCATCAAAGCCGTTTGGTCAGCTGTCCTATCTTGCATTTGAGAAAGTATTTTATACATGTTGTGATTTTCTCTAAGTTGAGCTACCTGACCCTCTTGTGCGAGTGTTAGTCTTTCTATAGCACCAGCATTATCATCGATTGCCTCGGCCATATCCTCATATGCGTATGTGGAGGCTAATATTCCATCTTCCTTTACCTCTTCCATCTTTTCCTTGGCTTCTTCCATGGTGATGTTTTGATCTTCCATTATTTGCTCTACTTCTTGAAGAGCTTCACCGTATGTGGTGTTTTCATTTATAGCTATACCTATAGAACCTAAGAGTTCTGTCAACTCTTCATCCTGCTGACTCATGATGGTAACATTCTCTAAACCCTTTTCCGACAATTCGCCTGTAGCCAATCCATACTTTTTCGCGGTTTCCTTTGCATAATCATAGTTACCGCCAGTTTCAGCAGCCTTTACGGTCAATTGTTCGAACGCGAGAATAACTTCATCGTTAGCTTCATTGAGCATCTTTTGGGCCTTCTCTGTTGCTTTGATTTTTTCTTCAAGCATATTATACCCATATTCATCTACATCGCCTAGTTTAATTGATTCTTTGAGATTTTCGTACTCTTCAGCAGTTTCTTGAGCTTGCTTATTTTGCGCCTTTTGTTGCTCCTCTAATTGCCTCATTTCACCTCGAAGATTAACTACCCATCCAATAGCGATAGTTACCCAGAATAAAGGATTCTTAATAGTTGCAGATGCTAACGTCTTAATTGAATTAGTAACTTTACCAATTGTCCCAGACAAGATTGTGGCATTTCTGGACGATAGCCCCATCTGCGTACCCAATGATACGATTTGCGGATTCACTTTACCGAGATTCTTTTCAACCTCTTTAATAGGTATGCTTGTGTCTTTCATCATAGCATTCATCGTTTGGAATCTTCTTCCTAACCCAGCCACACTAAATGCTACAGTGGGTATTACAGCATCCCAAATAGTAAAATTCTTGACAACGTCAGTCATACCTGACGCAAAAACACCTAATTCCTTCGTTATATAAACAATAGCCGAACCTAACCCGGATTCTCCCAATTCATAAGCTAGTTCTTGGAATCTTGCAATTGTTTGAGCTATTTGAGCGGTGAAACTCTCCATAAATTTCTCGTTCTCTTTTACGGCAGAGCCGTGAGATTTTGTGGCAGTATCCGCTGATGACATAGCCGTATCATAATTGTCCATGAGAACTAAAAAACGAGAAAGTTGGTGCCTACCTGCAACTTGGACACCTATGTTTTGTTTTTGGTTATCAGTTAATGTACTCCACCTGCTTGCTAAGTCACCTAACACATCTTGAACGGGTCTAGCTTGCGAGGTGACAGGATCAAAAACAGTTACCCCAGCTGCCTCTAACTCATTTACAGCTCCGGTCACTGTAGTTACTCGTGAAAGCACTGTTTTTAATGAGTTTCCTACAATTGACCCACTCTCTCGCGTTGATTCGGTTATGGCTGTTGTATATCCAATTAGCGTTTCTAGTTCTACACCAAAGGCATTTGCTGCCCCACCAGAACGTCTAACGGAGTCGATTAGATTCTCTGCATCGATGGCATATTGGTTAGCTACCTCGTTGAACCTATCTACTACTTGTGTAGCTTCAGTGAAGTCTTTCTTATATATATTCATTACACCTGTCAATCCTGAAGCTGCATCTGATAAATCCATTTGGCCTACGTTACTGAGTATTGAAGCCGCTCTAGATAAGTAGTCTACAGCTTCCTCTCCATAACCCTGACGACCGAATTCAACTATTACATCAGTAACTTCTGTAATCTTCATACCGAACTCATTGGCTGCCAGTGTCGCATTCTCCATAATTCTATCGAAGTTGGTACTTTCATTCATTACCTGCTTCATTTCAGTTAATCGTAAGTCTAATTCGATAACTGTATCCGTGACAGCTCTAAAAGCTCTCGCCGTTCCATAAACCATCGTCGCAGATGCAGACCACTGAACCATACGAAGGGCTGCGATTCCCATGGCCTTACCAAAGGATAGAGTATATTTGTTTAGCCCTTTCTGCGTCTCGGCCATCATACCTAACTCGCCACGATAACGATTCATGTCTTTGGCTGTTTTTTGCCATTGTTCACTCGACTTCCCTTGTGCTGCATTCAATTGATTTACTGACGTGCGCGCCCTTTTCGTACTTCCGTCTAAATTTTTTACGCTCATCGACATTTTCTTTCCGCTATTTACCCACTTTTTAGCTCCATCATCCCACGTCATCATAAGGTCTTGGGCATTTCCTGAAGCATCTTTTAACCTCGCGGACATTTTGCCTGTGCTAGATATATTAACTCTAGCATCTCTATTATATTCCTTCATTTTCTTTTGTAGTTTTGATTGAGCATCAGACATTTGATTCGTTCGGAATGCTTGTGATTTAATCGCATCGTCTGCCCTATTGACCATTTTAATCATTTCATTGTGACCTTTAGACATTCCGTTGATTGCTCTAGCATTACCACCATATGTCCTGCTCAGGGCTGCTGTGGCTTTGTTCACGCCTTCAATTCTCTTATTGAATCTATCTAATTTACTCGCTGCTTTATCTAAGTCTTTTAATTGAGCTTTGTTTACATTAAACTGAATATTTATCCTATTGTCACTCATACTGTAACCCCCTCTCAGTTAATGAATTTAACCTCAGTGAATATTTCAACTCTAGCCAAGTGAACTCCCTCTCTTACACGATAAGAGTTCCCGAATCTAGCCTCTGAGCCGCTAAAGCCTTGGGAGTAAAGTCTTTGATATACACTTTCATCAGAAAAGTGATTTTCTATCTTTTGACATATTCTATCTCTTTGTAATATAGCCTCATTATTACCAGTCGTTATAACTAAAACGAATAAATTAAGTAATTTCCGTTTAACTTTAGTACCTCTTCCAGTGTTTTTTCCTAAGTGTCCATCTATATTAGCTGAACTCCTGTACCTCACAGAGACTACTGGTTTATCTAAAGTAAACCTCTCGTCGCCTACATTAGGTATCCCTACTGGGAAATCTACATCCGGTAAGATATTCCTTAATTCATTTTTGAAAGTTTCGATAGTGGACTCTATGTACCTTTCTTGCTCAAACATATCCTCTCCCCACCCTTTACTTAATAAAGATAACGCTTAGCACTCTGTCTTTCTATTTTCAAGAACTTATTTCTTTCTTTGTGCAATAACTTTACTAACTCTTTCATCGTATCGTTTATAAATGGTCTGTCTGGAATGTTCCCGGAATAATTGAACATCATTGTTGAACCACTCTCTAAATTGTGGGCTTTATCACTCCAAGATGCCCCATCATTAGGTGATTTACTTCCTTCATCTATGTAAAATTTATAAGAAATAAAACCGCCAATGTCTTTTATATCTTCCTCCATTGAGCCATGTTCACCCATTATATGACCCGTTCTTACATAAACTTGAGGTGAATATTTATCATATACTAATGAGGTTATGCAATTTCTGTAGGTTATGGGAGCTTGCTTAAACAATTCAAATACTGGGTCTGCTGACGCATTCTCCATAACATTCTTATAAGTTCGCAATCGTTTGGATAAAGTTCTCATATTACGATTGCTGTATGCTCTTACGCTAATCAACAGCCTTCACCCCTTTAATCACAAAACAATATGGCGTATCCCCATAATACTCTTTGACTCCTAAAGGACTATCAACTCTCCACTTTTGATCCTTGAACGTGAATCTAAGTTGATCAACTTCCTTTAATTTACTTATGTCGTCATCCAACGAAAACCTAACTATACAATCACCAACAGCTACTCTTCCCCAAGCGTATTCCATTATATCTTCCTTATGACTCAATACCTTACCCAACCCTTTTAATTTCCAATACCTTTCAACCTTTTTACCACCCTCCCAAACATCATACGTATCATTCCACTCAGCTCCCTCCCACTCACTCCAAGTAAATTTAAGTTCACTTCCATCTCTGATTATCAAACCTTTTATATCCTTAGAAACAGTATCTGCCACATCTTCGTGAGAACCAATTTTCCTCAGTTTTCTCGTTTTACCTAACGCCAAATTAATCACCACCTTATATTAAAATAGGGATAGGCGTTTACGAAAATAAACGACCTACCCCTTCCCTAGTAGATTTACTATTCTTTTTCAACATCATTGATTCTTGATTTCCACTCTAGGTCTAGTTGATATTTAGCAATCATCATTTTTTTAACTTCATCAGGTATTTTATCGAATTCCATTGGATTTATAGAATACTTTTCGCAAAGCTCTAGTAGTATATAATCTTGTGTGACGCCTTCCTCTAACTTACCTGATGGTGCTAGGAGTTTTTTGCTTCTTCAATATCACCCTCATAATCGTCCTCATCGTCTCGGAATCCTGAAATCTCAAATCCGACGTCCATAATTCGTGGGATAAATCCTGCCAGCTCAACCTCAATCATAGCTTTTAGTTGTTCCTCTAACTCACCTTCAGGACGCTCATCTTCAGCTAAGAAGAATAAAGCAAATTCAGCTAATCGAAGTTGACGGACTTTACCAAGTTGTTCAACATACTTAGGGTCGTCTGGATTTTCAACAATCTTCATACGACCACCTTTTGCTGGCACACGTTTCGTTGGTACTGGTGGTTCCATTCCATCGTACTTTCGATTAATTGCTTCCATGGTATTTTGACTAATGGATTCTACCTTGAAACTAATCACTTCGCCACCATCAGTCGGGAAATCTACCGTCGCTGTCCGTTTAATCTTTTTAACCTTATCCGCAAATTTGTTTAATTTGGCCATTCCTAAACCTCTCCTTTTTTATTATATAATTTCTTTACAAACTCCACTTACAGAAAAGTTGAAGTCACTACTCTCGCTAGACTCTCTTCCGTAATTATTAATGATGCATCTCTTTAGTGTATATAACTCATTTCCCATCTCATCTATAAACCTTAAATTGAATAAACCTGTTTCTGTGTGAAATTTTTGAATCTCGTCAGAGTTCCACATACCTCCCAGTGACCAGTCATGACTCTCCAAGTGTGCGTATCTATTAGTCACATTCCCTTTTATATCAACTCGGTTAGAGATTACATGTGCAGTAGTTATATTTAAAGATTCACAAAATAACAAATCATTGTCATTCCTAGGAGCAAACAGTTGCCGGTAAAAAACTACTGCGTTGCCCTCGCCAGTAAACGATAGGGTGATGGGTTGTTCGCTTTTATCCACTTCGAGTAAACTATTCATAAAGATAACTTGACTATTTAATCTGAATGACGCATTGTAAAAATCAAGTATTATCTCATCACCCGACTTCATTTCTTTACTCAAAGTGGCGCTTCCCACGTCTGTTGACACGGTTAGGCTATCGAATTCTCCTTCTGCTATTTCTATATCTAGCACTCCTAGACGGTTGCTGACACTTTTATCATGAATGAATTCGATCTCTTTACCTTCCTTCGCATCATTAGACCACTTTATTTCATCTATATAGACGTATATATCTTCATGCATAAGAGTCAACATAGCCCATCACCACCTATCTTTATTATTGTTCAGGCCACGGAACTTCAATAGTTGATCCATCAGATAGCTCAAAGATGATGTTCGTTCCATCGGACGTGGCTCCCGTAACGCTTACGCCATCCTTTCCATCTGCACCAGCTGGACCTTGTGGACCTGTATCACCCTTGTCTCCTTTAGGGCCTGTATCGCCCTTGTCTCCTTTAGGGCCTTTAGAATTTGACCCCGACGGCGCTTTGCGTACATAAGTAACGATTTCACCTTCTTTGGCAGAATGGATAGAGTATCCTATGTTAAGGGGTGAATCCTTACTTAATGATTCCGTAACAAGACCGTTACCAGAACATCCAATTGATACTCCTGCTCTAATATCTTCTGCAGCTTCAGCTTGCCAAATGTTATCCCCTGTTATGCTAACGTTTACTTCTTCCCCTTCGGAAATATCTGTCTTAGAGTAAAAATCTGGTTGCTCACTTTCTTTCGCTAATCGAATGCGCACCTCATTGTCATCTTCTCTTCCTACTACCGTAAGGCACACTAACCTACCTTTGGAAATATCTTCATGAGCAATAGCTTTTATCTTCATCCCTCAACAGTGCCCCCCTCATCTTTTTCGTGACTTCCGTCGGTTGCATAAAGTAGAGTTGCCCCTGTTCCTTCTCCATCATACATGTATCGCTCTGAATAATCTCCAGAAGCAGAAACTGTATCATCGCCATCGTCTGTTCCACCACTAAACTGTGGAGAGTTGATGTATGCGTTATGGAAGTAATTAACTTCTACGATTTCACCAGAGTCGCTAGTTGTAACTTGTTTTAATGTGCCAGCTTTTTGTTTAAACATAAAGATTGATACTTGGACACCTGAATATAACTGACTGACCTCAAAGGTATACTCCTTACGACCTTTCTTTTTGTGTGATTTTACTCGTTTATTGTACTTCTGCATTTCGTTTTCGTTTTCATCGAATGAGAATGCATCATCATAACCTAACTCAATCCATTGTATCGCATCTTCGGTTTCAGGAGTTACATCAGTGGACTCATCTGTAAAGAATAACTTCCTATTAAAACCAATATAAATTTCTTCATGACCAGTAAATGAAGTCATCTCGATAATTCCCCCTATTCTTTTTCTAACTCTTGTCGAACTTCGTTGGCAACATCAAGAATTCTTGTTTTCAGTTTAGCTCTTAATTCTGGCTGACCCTGAATGAGGTCTACAAAATCCAGTAAACTTACATGAGCCTTCCACAAATATTCCATATTAAATTCTTTATTTGATTCGTCCATCATGCAAACCCCCTGCCCAGTCCAATAATTTTATTCCTTTCTTCTTTCAGCAAGTTGATAGTATCTTGGAAATGTTTACTCATCAACCCGCGGGTAATTTGGATTGCATCATTTTTGTATGAATATGACTCTCCATCAGCCCATACCTTTAGAGCAGTTACAATGTCAATTAATGTCTCTACAACAATCAATTGTTTATCTCTAGAATCTTCTAACGGAAAGTCATAACCATAAGATTCCATGTTATTTCGTATGTGACCTTTTATGTACTCATTATCGAATTCTTGATTCTGTGTATCTAAGTCATCAAGCCTAAAACGAACTCTATCAATAAGTTCTTCGTAGTGTTTCTCCATTACTTATCCAACTCATTTGCCCGTTCAATTAATTGGTCTACAGTTTTGTTGTTAATCTCATTTTCATTCGCATATTCAATGTACTCATCGATAGTTTCTTTTGCCAAACCTTTTATTTGCGAACGGGCTGTAGAATGGTGCTGTTCAAAGTATTGTTCGGGAGAAAGTCCTTCTTCTTTTTTCTTTTTTTCAACTTCTTCCTCTTCTCCCTCAATGGTTACTTGATTTCCTATAATATGACTTAGGTTGTTTTTTACAAAATCCCATTCCATTTCATTTAAATAAATCCTCTGACCCTTACGTAGAGCAAATTTATTGTGTGGAAAAGCACCCAAGAAATTAATCGTAAACCGCCCGTCGACTTTATTAATTAAAACTTTATGTACTTTGTCCATCCTATCCTTCCCCTCTCTAACTGACTTTTATATCTGTGTTGATAAAATGATTATTGTTTAGTTATAATTATCCTTCGACATCAGGTTTAGTAATTTGAATCATTCCGAAGCGTTCAGGGTATAAAATCGTTAAGCCCATTTCTCTTCGAATTACAATGGATAATTCATCGTGGTCACCATCAACCACTTCTCGATAGCGTAATTTACCAAAGTCATCGATATGCCCAATCTTTTCACTCATAACAAAGATTTTATCGTTGGAAATAACTGGTAAGTTATCCGCATCAGTGAATTGTTCTAACTTAACGATTCGTGCTCCTCGATACATGCCTAATGAACCAGTTCGTTGAATCTCATCTTTCATTGACTCTGTATGACCATCAAAATCTAAGATTGGTGCAAGAGATTGATGAGTACCTACAATTATAGGTGTACCTCGCTCAGAAACCGTGTATAACATCGCATCTAGAGTTTGTTTATCCACAGCGTCAGTTACTTCAGCATATGTTTCGGGTGTCTTTTCTTTTTTACCGATTTCATCAAAAGTCTCATAATAATAATTAGAATACTCAGTTAGCAAAGCATCGCGAGCGCCATTCCGTAAGTCTTGCACAGCTGAAATGCGACCGCTCTCTAATTGATCTAGTTGACAAGATGGTCGAACTGCAAATTGTTCTGGCATGACGGTTACTGTATCTTGGAAGATTTGTGACTTCGGAACGTAACCACCGCGGTCGATTCGATAAGCTCGGAAACGACCTTTACGCCTATACTCAACTCGGTCATTGATTTCTCGTTGTTTTACAGGACCAAATAATAATGGTCGAATATCATAAGCCTTCATCTCTTCTTCTAAATCTTCAGTTACCAGTTGAGCTAGTTCATTTAATCCTTGGGGAGATTTGGCCATTTGGGCAATTCGACGCGATAAATCTTTAGCCTCATCATTATAAATACTAGCATTTGCATATTTATCTACTAACTCAAAAAACTTTTTTCGTTGTGCTGTTGTGTATGCCATCTATTTTTTTCCTCCTTAGTAAATTAAAACTGCTACTTCGCCATTAGGGAATTTTTGAACAACTTCACCAACTGCATCATTACCATCTGAAGGGGATACAAACTTACCTGCCTCTACAGCAACTTGCTCTCCTTCATTCATTCCTTGCAAACCTTCTTGATTCCCTAAGATAACAAATTCATAGTCAGTACCAACACCCACTAAGCATCGCTGTCCGGCGGGAATCTCAAGGTTATCAGTTCCTTGTGTGTTTAATAACCATTTGAAGGCTACACCCTCAAACTCTTCCGAGTTTTGTGCAATTTCTAATTCTTTAGTTGATTGATTACGCTTGACTGCATCACCTTGAAGTAGATCAGTTCCAGCCTTATACTCACCGTGTTTTGTTACATTAAAGTCTTTTCGGAAATAAAAAGACACTTTGTTTGTAGCCATATTGCAACTCCTCCTTATTCTCCAAGTCCTTCTAGGAAATTATTTTCTAAATCAATACTCACATCAGATGCTACAGAAACTTTCTTTTGAGTCTTAGGATTGCGCTTAGCTGTCTCCAATACGATATTCCAAACCTCATTACTCATTTGACCATACTCTTCCTTTTTAGCTTCTGCCTCATCTTCTTTGAAATCTAAGAACTCTGAAATTTCGTTGAATCGACTCTCGCCTTTTGAAGCAATTTCTCGCTTTTTCTCTTTTTTCTTCAACTGACTGATTTCAGAATTAAGTTCATCAATTGTTTCGTTTGAAGATTTTAAGGATGCTGTTAATGTATCCTTTTCCTTTTCTAATTTCTTGATTAACGTTGCTTGTTCTTCTTTATTATCGTCACTATCCTCCTTACCTGATTGGCACGCTGATAAATCCTCTTGTAATTGCTTCACCTTCTCTCGAAGTCTTTCAATCTCTTTTTTGGCTTCTTCTAAATCCATGCCCAATTCCCCTTTCTTCTTATTTGCTACAGAAACACTTCTTGACCACTCGTTAGCAGGAATGTCAACCGCTGCTGAACCTATAAATTCAACGCCTTCTAACTTTCTAGAGTTTCCAATCTCGCTAGATTTTTCGTAACTACACTCCATTGAAAATTTCAAATTATCTTGTTCATGTAGTTCGATTAGTTTCATAGCTATCTCATTGAATCTTATTTTCCAAACTCTAGCTTTTGCATAAAGATGCTTAATACCATCTTTATCTGAACCCATCCAAGAATCTATATGAGTTCCTATCGCCTTACCGTTGGTCAGGTTAGGGAAGTTGATTAAATCATGTCCTGTTGGCTCTGATCCCACCATGATAAGTGGTTGATTAATAATTGTTCCTTTAGCGGTTTCGAGTTCTTGAGCCGTGAATAGCGCCCCATTCCCGTTTGGTATATCTGCTGTAGCTAATATGTAAGTTATGTCTACAAAAGTTTTGGAATTTGATACCTCATAACTCCTAGATTTTAACTTTTCTACATCTATTTTCATTCACCCCCTTTAAGTTTGCGTAGATGGTTTATTATCTCCACTAGGATTACTGTCATTATGAGAGTCTTTGTCAGTAGGTCTACCTTCTGACTCCCCGGAACTACTCAATGTACTAGACATAGCTCTTGGTTCAATTTCGAACATTTCATTTTCTTCTGTTATTTTCTCTTGCTCAATCTCTAGTAAATGACCATGCGCCTGAGCATAAGTATCTGCACTAATGACCCCATCTAAAAATAGGTTTCTTATAATTTGATGCTGAACTTTTTCCTCACTTAATTCTAATTTTCCTAAACTAACCTTCGGGTTATCATTCGGATTTAAACCATTCTCAATAGCTATATCTTCGAATAACTCTTCTAAAGTTTCTATTAATTCTGTTCTATTAGATTGTATAATTTGTTTAGCTGATGCCATGCCAGCAGTTGATGATGCATAGGAGCCTTCGCCAGTGAAAATGGAGGGTGTTATTCCTATTGAATACATAAGCATTTTAATTGGCACATTAAATTTATCAGGACTAAATACAGAAGTGTCTTTCTCAATCATATTGGCTTCTAGAGTGTGGTTACCAACTAACCTACCACTAGTACCTAATGTCTCAATCCTTCTTCGTAACTCTTTTACTTGTTTAGGGGTCGCTGGCCTATTTTCATCGCCTAAAGTAAAAATTATTAAACTCTCTATTACTTCATTTATGGAGTGCTTTTCCATATCTAGTAATGATTGTATGTGTTGAATAGGTTCGAATGTAGCTATCGTTTGCGGCTTACCATAACGCAAATAACCCTCTCTATCCAACGAACAGTGATATGTCCTTTCGGGAGGTAAAACATATCTACCTAACGAATCAACCTCTAAATCTCTTGGTAGAGTTAAAGGGTCATTATCGCTATTAAAGAACGATACCGGTCTCCCTCTCTGGTGACCAACAACCTCTACATCAATTGGGTTCAACTGATGCACCCAAACTGTTTTCCCGCCTTCTCTCTCTCTGTACCAAAATATATTACCTGCTTTATAAAGGTCTGGTATCGATTGCCTTACAACTTTATTTAATTTGGTATTTTTAATGAAGTCATTAAGGATTTCCTCATTCTCTTCTTCTCCACCCTCAAGAAGTATTTTACCTTGAGTAAATGTGCTGTAAAATTTTATAGCGCTCTTTAATATACCAACCTTATCTACATAATAGTGACTCAACCTAACCACGTTATTAAAATTATTTTGAAAATCAGATAGTAACATGTTCGCTTCATATTTCCTTATATTAGAAGCCGAACTAATAGGTTCGATATGATCGCTAACTTCATATACAGGTGTCTGATAATCACCTTTACTTTTATAAGCTCCTGACTCCATATCAAAACATCACCTCCCCCACCTATCTAAATACATTAATGTGATTTGAATAACCTTTTGTATCAGTACTACAGCTTAGAATATCTCAAAAAACAAAGAGTCATCTTCTTTAGCTTGTAGTTCCTCTTCAATGTAAAGGGCTGCATAACAAAATGTAGTCCACCTATCTTTTCTAGTTATACCAGTACCTTTAGTCGGAACGAATTTATGGAAATTTCCCGATGGCATAGCTTGGATATTGGTTACTTCTTTTTTAATGGCTATCAAATCCAAATAAGCCATTTCCATCTCTGGATCGGGGTGTCTATCCATGAGTTCTGGAAATGTAAAGTTCCCTTTCTCTATATGTTTTTTAGCTAAGTGACCTATTCTATGGTTGAATGCGTTGTCAGCTGTTATTAAAGTTAACACTTTTATCCCATCGCTTCTAGAACTTTCCTTTTCTAAAATAGGAGGATGTATCATTCCTGTGTTGTAATCTAACCAATCTTCGTCCAATAAATCCCTCACAGCTGTACCTCCACCTAATTTATCCATCCATAAGTCAACCACATTAAAGTTAATAAGTAACCTTCTTATTTCATCCCTTATTTCTTGATAAGATAGACCATTCAAAGCCTTCTGCCTAACAATGGCTAGTTTATTGCCTTGTATCTCAGCTAACTTCAAGGATGCATTATCTCCCCCTTCTTCACGCGCTATGTCTGCGAATAATACATAATCTCTATCCAACCTACCTTCAAATAAAGGTTCCAATCCATCATCGTAACGTATGTATTTATCCCAAGTTTGAATGTTTATGAAACTGCTGTCATTCCCGGATATCCACTTACAGTTCATCTCCATCTCGAAGTCATCATTAGTCATTTCTCTTCTTTGCATTTCGATGAATGATTCATTAGTTAATTTGGCGTCTCTAGGAAGTGAATAAGGCACTACAGCAGCGTAATAATCATCATCGAATGTCATTCTATGAAGATGGTTCTGAAATGTCTTATATGAGTGGTTAAATTGAAAATAAGCCGATGTAGCATAAAGAAACTTAGCTTCATAGTCATCTTCAGGATTTTCAGGGTCGTAATCTAGGTTTGCTGCAGCCATCGGGACGATTACCCTGTTGATCATTGTCTCGTCATGCTGTGCATGTTCATCCAACATAATAAAAGTCGCTCTCTCTCCACGAATCGATGAACCGTCCCCAATTGGCAAGAACTTAATAGCCGAAGAACTGAAAAATGTGATTGACGCGTCCATTGTACCTTTTTTCATTCCGTTTTTAGGTATCTCATGTCTGACCGAAAAAGATTTGTTGTATACATCATTTATAATTTTATCGTATAACATAAGTGACTGTCGGTAAGAAGGACCTAACATAAGAATAGATTGATGAGAGTATAGTATTGCAGTCAATACTGAAATTAACGCCATGATAAAAGATTTTCCACTACCACGAGATTGGCATAAATAGACGCTTGTTTTAAACCAAGCATTTTCTAGAGTTACTTTTTGATACTCAGAAAGACTCATTCCTAAAATATCATAGGCAGCCTCCACGGGATGTTCTCTGTAAAACTCAATCATCTGTCCTATGTAATCGTAGAATTCGTCATCTGGTAGATTTAATATATGATGCACTTCTTCCTCTGTGATTAAGTCACTGACCGTCATGTTGCTCAAACCTTCCGTCGATATGTTCAGCTCTTATTTTAGCCATTCTCTCCCTCATCTTTTGAGTAACCTCATCTCTTTCCATTTTTCCGCTACGTATCCTATTCTCATAGTTGAAAACGATTTGCGATAAACTGGTTCTGCTCTTACTCAAATCCTCATTCTTTTGGTCTTTAGGTCTATGTTTTAAATCCCCAGCCATATTCGAGAATTCTCTTCTAAGTGAAGTATATTGATCAACAATTTTCTTATCGTCGCTTTGCATCATTTTAGCTTCTAATTGATTCAATTTAAGTGACGTCTTTGCCATGTTAGCTATTGTATCTTTTTCAAATGGAGTTGACGATTCATAATCTTCTTCGTACTCTTTAATCTTTTCATGAACATACTCAATTTGTTCTTCGCTATATATAGACTTATCTAATCCGTACTCATCGAATTTCGAACCCTTAAACGCACTTGGACGAGTTCTGTTCTTTTGCATAAGTGCACGAGTGCTACCTAATGCACCCTTAAGATTTCTGTTGGTTCCTCTATGCACTCTCTTCTCAGCAACTTCCAAATGCTCTAGTGTATAAAGTTTCGGATCAACTTCACCGATATTTAGAGTTGTTTTAAAAACTTTACCATCTTTAGTTACGTAAGTCTTAATTTCATCTGACATTTACTCCACCTATCCTTATAACTTATAATTATAACTTATCGTACTTATTATTGACGAATCAGTAAGTATCTAATATATATGTTACCGTTAGCCTAACCAGCAAGATATGTTACGATGAACCTATGTATCCTACTGGTAAGGGCTATCGACTAGATGTTTTACCGAATCTTTATCTTTTAGTATATGCAAGCGAACAGCTTGCTAACTGTCTGTTAAGACGTTATTCATCATGTTACCGAATCTAATAGTAACGATACTTTTATCCTACCGTATCCATTATCTATATACAGTAGTGTTAGGTTTTTAATGATACAATATCAGCTTTTTTCTAATTGTCATAAAATTGTCGATATTTAGACACAATTTGTTCACAGTTTTGTCACAAATATATTAAAAAAAGAGGTCATTCGATAAAATCGACCTCTACCTCTTTATTACCTCTCCTACCTCCCAACCTTAATATAGCCTGTCCTGTAGGTTGCGGTTCCATTCCTTTCATCGCTGCATAAGATGCGCTGTTCATAGTTGATGGAGTGCATACATAATGAACTCTTTCTTTTCTAACCTTGCCATTTCTTTGATCAACTCTGTAAATATCCCTCGACATAACCAACTTCTTATGGAAATGACCCATTGCATAAACCATGCAGCTGTCTGTAACTCTTTCCATTTCTTTCAGCCTTCTTTCGACAGTTGCCATCGTTTTACCTCCACCACTGCCATGAAAACACATGATTGGGTAAGAATTTTTATTCCATGAGAAGTCACAAACACCTCTATATCCAGCATAAAATATATCTAATCTATCACAAATGATTTTCATTACATCCAAACTCGTACTTACCTTTGCCCTTTCCTCGTGGTTACCAGTTACAGCAAGCATTATCTTATCCGATATAGGTTCAAGTAACTCAATTGCTAAATCAATCTGTTCATGCGGATTCATTACCTGTTCATAAACACCGGAACCAACGGAACTTTTTGTACCGTTTTCAATAATATCACCCAATATTACTGCGTAGGTGTTATCATTAGATTGTATGTACTCAACCACCCTATTAACTAAATCCATATCACACGCACTACTACCAATATGCCAATCAGAGATAGTTACTACTTCTATGTAATCCGGTTTACCTTCCACCCTAACCTTCCTGTATTCCATTCAAACACCTCTCCTCAATTAACTTCACTTGTGAAGAGGGGAAGTGACTCCCTCCACGATAAATGCGCCTTTATTGTGTTTTCATATATATCATAATCTCTAATTAATTGCTCTACCCCTACGTAATACCATTTAGAAAAGCTAATTTTATACTTATCATCATCAGATTCTTTACTTCCAGCAAATAATACCTTGTAGTCGGTAGTTCCCAAAGCATCATCTAGTTTTCTAATATTAATATCCATACCTAAATATTCATCTACGAACACTCTGACATTACCCGTAAGATTAATACCCCTATCGACTCCATTCATTAGGTCATCTGCTGTTGTGAAGATAATGCTTTTGTTATATCCATCTAATAATTTATTAGAAGAATCAATCTCTTTTTTATTACGTTTAATTACGATTGAAGTATCGCAGTCGCTTTGACCTAATTGTACCCAGTGTAACCCAAATGTTGTTTTCCCTACTCCTCTAATGGTGATTAATTCATGAACATCTAAATCATCATTCTTTAAAATATCTTTTTGCCATTCCGTTAACCTCATCACTATTCACCCCCTAACATTTTTTAGGGAATAAAATATCCCCTCAACCTATACTCTAAATACATTAGTGCATGGTTAAGGGGGTGACAGTATCATGTTTTTGAGGTTTTTTAACATTTATTATAACCTCTCTACAGTTCCGTCATTGTTGATAACGTATTTATTTTCTTCCGGTTCAGGGATGTTGATTTGAATACCCGCTTTTCTTAGTACTTGTAAGGAGTCGATGAGTTGTTTATAATTACTTTCCGTTCTCTCTATAATTTCCATATACTCCTTAGTGTTATCCTCCATTTTCTTCAATTTATCTTTAAGTTTTTCATTTTCTTTCTTTAATCGTTTATTCTCTCTTTTAATTTTACCGGAAGATGCTTCTTTGCTCTTTTGTTGATCCCTAAACTTTTTGACTACAACAAATACATCCTCTATATCTAATTCTTCCTCTTCATCTTTATTGAGAATGGTGTCCATAACTCTTTCGTATCTCTCACCTTGATTAATCCTAGACTTGCCCTTGTTACTCTTACCTTGCTCTTTAGCTAACTCATATGCCGCTTTATATTGGTCAGATAATCTTGTGTGCCACCTAAACTTAGACGCCTGCTCAGTCCTCTTACCCTCAGTAACTTCCTCAAAATTTCTGCAACCATCTATAATAGTGCCACCATTTCTAACAGTCCTTAAAATTGTTTCTGCCAATAAAACATCATCATCTTTTGTCCAAATCTCTCCTTGGAGATTGTTAACTTTAGTCATAGTTAAACTCACCTTCCCTTTACGATTTTATTGTTCATCTTTATTATAATACATTATTATAACCTTGTAAAGGGAAAGTTATTCAAATTAGTTAAATTATATGTTTTAGTTTATGTATTGCCCTCCTGTATCTTCTAAAGGCGGTGTCCTTTGAGTATCCGAGAGCCGATCCAATTTCATGGAATGCCAATCCATACCTAATTCGCATCTCCACAATTTTACTCTCTTCATTATTTAAATGCCTCTCAATCACATCATCGAATGTTATTTCCTTTATAAACTCTTCATCACTATATGAATTACTTTCACTTGGTGATGAATAACTTGAATATGGATTCATATTAGATAACTCAGAACTAGCCTCAAACCTAACTTTAGTCCTCATACTATTTATGAGTAAGCTAACTTCGTGTGGTTCGTTGTATATTCTGTAATTGTATTTGATGTGCTTAAATACAATAATCATAACTTCGTGCATTACTTCATCTTCTGGATGCTTATATCTATGGAATTTCCTGATGTGAAAAGTATAATAATAGACAAAATTTTTCATGTCCTTAATTTCCATTAACTCATCGAAACAATCATTATCTCCATTCTTTATACCTTCGATAAGTCCTACTGTATATTCTCTTAATTTATTTTTATATTCATATATATTAATTCCTTCGTATGTTGTTATACCATCTTTTAACAAATCGTTCATATTCTTATTTTCTGTCATTACTGGATACTCTCTAATTCTCTTTATAATTTGCTTCAATCGCCTTCACCAACCAGTAATCGTGCTAGTGCAAATCGATATGAATAAGCTCTATCTTCCCCTATAATAAAAATCATGTCATTACTACTTTCTGGGAAGTGGATTCTAAACGACTCTAACTTTAAATCCTTTATAGCTTTCAGTATTGGTATCATCATTTTCGTGTCGTAAGTCATAGTAAATCCTTCCATGGCATTCGATGTGTCTACATCTATGTTGCAATTGATTAAAGCCTTTCCGTTCTGATTTTTAAAATTCATAACATCTTCAAATATTGTAATCTTACTACTATAATATCTCCCCCCTAATGACTTAACTTTATCCATAGCCTCGTGGATGTGTATGAGTTCATCTATTAAATCAACTTCGATGTAATGAGATAATTCTTCGCATCCGTCGAAAAGAGAGTTGAAATCTGGGTAATCTTTTATATTATCTTTAATATCATATTTACCCTTCGGTAACGGTCTTAGAAATCGAGTCTCCCCATCGCGATAGTCTATTTTATTTTTTAAATATATACTAGATGCCACCCCTCCCGATGTTGCGCAAAAGTCAACTCCATCAGACATTTTAAAGTATTTATAGACATCAGGATCACTCTTCCTATTAACTAAAAACCTCTTTAATATTCGAATCAATACCTTTTCGTCTATCCCTAAATTTTTTCTAAACATCACTCATTCCTCCTGTGTCGAGCTTTTTTATTGGTGCACTCTTTGCACTGTGAAGATAACCCATCTTTGTTACGTGAACGAACACCAAATTCTGATACATGCTTACTTTTTTTACAAGACCAACAAAACTTGTGGGCAGGAGCATTCTTATAACCCTTGTAGCTCATTGCTCTCAACCTTTGCTTTTCCCTTACGGTACGGGCTATCGAAGCCGACCTATTATCTCTAAAATTCTTTTCAGTTATGTACATTTCCTTATTACTATTATCCATAACTAAATTAAGTAAATCTCCCTTACTCTTTAATATAATGATAATCTCTTCAATAGGCCCTTCATACGTAAGTAGTTCATGTTCAAATAGTTTCCACATCACTATCTAACCTTTCCTCTATTTCATTTTGGATGATTAACATACCTTCATTACTCAAGGGGATTATTCCGGAAATCATTTTAATTCCTTCGGTCTTACCTGTTATCAAACATCTATTAGTATCTTCATAATTCCGGATTGTAAGCTCATTATCCCCTCCCGTAATGGAAACTAAATGACCTTCGTGCATATTGTATTCGTCCCTTAGATGTTTAGGGATTGTAACCCTTCCTAATTTGTCTATTTTTCTTTTATCCATTATACTGAACCTCCGTTGATAGTTTGTAATTTCTTTTTCGGAATATTTGAATGTCACATTACTCATGCATATGCCGCATTACTTTCTACTTACTATCTAAAACTCATCTCCACACAACGTGCATAAATCATAATCTGGTTGCATCACTGCTTCGCCCGTCATGTAACCCCATACTAAAATTACAAATCCATCCGGATGATTGCATTCTTCTTTAAACTTTTCATATCTCCTTTCCCAATCCTTACGTTTATAATTACATTTAGCGCATTCTAAATGTTCATTAGAGTAAACCTTACCATCACATTCAAATACTTCTCGATGCAAGTAATAAACATTTCCTTTTCTAAAACCACACCCGCAATGTATACACCGTTTCTTCAGACGCCTTGAAGCTACTTTCTTAGCAATACTCATACCTCCAAACCCCTTTTACATTAATCTACTATCTGCAAGTAGTATCCTATCTGCAGCGTTATCATATTTAATGAAATTATTAATCGCTTGTTCTTCTGTTAGTTCAGTAAATTTTATTTTTCTCTTCGTATTGCCTATGCAATGCTTATATACCTCTATAGCGCTACTTTCGCTATTCGACTGAATAAGCATATAATAAGGTTCTGTAAACTCGAAGTATCTCATTTGATTACCTCGCTCATCTTGTAACGCTAAAATCTTTTTATCTAGCAAGTCCTGTCCTTCCAGACCTTTTTCTTTCACGATGTGTGAATCTAGTTCTTTTTGCAACGGAAATAGTTTTTTTAGATTCATTGTTTATTCTCCTTCCTCAACATCTAGCAAGTATTCTATTTGCTTTTCTACATTCCTTGTTCTCTGTATCTTTTAATCTAAATCCCACATATCAAACGCTTCATGAGCATTTATTTGGTCGCATAAATTTTCATGATACTTGATTAAAAAACTTAACTTCTCGCAGATGCCTAAATTAGTTTCTTGCATTTTTTAACCTCCTTATATGCCTATGCAGATTCTTTATTTCTCGCTTCAAATACCTAACTTCTTTTTTTCCTCACTAGGCTCAATGTTCATATTCATTGACTGCATCAACTTTTTAAGCTTTTTTTATGCTTATTGTCTGTTGGTGATCTAGTGCATGTTGAAGCTGTTTCTTTGCTTCTTTAAACTTCATTCTGATTCCTCCAATTCTTTTTCTAAAATTCTTAATGATTCATTTACTTCTTCCTCTAATCTGGTTTCAAAAAAAGAAATTTCGTCTATCGCGTCTCTGATTATTTTGCGAAAGTATTTATTCTGTTGTTCAAGTTCTTCTACTCGTTCAGCTTGTTTGATAAGCCATTCAATATGGATTGTGTAAAAATTATGCTCAGAAACTTCACAGCCAATTAAGTCAATATCATCTTTCCACTTTTTTATTTCATTCAGTCTATCTCTCTTCATTCTGATTCCTCCCCGAATAAATCTAATTGTTCAGTTGAATGCGATAAATTAAAGTTTTCTTCCTTCAACGACCCAACAGCCATTGTCATCAATTCTGATAATTCTACAACCCTCTGCATCTCTTCTTCTGCGTCTAATCCTTCTAATTGTTTACTGATTTTCTTTTTAATATTCTCGATTGCTTCACGATAGCGTTTGTTTTGTTGTTCCGATTCCATAAATAATTTTTCTAAGGAATGAAATGCTGAACCGTCTGCTTCAGCAACTTCCTCTAACTCCTGAACTCGTTTAACTTGTTCAAAGCCGTTTTGTATTAAAAATACTAAGTCTTTAACATCTACTTCTGTATACTCAATGCCACCCCTCTCGCTAGTTATAGTCAGTGTCGAGTGTTTTGCTTCTATCTCTTCCAACCGTTCTTTACTCATTCCTCACCCTCCAATGCTTTACGTGCCTTGTTTCCACCATCTAAACTTATTTCTGTGTTCCCTTGTTGGTTGTACCTTGTCCATACTTTTTCATCCCCATAAAACTCCAATGCTTCACGATAGCGTTCGTTCTGATTCTCTAACTCCTGCACTCGTTCAGCTTGTTCGACAAGCCATGTGCCATGATTTAATAACATTTCCGCAGCAACCTCTTCAAACTCCCTAACACTTTTTGTAGTTTTAAATTTCTCCATATTTTCTTTTATCTCTTCTAACCGCTCTTTACTCATTTCTTTTTTTATATTCTCCTCTCAAAATCTTTCATGGTTTGTCTTATCATTATTCCGATACGCTCCATCCTCGCTTTGGATACGCGTTGCCCGCTGTATTCCCAAGGATAGAGTTCAGGGTTGTTTTCTTCCCATTCCCTGAATTTTTCTTCCAATTCCATCAATCTTTGATATTCCGCCATTAATAGTTTTAATAATTCTTTCATTCCTCAACCTCCAATACTCGTTCTAGTGTTTTTCCATACTTTTGTCTGTCCACCATACCCATTGCTTGTAGCGTTTCTTCAATCGCTTCTCGATAGCGTCGGTTTTGTATAGTACATGATTCTAATTTCCTTTCAAGTGTCTCTAAATACAAATCGTCATTCATTCTGATTCCTTCAATTCTTTTTCTAAAATTCTTAATGATTCATTTACTGCTACTTCTAATCTGGTTTCAAAAAAAGAAATTTCGTCTATCGCGTCTCTGATTATTTTGCGAAAGTATTTATTCTGTTGTTCAAGTTCTTCTACTAGTTCAGCTTTTTCCACCAAAAAATTAAAGTCATCCTCTGTCATCGTATACGTATTTACCCATCCGTTTTCTCTAGTTCTAATATTCTGGAACTGAACCTTATCTTTAAGTGCTTTATCCCTAATTTCTTCAATTCGTCTTTTTGATTGTTCAGTTTTGTAACTCATTCTGATTCCTCCATTTCTATTATTTCAGTGCAAATCATTCCGCAATCTACATCAGGGTCATAAACCATTCGTTTCATCTTTTTTATTAGTTCCCGATAACGTTTGTTTTGTTGTTCAAGTTCTTCTACTCGTTCAGCTTGTTCATTTACTGTATAAATTAAATGGTGTAGATCAGCGCGAATTTGCTGCGGCTCTGGACTAGCTGTATTTATTTCATATCCCGTCTTATAAAATCTATCCTCTATCTCTTCTAACCGTTCTTTGTTCATTCTGAATCACGCTCCAATACTTCGTTTATCACATATTTAATATCTTCTAATGCATTTTCCAAACTTGAGTAATGAGTTGACTTTGCTGTCATCACGTACTCAATTACTTCACGATAGCGTTTATTTTGTTGTTGCTCTCTCACTAACTCCTCTATAAACATGCTTTTGTCACTTGATAGTATCCGATTGAACTCTTCCAACTCTTGTGCTCGTTCAGCTTGTTTAATGAGCCAATCTAATTCAGTTGGATTTACCGATAGTACAGACGTTCTGCCATTTAATCTTTTTGCTTGGTATTTCTCTTTTATTACTTCCAACTTT
>Ga0209487_1000692_pt1 | contig 30051 bp, 28 predicted proteins | sample Poulit2012_FD_187524 | JGI IMG/M metagenome (GOLD analysis project Ga0209487, IMG submission 187524) | Agricultural soil microbial communities from Georgia to study Nitrogen management - Poultry litter 2012 (SPAdes) (version 2) | ecosystem: Environmental > Terrestrial > Soil > Agricultural land...
CGGCGAAACGCCTGGTCAGGCTGGAGCCTCACTGTTATATTCAAGAAGTCGTCGATCCCGCAGAACCCCGCGAAACCGGCTTACATCTAAGGTACGAATCGTACATTAGATGTAACTTCGGACCTTACGATTTCACGCTGACGTGGAGGTGATCCCAGTGCCCTCCGGTCACATCCGTTGGGTCGTGCATGCCGCCGCCGTTATAGGGACGCCACCCTTCGTTGTTGCGGGCGACGGACCAGATCTCGCCTTGCCAGATCAGGTACTCGACGCCGAGAAGCTGGGCATGTTCCTGCATCCAGTTCACGGTCTGCTGTCCGGCGGCGAGCTGGCCCGCGTCTGGGCGTACGCCGATCTGGTTGCCGAAGGTGATGTCGCACGCCCGCCCCAACGGGTGCTCCGACTGCGTGCCGCTCCGAGGTGAGTAGCAGGACCATCCGGTGTCAGAGAATACGGCAGTGGTCTGCTGGTAGAGGTGCAGCATCCGGGCGGTGATCTGCCCGCTCGTGGTCGGGTCATCGACGAGCCGGTCCGCGTCCTCGCCATCGAACGGGTCCGGATCTCCACCGGTGCTCGCGGTGCAGCTGCCGGGAGCGCTGGTTTCGGCTTCCGGAAGGTCAGCGGCGTCGTGGGCGTTCAGCCACGGCGCAGGGTCGATCGCTTCGTTGTGGGTACCGCCGGGGCGGACCTCGAAATGCAGATGCGCCCCGGTGGACATGCCCGAAGAGCCGACGTCGCCGATGTGCTGCCCGGCGTTCACGGTGTCGCCGGGGTGGACGTGGATGCCGGCCTGCCACATGTGCGCATAGGCAGTCGCCACCATCTGTCCATCGAGGTGGTGTTCGATCACGATGAGGCCGCCGTAGCCACCGGAGAACTCCGCGACCGTGACCGTGCCGTCGGCGGCGGCGAGGATCGGGGTGCCATCGGGTGCGCCGAGGTCGAGGCCGGTGTGGAACCCATCCGGGTCGCCGGTGATCGGGTGCACACGGGGTCCGAAATCGCTGGTCTTGACCCAGGTATCCTCCGGCAGCGGGAACACCACCCGCGACGACGCCGCTGCCGGAGCTGATACGGGCGCGTTCGCTACCGGAACAGCAGCACTGTCGCTGCCGCTGTTGCTGCCTCCGGTGAGGGTGTTGAGGATGGTGGTGGCGACGGGGGCGTAGTTGTCGTACCGGTCCGGGAACGCGGAGACTTCGACCGCTTGGGCGGCTTCGCCGTGGCTCATCTGTTGCCAGCCGGGAATGTCGAGCAGCCCGCGCGGGCTTGGGTGGTTCGGGCCGGTCGGCCCGCCGAAGAATGCCCTCGCCTGGTACTGCGGGTCCATCAGCTCTTTGACGGTGCCCCACCCGGACTGCGGGCGCATCTGAAACAACCCCAGGCTGTCGTGGTCGCCGCCGTTGCCGTCGTTCGGATAGTCACCCGATTCGGGATGGGTGCTCGTGTTCGCGAGCTGCCGCAACGTCGACTCCGTCAGCGCGGCCATCAGCGCGATGTGTAGGCCGTCTCGGTCGACCCCGTCGATGCTCGAGCCGACCTGAATGATGGTGGCGGCGTGGGTGAGCTGGGTCTTGTTCAGCGTGAATGTGGTCCCGTCGCGGGTGGTCACGGTCAACGCGTCGGGAATGTTCCCGACGGTGATGCTCGTGCCGGTCGTGCATGCGGCTGTGAGGGCGGGGTTCATCAGCAGGCCGATGCTCATCAGCCCGATCGTGGGGCCGAGGAGCAGGAGCAGGATCGCGGCGATGCCGAACTTCTTCATTATCAGGAACGCCTCACCGGTCACCGCAGCGGGTTGTCCAGCTGCGAGAGCCGCAGCACATGACACCCGGGCACCGATCCCTCACTGCTATCGCCGTTACTCGGACTCGCGGTCGGGGCCGGGGTGGCTGGTGGGCAGCGCAGGAAGACCGTGAACGCGACCGTATGGTCGCTGGTGACGGATTCGTTGTTCCAGATGCCGTCGCGGTGCCGGGTGCCGTCGATCGTGTACGCGGTCGTGCCCGGTGCGAGTTGGCCTGGCCGGGCTTGTGCTTCGGCCTCTGCCCACGCCGCAGGGACGACGGCGGTGTCGATGCTCAGGTGTTGGCGGGTGCCGTACTCCCGCAGCCCGACCCAGGCGTCCTTGGTTGGGAAATAGTGGGCGATGTCGGCGGCGAGGCCGGCCTGTTCGATCCCGGTCGGGTCGCCCGCATCGAGCAGTACGGCGGTGTAGTCCAGCGGCATGAACCCCGAGCTGGTGTCCCACGCGAACAGGGCTTCGGCGAAGCGGCGCGCGAACTCCTCCGGATCATCACTGGCAGGCACCGCCGGGATGCGCCCCGGCGCGGTCCCGTCGTCGGGTGGCACCGTCGTCGTCGGCGACGTGGTGTCATCGGCGGGTGCGGTGGTGTGGGGGCCGGTGATCAGGCCGTAGATGCCGACGCCGGCCAGCAGCAGGAACACGACGCCGGCGGCGATGACGATGATCAGGCGACGGCGCGGGGACGGGGCATGTGAAGTCTTCATGCCCGTCAGGTGCACCCGGCAGTCCTCAACATCGGCACGGCCGGGTGGTTAGAGGGCGCGTAGGTGCCGCACCTCGGGCCCAGGGATCTCATCGTCAGCAACGTCGTCACTGTCGATGACCGTCGTTTCGACGGCGTGGGTTTTGATGGCGGTGCGGAGCTGGTCGGCGAAGGTCTGGGTGCCGGTGACGATTGTGAGGAACGCGGTGACCTGCTCCGGTGTGAGTTCGGCGGCGAGGGTGTCGGCGTCGTAGTGGGTCCACCAGGATTCGAGTTCGTTCCAGATGAGTACGAATCGTCGCGTCGGCCATATCCCCTCCACCGGCACGCCCGGCCGAGCGGCGGGGGTCTTCTTGCGCTTCGTCTTGGCCTGCTGGGCGCGGGCCAGTGCGGCCTGGGCGAGGTCGTCCAGGTGGGCGTCGCGGTCGGCCTGGGCCTGCTCGATCAGGGCGTGGGCACGTTCGTAGGCGGGCTGCACCGGCCTGCCCTCCTCGATCGCTTGAAGTTCCGCACTGAGCTGGTCGCGCACTTCGGCGGGCAGGGTCTCGTCGGCCGCGTGCTGTTGGAGGTAGCCGATCTTGTCGAGCGTTTTGTATGACGCTGCCCCGGGGATCATGCCCGCGGCTTGTTCCCGCGTCTTCCCGACCGGCCCCACATCCGGTGTGTCTGACGGGAGTGGAAAATTTCCACCCCCGTCAGTTCCCGGCTGATGCTCGGCGCTGAATCGGGTGGCGGCCTCGCGCTGCTTCGCGTCCTCGGCCAGGAGTTGCTTGAGTTCGCGGTAGAGGGTGGCGGCTTCGAGCTGGGTGAGGGGCTTGGCGAGGGTGTGGTCGTCGTGCTCGGCCAGCACATGCTCCAACTGGGTGGAGATGCCCGATCGCACCCACACGTTCACGGTCCGCCAGCCGAGCTGTTTGATCGCGGCGAGTCGGCGTGCCCCGCAGACCAGCACCCCGGTCGGGGTGACGGTGATCGGCTGCAACAGGCCGCGTTCGCGGATCGAGGCTACGAGGTCGGTCAGGTCGCCGATCTCGGTGCGGTGCCGGGCGCCGACCTGGATGGAGTCGACGGTGCGTTCCATTTCTACGCTCATGACCACTCACCGCCCCACTCATTCCCGCACCCGGGTCGGGGATGCGAGAGCGATGGTGAGCACGAGGTCGTCGTCGCGCAGCAGCAGTTCCAGGGTCTCGCCGATCAGCAGCCGCAGCAGCACGCCCCGGCCGGCGCTGGTGCCCGCGGCGGTCGGGTGCGGATTACCGAGCAGCACCTTCAACAGGCCGGACCAGGACGTTTTGGGCAGGTCTAGGAGGTGGCGGGCGTACTTGTCGCGGCGCAGGTTCTCGAACGTCGTATGGCGCGTCCCCGTCCGCGCTAACACGCCGCAGACGTGCTCGATGCTCTGCCGCACCGCCGGCTCGGCCCACCCGAGCAGGACGAACAGTTGGATCGCATTATCGACCGCGGCGGTCGCCGAGGTTGAGGCCACCGGAACCTCCCCGATCCCTGCGTGGTCGAGGTCGGGATCGTGTGCGGGTATCTGGAAGGCGGGGTGGTAGTCGGTGAGCGGGTTCTCGCGGTCGGAGAACCGTTCGGCGTCGTGGAAGACGGACACGTGCGGGCGGCGGGCTTGGTGGACGGAGCAGAGCAGGCCTTGGGCGCGGTCTTCGGCGATGCAGGTGATCTGCACCGCTCGCGTTACCACCGCCCACGGGTCCATCGCCCGCCGCGCCGAGGGGGTGCGCATCACATCGAATGCTGCCGATGCCGCTTCCCACGGGTCGAGGTGATGCTTCCTGGCGAGGGCTGCGTACTTGTCGGCGGCGTACCGCATCAGGTCCTGCGCGACCGGATCACCCGTCCAGGCGTCGGGGCCGGCAGCATGGAGTCGGTCGAGCAGGGCGCGCAGCCCGGCGCTGGTCGTGAAATCCTCCGCCGCCCACGCCTCCTCGGACGCTGGCTCAGCGGGCGGTGCCGAGGTGGTCTGGTGCGGATCGTTGGTGTTCTGGGTGGATGTCATGGTGAGGGCACCTCCTGCACGGCAGGTGCGCCCCTCTTCCCAAGACATCGGGGCTGTGATGGTGGACATGCTCATGCACCGCCATCAGCTCATCCCGACCGCATCGCGCTCGGCACCCGACCTCCCGGCCTGGCCGCGCCCGAACGCCGTCACCGGCGGCAGCCGCCGCGCCCGCTCACCCAGCCGCGACGCCCCGGCACGGAGGCCGGTGCGGGATTGCTCGGCCAGGTGGGCGTGGAAGTCGATCGCCGTCCGTGCGGCGTGCCCGGACCCACGGGCCAGCAGATCGGACGGGCGCACCCAATCCACACCCCGCGCCTTCGCCGCCATGCTCCCGTCGGCCAGTACCTGGGCATCGGTGGTGCGGTGATCGGTGTCGGCGGCCTGGATCGCCTCGGGCACCAACCGGGCTTCCGCCGCCGGTTCCGCACGGGCTGCCTCGGCCCAGTCGGCGGCCTCCACGGCATCGGCGTCTGCGGCGGGTCGTGTGATGCGCGGGTCGTTGTGTGACTCGTTCATGATGGTGCTCCTTCCGAAAGCGACCCGGCCGGATCAGCCGGAGCCGACGAGACGACCGTTGGTGACGGCCGGGTGTCAGGTAGGTGCGCGAACCATCGCCCCACTGTCGAGGGATGCACCCCCAACTCGGCAGCGATGCGCTTGTTCGACCACTGCTCATCCCGCAACGCGACCGCACGCTCGCGTCGCTCACCCAAGCGCTCAAAGGCAGGGGGCTCGACGGGCACCGGCCGGGCGGGCTCGATCGGTACGGGAAGCGTCGCGTGGTTCGGGCCAGGGGTGGGCGGGATCTCCGCCACGACAGGGTCAGCGGTAAGCGAAGGAACAGCCGCAGGCAAGGGATCGGGCACGGTCGTGCGGGCGTGTTCGGGGGTAGCAGAGCGGATGAGGACGACGGTCAGGTGGGTGGAGGCGAGCAGCACCAGCGGCGGAACCGCAGCAACGACCGAGGCGAGAACGCCAGGGACGGTTGCGTCGGCGACGACGAGGGCGTGGGCGGCGTTCGCGGTCACTGAGACCAAGGCACCGGCGATCAGCAGCGCCCACGGATACCACGCCGCACGGTGCCGGTCGAGAGCGACGACCGCGACCGTGGCGACCACGATCAGCCCATCGACCAAGAGCGGCCACACCCACGCCTGCCCCACGGTGATCCCGGAGCGGGCGGCAAGGTCGGCGAGGGCGATGAAGGAGAGCCAGAACGCGCCGGCCGCGATCCCGATGGTTCCGGTCGCCGCCGAGACGACCGCCCACCCCCACTGCTCCCGGCCCACCATCACAACCTCCGAACCCGAAGCCGTGAGGCAGAGGCCTCCGGCGCTGCGAATGGTGACGGTGAGGGTGAAGTCGGGCTGCCACGAGACCCGCCATGCACGGCCCGGTACGCGGAACGGATCGTCGTGACGGCTTCGCGCTCGCTCAGCCCGGCATGCCCGGCGGCGGCAGTGAGCACATCGAGCGCATCAGTCGGGGCGACGTGGTTCTCGGCGAACTTGCACGCCGCCCAGAACAGCCCGTGGTTGCGTTCACCCTCCTGCCGCCTCGACACCCATTTCGCCAACCGCGACACATCCGCCCCCGACCCCGCGGCCATGCGTGCAGGTCGAATTGCCGGTGCGGGTCGGGGGGCGAGGAAGTTCCGCAGTCGGCTTGCATCCAACGTGCTACCGGGGCTGGTGGCGAACGTCTCCACGGTGTAGGGCACCGAACGGCCGCCGATGATCCGTCGGGAGGGTGGGGCGATGATGTAGCCGCCGTCGCCGCGGAAGTCGATCCCGGCCCGGCCGGCCTGCCACGACCGCTGCTCCACATCGGCAGTTGCCGGGTAGTAGGTGTGCATGCCGCCCGATGGCGACCTGACGAGCAGTTCCCAGCCGTCGACCAGCCCGGCACGGTCGGCGCGGGACAACTGCTCGTAGCCGTTGACCGGTCCGTGAACATCGACATCGACCACCACGACCCCGGAGGCGGCACCGGTGGGGATGCCGATATTCGCCTCCGGCGCCCGCGACCACCACGCGTCGATCTGGGTGAGGTCGGTGGTCGCGTCCCGGAACCCCTGCCCGTCACGGATCAACGGCCGCTTCCCACCCGGAGCGCAGGGGAACACAGGCACCCCCGCAGCCGCGAACGCACGCGCGGCGTCGGCTCGCGGCCAGGTCTCGTTCATCCGCAACAGCGCGGTCGTGAAGGCTGTCCGGCTGGGCATCACAGCCCCCGCCCCGCCGGCACCCGCACCGGCTCCGACATCGGCCGCGAGATCGCCTGCGTCGCCGCGGCTTTCGCCGGGGCAGACTGCTTCATGGACTCCCGTGCAGCCGGGTCCGTCTGGAGCCCAGGTGGGGTGCCGTCGCCCACCTGGATCGTGTCGAGCTGATCGAGAATCCCGGCCGCAGTCTTGCGGACGCGTTCGCCGGTGGCCTGCACGATCTCGACCGGCTCCTTCCCGTCGACGCGGGCCGCCCAACTCGACACGTACGGGATCGTGTAACCGGAGGTGTCCATTCCGTGGGCAGCACCGACCATCAACGCGACCGATTCAGCCTCGACCTCACCGATCCCGCGATGCTGCCGGGCATCCTCTGAATCGGGGTCGTGCATCAGCACATGCGCCAGCTCGTGCGCGAGCGTCTTCACCTGCGCGGCCGGGTCCATGTTCTCCCGCACCGCGACCTGTCTCGCGGTGTAGTCGGTCATCCCGTTCGCGCCGTGAATCATCCCCTCATGCGGCACAACCATCAGCTCGAACCCCGCCGCCCGCACCTGCCCTGCCAGCCCTTCCCACAAGCCGGCCTGCGCCTCACCTTCCAGCAGCTTCGGCGAGGGCGGTTCCGGGATCGGATCACCATTGGTCTGCGAGGCATCCCACACGTAGGCGGGGCGGACCCCAACCATCCGGGTGCGCACGACCTCTCCCGGTTTCGGCTTCTCGCCCCGGTTCAACCGGCGCCACGACTCCGGGTCTGCCGGCTGCGACGAGGCGAACCGGCCCGTCACCGGCGCGAGAATCTGATACCCGGCCTGGCCCTTGGCTACTTGGCGGCCGAGCTGTTGCCACTGCTTATAGCCGGCGACATAGGTCGGGAACGGCTCGGGCACTCGGCCCTGCTCGAACGCGGCCTGGTGCTGCACCCAGATCAGCAGAGTGTTGTTGAACGACCGCGACCGGAAACTCGCGGCGAACCTGAGCGCGGCGGCCCAGTCCTCACCCGTGACCAGCCGCTCGACGGCGTCGGTGAGTGTGTCGTGCAGCTCGTCGAGCTTCTGTTCCCGAGCCTTTCGGGCTTGCTCCCTCGTCGCCATGATCCGGCCTCCTCCCGGCCGGACCGGCCACCACGATGGTGGTCGGTCCTGCACCTGCGAGGTGCGCCAGGAGAACCCGGAGTGTCGAGACGGTCGCGAACAAGAGGATCAGTAACGTGGCCATCAGGAACAACGAATGCGCCTGACGTAGAACAACCGGATAGCAGCCCGGAACGCCCGGTGGTCGGGGCTCCCGGTGATGGCGTCTTTTACGCGGGCGTAAAAGTCCCGTTCACGGGCATCCGCTGCATCTGCCGGTACCGGGCCGGCGTGATCCCGGCGTGTTCCCGGAACGCCTCGGTCGCACGGTTCCGCGACCGCCACCCGACCCGACGGCCTGCCTCCGCGATCGACACCTCCGGGTCGCGCAACTGGCGGCTCATCTCCTGCACGCGCAGCATCGTCAGATACGCCAACGGCGTCTTCCCAAACGCCTCCACAAACACCCTCCCAAGCTGCTTCGACGACAGATGCACCACGTCGGCCAGCTCCGCCAGGCTCCAGTCACGCGCAACATCACCGCGCAGCAGCGCCTCGACCTGACGAGCTTCGGCACGCAGGGGTGCGAACCGGCGATCGCGCGGCAGGGTCGGCCGAATATGGGCTCGCTGACCCGGAGCATTCCGATACGGCGACACCTCGATGAACGGGGACACCTGGTCGATGATCGAGAACCACAGCGCCTGTGCGCGGTGGAAGCGGTGACGGGCGATCCCATCCGCGGTCAGTGCGACCAGTTCATCCACCGACGGCATCAGCATCCCGGCACGCTCTTCGCCGAGCCGAAGAATCTGGGCCGGCTCGGTGTAGATCGTGTCCGCGAGGTCCTGAGTGTCGAGCCGGTCACAGAGCACATCAACGTGCTGCCAGAAGAGCTGGTCGAGCACGTAATCGGAGTCGGCGTAGATCGTAGACACCGTGATGTGTCCTTCCGGCTCGGAGCCGCACAACGTGTTCGCGGCCAGTAGCACGACATCGCCGACGTTGATCGGGTGTTCCCCGCCCTCGCTGAACAGGATCGCCGACCCGTCGCGAACGATGACGAGCTTCACGAAGTCATACGCGATGGGTCCGACGGGCCGGTAGATCGTCCGGTTGGCTGCCCGCAGAGCAGCGTGTCGGGTCATATCCGGCCCTCATGCCGCCCCCTTGCCGGGGGTAGGTTCTGGACCTGTGGCCGGGCAGCAGTCATGGTCAGACGCCTCGTGCGGTTGCGGTTCGCAGGGCGCGGCCGCTGAGCAGCCAGGTGGCTGCAGCGATGAGGAGTCCGATCATCGCCGCGAGGGCGAGACGGGCCGGGGTGTCGGCGGTGAGCGGCCAGGCGGTGGGGCCGAGTATCCAAAGCCAGGTGTCGGCGAGGATGTCGCCGCCGAGGGTGATCCCGAGGATCATGATGATGACGGTTGCGCCGAGCGCCCAACCAACGCCGTAACGGACGGTGAGCCAGAGTGCTCCGAGGACGCCGGCCGTACCGAGGATCAGCCAGAGCAGTCCGGAACGCAGCAACGACACGATGGTTGCCGGGTCGGTCTCGCCGCGCAGGACGGTGTTCACGAGCGTGCAGAGGGTGACGACGAGGGTGACGACGGTGACGCACAGCACCAGCCAGCTGCGTACGGCAGCAGGGATGTTGCCGCGCCGGAGAACGAGGATGCGCCAGCCAGGGGTGAGGGCCTGCCAGGCGAGCACGACGATGATGCAGGCGCCGAGCGGGAGCATCGCGTAGGTGTGCAGGCCGAGGAGGTAGCTGTTCGGGTACACCACCGCGACTGTGGCAGCCAGCACGACCGCCGCGACACAGAGCGGGATCACGGCGCGGGAGCGCATGACGGTGCGTATCGCGCCGAGCGCGCCGGGACGGGTGCTGCGCCGTCCGACCGGCCGATTGTCGGTACGGCCTTCCGTACGTGCAGCGCCGCCCCTGATGAGTCGCACGCCGATCGCGACAGCGGCGAGCAGCAGTCCGAGAGCGAGGGCGAGTGCCGGGGACTCGTGGGCGAGCGGATCGGTGGGCGTGAGGGGTTCGGCGTTCTGGTGTGCGCCGAGCAGCGGCAGCATCGCCCGCACCGCCCAGGTGGGCGGGAGCACCGGCCAGAAGTTGATCTCCGCGGCGAGGCTGCCAATCGCCTGCCATGCCCAGGCTGCGAGGAAGACGGGGATGAGTCCCCAGGCTTCGGTGGCGACGTAGGCGAGGGCGAGCACGCCGAGGGTGGCGATCCAGCAGCCGGCCCCGGCCGAGAGGATTCCGGCGACGTCGGTCGGTGCCCCGGCCAGGAGGGAGAGCGGAATGACGGTCCAGAAGGCCAGCGCATGGAACAGTGCCGATAGCGCGGCGAGGACGAGGAAGCGTGCGAGCACGATGATCCGCGGGCTGGTCGGCCGCCAGAGCGTGCCGCCCTCACGCGCGGCTGCTTCGCGGGCGGTGGTGAGCCCGGCCAGCAGGGTGAGCAGTGGGGCGGCCATCCCGGTGACGTACAGGGTCTGCCACAACAGCGCCGCCCGCTCCTGACTGTCGGGGGTGATCAGGATGCCGGCGAAGCTGATGCCCGCGATCACCAATCCGAGCCCCGGCAGGTAGGCGGCGGCCGAGCCGCGGGTGCGCACGATCTCGGCGCGGACGGCAGCGACGAGCGGGCGCATCACGCGGCCTCCGACCGTGCGGCATCGGGCAGGGTGAGATCGAGGAATGCCTGCTCCAGCTGCCCGGCGGGGGCGAAGTCTTCGAGGGTTCCCTGGTAGCGGCAGCGACCATCGGCCAGAACCGAGATGTCGTCGGCGAGCTGGGTGATCTCGCCAAGCTGGTGGGAGCTGACGAGCACGGTCCGCCCGGCGGCGGCGTAGTCGCGCAGTAGGTGCCGCAGTTCGACGATGCCCTGCGGGTCGAGCCCGTTCTGCGGTTCATCGAGGATGAGCAGGTCTGGTTCGGTGAGGATCGCGATCCCGAGCGCGAGCCGGGCCTTCATACCCATCGAGAAGTGCCGTGCGCGTTTCCGGCCGGTACCGGCAAGTCCCACGATGTCGAGGACTTCCTCGATACGTCCCCGCCCGACCTCAGTGAGGCGGGCGTGCACGAGCAGGTTGTCGAACGCGCTGAGATGACCGTAGATCGCGGGGCCGTCGATGCTGGCCCCGATCCGCTCCAACGTCGTGCGGCTCCGTCCGCCTCGCATCGAGGTGTCTCCGAGTACGTCGATCGTGCCGGAATCGGCGTCCATCAAACCAAGCAGGATGCGGAAGGTCGTGGACTTCCCGGCGCCGTTGCGGCCCAGCAGGGCGTGGACCCGCCCTGTGGTGACGGTGAGGTCGAGGCCATCGAGCACCACCGTGTCGCCGCGTTGCAGACGCACATCGACACAGCGGACAGCGGCGGCGCTTCGGTCGACGGCAGTGGCGGATGGGCGTGCGTGATCGTTACGAGAGACCATCGGCTGGTCCTCCTTTCGCGTAGGCGGGTCAGGCGTCGCAGACGGTGAACGCGAAGGTGCGCAGGGTGCCGATGGAACCGTCGGAGATCTCGCCGATGTCCGGCAGGTCCTTGTTCTGATCGACTGCGTTGAGCGCGTAGACGGTGCCGTCGGGTTCGGTGAAGGTGAGTACCGGGTCGCCGTCGGAGTTGTGCTCGCAGGCGACGGTGCCGTGGTCGACGGTGAGGTTCCAGGAGTGCCGGAAGTCGTCCTTGCTGACCTCGGCCGGGTTGCTCGTCGCCTTCAGTGTCGGTCCATCGACGGGGAAATCTTCGGGATGCTGTATGCCGTTGCATCCGGCCAGACCGATCGTGCCGAGGATGAGTGCGCAAGCCGCTGCGGCGATTCGTCCAGTGCGGCGACACGGGGCGATCGTGGTGGTGGTCATGGGGTCTCCTTCAGTTGGGCGAGTGCCATGTAGCCGTCCTCGAGGTTCGGGTCGACCGGGCTCGCGTCGGCGGGTGGGGTGTCGGTGATGATCCGGTACTGGGTTCCGGCACCCGTGGTCGTCGCGTTGACGACGGTGACGTGCTCGGGTGGCGGCGCGGTGCGGGCTGCGGTGAGCCAGGTGCGCCCGCGGGCGGCGTCGATCAGTCCCTCGGTCGGGCCGTCGTAGCGGGCCCGGCCGTCGCGGAGCACGAACACGTACGGGCAGGTCTGGGCGACATCGTCGAGGATGTGGGTGGACAGGATCACGGTGCGGTCCTGGCCGAGGCTGGCGAGCAGGGTGCGGAACCGCATCCGCTCTTCCGGGTCGAGCCCGGCGGTGGGTTCGTCCACGATCAGCAGCCGCGGGTCGCCCATAAGCGCCTGTGCGATGCCGACGCGGCGACGCATCCCGCCGGAGAACCCACCGATCCGCCGATCCTGAGCGTCGGTCAGCCCGACCCGGGCGATCAGCTCACGCGCCTGCCCCCTGCGGGTGCTCGCATTGTCGAGGCCTTTGAGGACGCCGACGTAGTCGAGGAACTCCAGCGGGGTGAGGTTCGGGTACGGTTCGACGTCCTGCGGCAGATAGCCCAGCGCCTTCTTCACCGCCCGCCGGGTGGACGAGTCGGCGAGGTCGTGGCCGTCGATCTGCACCCGGCCGCGAGTCGGCTGAATGATGCCGCACAGGATGCGCATGAGGGTCGTCTTCCCGGCACCGTTGGAGCCGAGCAGCCCGATCATGCCCTGCGGCAGATCGAGGGTGACATCATCGAGCGCTGCCGGCTTCTTGCGGAAGTCTTTGCCGAGATGATCGATCGAGATGAACATGCGGTTTCCTTTCAGCGTTTCCGGGTGCGTTCGGCCAGCGACGATCCCGCCAGCAGCAGGGCGGCGATGATGACGAGTTGGAGGATCAGGGAGATGGCCGCGCTCAGCGGTGTGCCGTCGAAATCGAGGGGACCTGTGGCGGGATAGATCGGGTCGGCGCCGAACCAGCCGGTGACGACTGCGTCGCCGACCACGGAGAACACGGTGCCGTTCGGCGTCGGGATCGGCAGCACGGAGCTGGAGAAGATCAGGAAGAACCACACCAGCACCGCCACGATCCGTCCCAGCGCCTTCGGCATCAACGCACCGCAGACCCCGGACAGCGCCATCGCGATCAACGCGGCAGGGGCGACGACAGTCGCGGTGACGGCCAGCGCGCCCGGCAGGGACCAGGGATGCCCGCTGATCGTCTGCACCAGCCCCATCACCAGGAGCACGGCCAGCGACGGGGCGATGACGACGCTGAACGCGCCGAGCACACGCGCGGTCCGCAGCAGTGCACCAGGGGCGGCTGTCGAGGCTTCGAGTTCGTGCATGCCGAGCTTGGCTTGTGCGGTGAAGAAGTCCGCGAACGCGGCCGCGTAGGCGATCCCGGTGAACATCGCGATGATCTGCCCCGAGAAGGCGAGGGCTGCGATCCCGCCGGTGCCGGGACGAGCCGGGGAGATGACCGCGAGCAGTGTCGCGAACGCGGTCAGCGGGATCGCGGTGAACCAGAGCGCCTTCTGCCTCCGCGCGACGCGGGAATGAGTGCGTGCCAAGTCGATGAGGGTCATACCGTCGCCAGCTTCGCGATGTTGCGTTCCGAGTTGCCCAGCCGCTGCCAGGCCAGGACCAGCAGGACCGCCGCGGCGCCGAGCGGCACGCCCCGCTGCAGGTGCAGCGGGAGCACGTAGGGGTCCCAGAGCATCGCGAGGAACATCCACGCTGCGACGACTGCGATCGTCGTGGCCGACGCGGTCCCGGCGTATGCCGCTGCGAACAGGGCGATCACTGCGACGAACACGACCGCCCCGGCAGGCGAGGCCACGCTGGCCCAGCCGATGTCGCGCGGCCACATCCCGAGCAGATGCAGGGGCACCACCATCACGACCGCACCAGCCAGTCCCGAAACGGTGACCAACAAGCCGCGCAACAGTTGGACGGTGCGGAAGCCGACGGTCGTCGACTCGTGCAGCTCGATCAGCGGGTCGCCGGTGAGGGCGACCGCGACGCACACCCCGGCGCAGATCACGAATACCTGCGCCAGCCAGGTCACCAGCGTCATCGCCTGCGACGTCGGCCACGGCGACGACACCAACCAACCCGCGACCGCGACCAGGCCGCCCGCGATCACCGGACCCCCGGCGATGGGCAGGCCAACGCGACGCCACTGCGCCTGTACGAGCCGTGTGCCCAGCAGCGCTCCCGACATCCGATCCACCTTCCTGAACCCGGCCGACGCGCAGGTGCTGTTCGGCCTTCACTGGATCAGTAGCGGTCGGGACGGGGAAGGTTCACACGGGTTCCGGAAGTCCTCCGCGGCGAGTAGCCGCAGACCGGGCGGAGAAGATCGCAGCGGCAAGGATCACGACACCGGCAGCCAGGACCCCTACTGGCGTGATCGCCTCCCAGACCACGCCGGAGATCGCACCGAGACCGATGCTCATCGTGCTGTTCGACGCTGGAGTTACCAGCGGAATCAACACCAGGCCGGCGATCATGCCCGCCCACGGCACTGCCCAGATCGCCACGAAAGTCGCGACACCGGCGATCACCGCCAACGGAGCCAACCAACCGGCCAGTACCGCGGTCAGTCCATCGGTGTGCCCCCACGCTGTCACCAGCACCGACGCCGCAGTCCCGCAGACCGCGTCGAGGACCAGCACGATCCCGACCCGCGCCATCACCACGACCTGCGGCCCCAGCGGAGTCGTCAGGGAGACCGCATCCGCTCGGCTCGGCGACAACGCCATCGTCACCGTAGCCGCCACGCCAAGCAGCATCAGCGCAGAGAAACCCGACACGGCCGCCGACGCTCCCTGACTCACGCCGAGGAACCGGGCGGCGAGCACCGCCATCGTCACCGTCACCAGCACCACAGGCAGCACGAGCCACGGCACCACCCGCACCTGCGCCCACGCCAGCGACCCGGCCAGGCGCAGACTCCGGGCCGCGGACCAGCGCGGTGCGTCGAGCGGGGACGGCTGCGCGGCGATCCGGCGATGGATCGCCGAGAAGTCCGGGGCCTGCGGGCCGCGCTCGGACTCCCACCGGCGTAGCACGTCGCGGACGTCCTCGCCCCGGCTCCGATTCGATTCGCGCTCAGACATCCTGCCTCCTCAGCTCCTCACGCAGCAGCTTCCGCGCGCGTGACACCCGGCTCTTGACCGTCCCGACCGGCACGCCAACCACATCGGCGATCTCCTCGTATGGCAGCTCATGCAACCACGCCAACCGCACGACCTCGGAAAGGCCCTCCGGGAGCGCATCGAGCGCATCCATCACCGCAGCCGCCTGGTCGGCGGCCAAGACCAGTTCGGCGGGACCGAGATCATCCGAGGGCACCTCGTTCGCCTGCTCGTCGTCAAGGGGCACCTGTGGCAGGCGCTTGCGCCTGGTGTGCATGTAGATCTGGCGCTTCGCGATCCCGAGCAACCAGGTGAGCACCTTCGCGTCGCGCCGAAACGCGCGGGCCGAACGCCAGCATCCCAGCCAGACATCCGCGCTCACTTCCTCCGCAACCCCGCGGTCCGAGACCCGAGCGAGAACGAAGGCGAACACAACCGATGCATAACGGGCATACAGATGGCCGAGCGCACGCTCGTCGCCCTCACCGACCAGAGCCAGCAGGTGATCATCGGACTGCATGTCTCCGCCCTGCACCAACCAGCTTCACCTCGCTCCGCCGTTCCCATCTGATGTCCATCACCGGATCAGTAGCGCCCAGGTCTTCCCAGGTTCACTCCACTCCCGTCCTATCAGGACCAACTGACGACTGACGGAGCGTGCTGAAGGACACGCAGAGCCTCACGAGCCTGAACTGGCAGGACACCGTTGCCGAGCGCCTTCATTGCCTGGTTCACGGTGAGACCGCGTGCTGGGTCGGTGACCCAGCCTTCCGGCAAACCCATGAGCCATTCCACGAACTCCGGTGCCGGGCGTAGTTTGTCACCGTCGGTCAGTAGCGCGGGTGCTGGGGCGGTTCGTCCGGTGATGTGTTCCCATCGGGCGATGGCACGTGCGTAGCGTCCCCAGCGGTGAAGATGTTCTCGATCAGGGACCACAGCGTCGCCTGTTCGTTCTTGCTGGCCGGTGAGCCATCCGGACCGTGCAAGGTCAGATCGATCACCTGATGCGACAGCGCGATCGTCCCGCGCCGGGCCTTGACCTGCTCCAAGGTCTCGCCGCCGCGGGAGGAGTCCGACGCCAACGGTGTCCGGAACAGCGTCGGGGCGGGTGGCGAGGATGAAGACGCGGAAGCGGTGGTGAGGAGCGCCGAGAGCGGAAGCCGGTAAGCCGATCCATCTCGCGTCATACCGCAGGTCGGCCAAATCTCCCAGAACGGCGCCGAGAGCCCGAAGAGGTCGGGCTGCATCGTCTCCCAAACCCCACGTTGCGGATTCCAGATCGCCAGGGGTTGCAGCGCTGGGAGTTGCACGATTGCGTTCATGGTCGGTTGCTCCTTGCATCTGCGGGCGGATGGCGCGGGCCGAGAGCAGGCCACGCACGTTCTCGATCACAACCTGCCGGGGTTGCAGCACGTCGATCGCTTCGACCATGCGCGACCAGAGGCCTGAGCGGGTGCCCGGTGCAAGGCCGGCTTGTTTGCCGACGGTCGAGACGTCCTGGCAAGGGAACCCGCCGCACAGCACATCGACCGGCATCACCTGGTCCCAGTTGACCGCCGTGATGTCGCCGAGGTTCGGAGCGTCCGGCCAGTGGTGGGCGAAGACGCGAGCGACGGGGTCGTTGAGTTCGGAGAACCAGACGGTCTCACCGCCGGTGGCGTGTTCGACAGCAAGGTCGAGACCGCCGTAACCGCTGAACAATGATCCGATCCGGATCGGGCGTGGATCGAGTGACGGTGTCGAGGACGGCATGACGGCTCCGGCAGGTCGGTGAACCCGACCCAGGAACCTCGCGCGGAGCCCTGCATCGGCTGATCACCTGCCAGGTGCACGACCACGACGACCAGACCTCGTCGGAACCCGTCCACCCACCGCGCTGCGTCAAGTCCCCGGACCCAGCCGCCATCCAGGCCCACGGCCCGTCCTCTCCGGACCCCTCATGAGCTGCCACACTTCTTTCAAGCGAGGAGCAGAGCAAGCATTATCACCGCAGACGTCACTGCCTTGCGGCGTGGAGCGTGCTGCGGCATGCTCAACTTTGAGTTGACGCGTGTGCGGCACGGTCGGGCGCCGGCTTGATCGACCACCGATACGACGTGCGGTACTGCCCCGGTGTGAGGCCGGTGTACTCACGGAACGCCTCGGAAGCTCGCCCTCGGTTACTCCAGCCGACTTGCCGCGCGATCGCTTCGACGGTCTGATCTCCCTCGCGGAGAAGGAAAGCCATCCTCTCGACGCGGAGCATCGTCAGATAGGCCAGCGGAGTCTTTCCGAAGGCCTCCGAGAACACGCGGCCAAGTTGTTTCGAGGACAGATGCACCGCGTCGGCCAACGTACCGAGCGTCCAGGGTGTCGCGATGTCGGAGCGCAGCAGCTGAAGAGCGGCGCGCGCTTCTGGTCGAGTGGCCGTGAACCGGCGTGCACGAGGGTGCGTCGGCCGGATGTGCGCGCGTTGCGACGCCGACTGCCGAACAGGAGTGACGCGGATAAACGGCGCAATCTGGTCCACGATCGCAAACCACAGCGATTGCATCCGATGGAAACGATGCAAGCCGCCGTCAACGCTCAGCGCAACCAGCTCATCCAATCCAGGAAGCAAGAGACCCAACCGGCTCTCGCCGATGCGCAGCACCTGTGCGGCCTCGGCGTAAACGGTCTCGGCGAACCGGGGTGCATCGAGCCTGTCGCGAAGAACATGGCTGTGCTGCCAGAACACCTGGTCGAGCAGGTAATCGAGGTCGAGGTAGATCGTGGTGACGGTGACGTGCCCCTCGGGTTCAGCGCCGTAAAGAACGTTTGATCCAAGCAAAAGCACGTCGCCGACAGTAACGGGCTCCTGCCCGGTCTCGCCGATGAGGAAGGCCGATCCGTCACGGATGAAGATCACCTGAACACAGTCAAATGATGCGGGTTCGACCGGGCGGTAGTAGGTCCTGTTCCGGGCGAGGAGTGCTTGAAAGTTCTCGGGCGGTCCGCGCATTCATATTCCTGTGGTCAACCTACGCACTGTCATCCGAGAACTCAGTGCCCCTGTCGATACCGAGCGTGGCGACAAGGTCTTCGTGGAGCTGGAACCAGACCCGGTGACAGGAATCTACGTCGGTCTTGTCGATCCAGTCCGGCTCGCCGTCCACTGCCCTACGCAGAGCGGCCCGATAACGTTCCGCGTACCCGTTGAAGCGTGTGAGCACGTCCGTGAGTCGCTGAACAAGCGGTGCAAGATCGGTGCCGAGCGTGGTCAGCTCGTTGAGTACCTGCCCATCCCACGCCGGGTCACTGTGGTCGTTCGGCGCGAACTGGTCCTCGCTGGTCGGGTTGATTTGCCAGTCGGTCACTGCACGGACCAGGCGCGTATTGAGGGGCAGGAACTCGCGGTAGACGGTGGCGATCGTGTTCTCAGGGTCGGCGAGTTGGCGTTCGGCGGCGAGCTGACGCTCATTCTCAGCCCTGCCGGTATCGGTCAGCGACCATCCTTCAAGGTCGGCGAAACCGAGGTGCTGCACCCAGCCTCGGGTGTCGGCTTCGTCCAGCACGCGAACCACTTCGGCGGCGCTGGTTCCGGCACGTGTGGCGATGCCTTCGCTGTTGGCGAAGCCGAGAAGTCTCACCGCGTGCAGGATGAGAAGTTCCGACGCGGAGTTGTGGCTCATGATCGCTTGTCATGACGGGCAGTGAGGCGGCTCACGTACTGCTGGCACGCCTGCGGGGAACGGAACCCCATCGCATCCGCGATCTGCGCCCAGGTCAGCCCTTCGCTACGAGCGACGAACAGCAGCCCCGTCTCCACCCCCTCGATCTCGGCCTTCGCAGCGGGGATCAGGCTGAGAGCGTCGAGCAGTTCACCGGCGGTGAGGTCTGCGGAGCGCCAGAGCGCGTACTGGGCAAGGTCTGCTGCAGTCGGCGGTGCGGGTGAGGGACGCCAAGGGCGGGCATCGAGTTGATCGGCACCCATCGCGAGGATGCTGTCCTGTGCGTCGGCCTCTCGCTTCGCCCGCTCCTGATCGGCATGGTCGGCTCCGGCGAGGTCATGCTTGCGTTCCATGCCTCCCATCCTGTTACGATCAACATGATGTTGTCAATATTTTGTTGATTGGCGGTGTGATGCTCAGAAGACTGGCTGATGCGACCAGGGAGAGCTGCGGCGGGAAGGCCGCCGCGCTTGGCGACCTGCTGCGCGCGGGACTACCCGTTCCCGACGGGTTCGTCATCCCTCACGACATCGACCAGACCTCTGGCCACGTCGTTCCGCCGTCACTCCGAGCCGAAGTCGCGGGCGAACTCGCCCGGCTGGGGAACCCGGTCGTCGCCGTGCGGTCGTCGGCGCTGAACGAGGACACCGCTGATGCGTCGGCGGCAGGCCAGTACGAGAGCGTCATCGGCGTCCAGGGAGTCGCGGACGTGTGCGGGGCGATAGTGACCTGTTGGATGTCGGCCGACGCACCGAGAGTGAGCGACTACTGGGACCGCTCGCGAGACGATACGAGTTCACCGGATGCGAGCATGGCAGTCCTCGTGCAGCGGGTGATCGCGGCCGACGTATCCGGTGTCATGTTTACGCCCCAACATCTGGGTGAGCCCACTCCGATCGAAGCCTCCTGGGGACTGGGCCTGTCGGTCGTGGGCGGAACCGTCACCCCAGACACCTATGAGGTCGTAGCAGACCTATCGGTCAGCCACCGCGTCGGAAGTAAACGGACCCGCGTCGATCTCGATACCGTGCGCGGTGGCGTCGCGACAACACCGGTGACGCCTCGACAGCAGCAGGCCCGGACGCTCGATGACGACACAGTGCTGGCCTTGGCGGCGATGGGAACACAGATCGCGGCGATACAGGGCGATCCGCAAGACGTGGAGTGGGCGGTCGCGGACGGCACGATCTGGATTCTTCAAGCACGGCCCATCACCGCCGCGCTCCCCACCGCACCGCTCGCACCGACATCACCTGACGCTCTCCGAGGAACACCGGGCTCACACGGCACTGTCACCGGCACCGCGCGGACTGTTCGCGGCCCCTCCGACTTCGGCTTCGTGCAGCCCGGCGACATACTCGTCTGCCTCTACACCGACCCCGCCTGGACCCCGCTGTTCCGCATCGCGGCAGGAGTCATCACCGAAACCGGCGGTGCCCTCTCACACGCCGCGATCGTCGCCCGCGAGTACGGCATCCCCGCCGTCCTCGGCGTGTCTGACGCGCTGAACCTCATCACCTCCGGTGCGCGGCTCACGCTCGATGGAACAGCCGGAACCATCACCCCGGCCTGAACGCAAAGGAGAACGAACTCATGGCAACTCGCTACCTCTACATCGCCCGGCACGGCGACGCTGACGCTTTCGGCAATCTCACCGACACCGGCAGAGAACAAGCCCGACTCTTGGGAAAGCGCCTCGCCCACCTTCCCATCGACACCGTGTGGCACTCGTCTCTCCCCAGGGCCACCGACACCGCTCGCGAGCTTGACCTGTTCCTCGGCGGGAACACCACCGTCTCAGAAGCTCCCGAACTCATCGACCATATGCCGTACGTCCCCACTCCGGAAGAGACGCCCCCGTCGTGGATACCGTTCTTCGATGGCTATGACCCTGCCGATGCGGAGGCCGGGAACAAGATCGCCCAAAGCCTCACCGCCCGGTTCGCCCATGCTCCTGAGCAGGACGGTGACGTACGTGAACTGCTCATCACCCACGCGTACCCCATCGCGTGGCTGATCCGAGACGCACTCGGTGCACCGCCCGTTCGCTGGCTCGAACTCAGCAGCGCGAACACCGCACTCACCGTCATCGAGTACCGCCCCAACCTGCACCCGAACATCAGCATGTTCAACGAAATGAGCCACCTGCGCCCCGAACTCCGCTGGACAGGATTCCCGAAGACGCTGCGTCCGTAGATGGCTCGTCGCGCCGGTGCCAACGCCCTTGAGAAGGGGGAGCTTCAACAAGAAGCGAGAGCCAACGTCGTGTGAGCCACCCCGGCTCACCTGCGGGGTATGACGGTTTCGATGCGGGTGATGAGCGCCGGAGATGGGTACGAGTACCTGCTGCGTACCGTCGCCGCTGGTGATGGTGACCGTTCGCTCTCGACTCCGCTGACGAGGTATTGCACGGAGGAGGGCACCCCGTGAGGAAGCAAAAGTAGTCGCGTCCTGATCGGCCTGATTCTGCGCTGCCCAGCCTCTTCAGACGCGGACATACCGTTTCGAGGAGGCGGCTTGAGCGAGGTCGAGCCAAGTCCGTGCCAGTAGCTCTTCCCCGATCCCGGTCAGGGTGGTCGGGTAGCATGAAGTGATGGTCGGGCCTGAGCCGTTGCGCGGACAGGGGGCGTGGTGGCAGCGTCCCCTGAGGTGGGCGAGTCGTTTCCGCCAGGATCCTGGCACGGCGAACCTGCGCACGTACGCCCCGCTGGTCGAGGGCATCGTCTCCCAGCGCGCGTCGCTGCGTCGCCTCACCGACGACGATCTTCTGAGACGTTCGGCTGGGTCCGTGTCGATCCGTTTGGACAATGACGACGACCTGGTGAGGTTCCTCGGCGTGGCGAGCGAGGTGGCACGGCGCAGACTGGGGCTGGAGCCGTTCGAGGTGCAGCTACTCGCTGCAGTGAGCATGCTACGTGGCCGTGTGGTCGATATGGCCACGGGCGAGGGCAAGACGCTGGTCGGGTTCCTCGTTTCTGCCGGGCTTGCCGTGGCCGGCCGACGGGTGCATGTGCTCTCGGCGAACGACTACCTGGCGGTCCGAGATGCCGATGCTGGGGCACCGTTGTTCTCCGCGTTCAGCCTGACCTGCGCCGCGGTCGTCGACGGGATGGAAGAGTCGGAGCGCGCCGAAGCATACCGGGCAGATGTGGTGTATGCGACGGTGCATCAGGTCGGGTTCGATCTACTGCGCGACCGCCAACGCCTCCCCGAGACACGGCGACTGGTGCCGGGCCTGGACACTGCGGTGGTCGATGAGATCGACGCCGTGCTGCTGGATGACGCCATGGTGCCGCTGGTGATCGCCGGTGACGCCGACCCACAGCCAGAAGAGGCAGCCCTGGCGCAGATCATCGCGGACCTGACCATCAACGAGCACTATCAGATCGAGGGCGACCGGCGCAGTGCCGCCTTCACCGAGGCAGGTATCGCTCGCGTCGAAGCGGCGCTCGGGATCGATGACCTGTATGCGCAGGAGAATGTCGACCTGTTGACGGCGGCGCATGTCGCGCTGCACGCGCACGCGCTGGTCGAACGCGACGTGCACTACCTTGTCACCGATGGGCGGGTGCAACTGGTCAACGATGCCCGTGGCCGGGTTGCGGATCGTCAGCGTTGGCCGGACGGTCTCCATGCCGCCATCGAGCGTAAAGAGGGGCTGGAGGTGAGCAGGCAGGCTGAGATCCTCGACCAGGTGCTGGTCGAGACCGTGGCCCGCGGCTATCGGACCCTCACCGGGATGAGCGGCACCGCTCTTGAAGCGGCCGAGCGCCTTGCCGAAGACCTCGACATCAAGACCGGCATGGTCCCCACTCACCGCACCTGCATCCGCGAAGATGCCGCCGACCGGCTGTTCGTCACTGTCGAGCAGCGCGATACCGCCGCAGCCGAGGCCGTGCGCGCTGCTCATGATCTTGGGCAGCCGGTGCTTGTCGGGACGGGAAGCGTGGCCGATTCGGAACGCTTCGCCCGACTGCTCGCCGAACAGGGTGTCGAAGCGCGGGTGCTCAACGCGAAGAACGACGCTGCCGAGGCTGAGATCATCGCCCGCGCCGGCGAGCATGGTGCTGTCACCGTGTCCACGCAGATGGCGGGCCGGGGCGTCGACATCCGACTCGGCCCAGGAGCCGCGGAGACCGGCGGCTTGCTCATCATTGGGCTCGGACGATACGACTCCGCGCGCCTCGACCGGCAACTGCGGGGCAGATCGGGCAGGCAAGGCGACCCCGGCCGGTCCGTGTTCTACACCAGCCTCGAAGACGACGTGGTGACCGAACAGCTCCGCATCAGCGACCAGCCCCGCTCCATCGCCCCGGACGGGCTGATCGGCGACCGGAAGTTCGCGCGTCTCTACGAGCACTCGCAGCGCGTCGCCGAGGGCAAACTGCTGCAACTGCACCGCACCACCCGCAGCTACCACACCATGACCGACCAGCACCGGCAGACGATCCTGGATACCCGGGAACGCCTCCTCACCGAACCCGACGCGCTCGATGACTACCTCCGGCAAGTCTTCACAGACACTCCCGACCGGGCGGGGGCCTGGGCAACCCAGCGTCGCCGCCTCGCCACGGAAGTCGTGCTCTACCAGCTCGACCGCGCCTGGACCGACCATCTGAACCATCTCGCCGCCGTCCGCGAAGGCATCCACCTACGAGTGCTCGGCAGACAGAACCCACTGGACGAGTTCAACCGCATCGCCGGCGACACCTTCCGCAGCCTCGGCACTGACGCCCTCTCTGGAGTCCGGCAGGTACTTGACACCGCACCCGACGACGCCACCACCCTCGGGGATCTCGGCCTGCGCCGCCCGTCCTCGACCTGGACGTACATGGTCACCGACAACCCGTTCGGCTCCGAAGCCGACCGCGTGGTCGCCTTCCTCGGAAACTTCATCCGAGGCAGCAGACCACCGTCGATCACGTACACCTGAACGCCAGACTCAACCACGTCCGCTGCGCCGCCAGCGAAACTTGACTCGCTCACCGAGGCGATCGATGGCAACCGCTCGCTCTCGACACCGTTAACGAAACAGACCCAGCCTTGTCGCAAAGCACTTCGAGTGCTCACCTGCTCGGTATGACGGTATCGATGCGGGTGATGAGCGCCGGAGACGGCTATGAGTACCTGCTGCGTACTGTCGCCGCGGGCGATGGTGACCGCTCGCTTTCGACGCCGTTGACGCGGTATTACACGGAGGAGGGCACGCCTCCCGGGTTCTGGCTCGGCTCTGGTCTGTCGCACCTCGGCGACGGGCAACTGGCTGTTGACGGCAGGGTGTCGGAGACGCAGTTGCAGCTCCTGGTCGGGATGGGCCGTGACCCGCTCACTGGCGAGCCGTTGGGTGAGGCGTACCGGAGCTATGCGAGCGTGCAGGAGCGGATCGATCGGCGCACCGCCGCCCTCGATCCGGGATTGGGGCCGGTGTCCCGCGCCGAACAGATCACCGTGATTGAGGCTGAGGAGCGTGAACGTAGGACGCGGCGTGCGGTGGCGGGGTATGACTTGACGTTCTCGGTGCCGAAGTCGCTGTCGGTGCTGTGGGGTGTCGCCGACGCGGGCACCCAGTCACTGATCGCGGACGCGCACCATCAGGCGGTCGGTGAGGTGCTGGCGTTCTTCGAGCAGGAGATCGCGACCACCCGCACGGGAGCCGCTGGCCCGGAGGGTGCGGTCGCGCACGTCGATGTCGCCGGCGTGCTGGCGACGGCGTTCGATCACTACGACAGTAGGGCGGGCGATCCTCAGCTGCACACGCATGTGGTGGTGAGTAACAAGGTGTTGACGGTGCAGGACGAGAGGTGGCGCACCCTCGCCGGCCGCCCCGTCCATGCGTCGGTAGTGGCGGTCTCGGAGCTGTACAACGCGATCCTCGCCGACCGCATCACCAGCACTCTCGGTGTCGACTGGGAAGCCCGAGAACGTGACCGCGACCGCAACCAGGCTTGGGAACTCGCACCGGTCACAGAAGGGCTGATCGAGGAGTTCTCCTCCCGGAGTCGGGAGATCGAGGAAGAAACCGGCAGGCTCATCGACGCCTATTCGCAGAAGCATGGGCGGGTGCCGTCGGCGACGACGATCCTGAAACTCCGCGCCCAAGCGACCCTTGCGACGCGGCCGGCGAAGCAGGTGCATTCGCTCGCTGACCTCACCCGCGACTGGCGCACCCGCGCCACTGGGCTGCTGGGTGAGGATGCGACAACCTGGGCCACCATCATCACCCGCACGACCGGCCAGGCACCGGCGTTGTTGCGGGCGGATGATGTGCCGCTCGACACGATCGCGGAGCTGGGGCGGTCGGTGGTCGAGGTGGTCGGTGAGAAGCGGTCGACGTGGCGGCGCTGGAACCTGCACGCCGAAGCATCCCGCCAACTCATGGGCCTCCGATTCGCGACCGCGCGCGACCGGGAGACGGTGACCGGGATGGTCACCGATGCCGCCGAGCAGGCGTCCCTGCGGTTGACACCGCCAGAGCTCGCGTCGAGCCCAGCACGGTTCCAACGCCCCGACGGCTCCTCGCGGTTTCGGCACGTCGGTGCGACGGTGTTCTCCACCGAGGCGATGCTCGCCGCCGAAGACCGCCTACTCACCCGCGCGAACACCACCACCGCCCCGACCCTCCCGCTCGACACCGTGGAGAAGATCGTTCAGAAGCCGGGCGAAGCCGGGCGTCAACTCGGTCCCGATCAGGCCGATGCCCTCACCCGGGTCGCCGTGTCGGGTCGGGTCGTGGACGTGCTCGTCGGTCCCGCGGGTGCGGGGAAGACGAACGCGATGTCGGCGCTGAAACGCGCCTGGGAACGAGAGCATGGCGCTGGGAGCGTGGTCGGGCTGGCGCCGTCGGAGGCCGCCGCGCAGGCCCTGGGCAACGAACTCGGCATCACGGTAGAGAACACGGCCCGCTGGTGGAAGCGCCACCTCCACCAGAACGTGACGTTCGATCAGGGCCAGTTGGTGATCCTCGATGAAGCCTCCCTCGCGGGCACCGCGTCTCTGAATCGCATCACCGAGATCGCCGCGACGGCGGGTGCGAAGGTGTTGCTCGTGGGTGACTGGTCGCAGTTACAGTCCGTGGACGCCGGTGGCGCGTTCGGGATGCTCGTCCACGACCGTGACGACGCCCCCGAGCTGACTGATGTGCACCGGTTCACGCAGCAGTGGGAGAAGCTGTGCTCCCTCGATCTGCGCCACGGCCGCACCGACGCCATCGACACGCTGATCGACCACGACCGCATCCACGGCGGCGACCAGGATGCGATGATCGATGCCGCCTACACCGCCTGGCGCACCGACACCCAGGCCGGCCGGGCATCCATCCTGGTCGCCGAAACCCGCGAGACCGTGACCCAGTTGAACGAACGTGCCCGTGCCGACCTCATCACCGACGGCACCATCACCCCCGACCGAGAGACCCCGCTACACGACGGCACCAGCGTCTCGACCGGGGACCAGGTGATCACGCGGCGCAACGATCGCCGGCTGCGGTCGAGGAACGGGAAGAATCACGTCCGAAACGGCGACCGGTGGACGGTCACCGATGTGCGCGAGGACGGGTCGATCACCGTCCGCCCCACAGGACGCCGATTCGGCGGCGCGATGGTGCTGCCCGCCGGCTACGCCGCCGAACACGTCGAACTGGGGTACGCGATCACCGGGCACCGTGCCCAGGGCGTGACGGTCGACACCTCGCACGTGGTCACCACGGCGACGACGACGCGGGAGAGCTTCTATGTCTCCATGACCCGCGGCCGAGAAGGGAACCACGCCTACGTCGCGACCGACACTGCTGACGACGCACACGTCGCGCCGCACCCCTCCGGTAACCCCGACGCCTCCGCGAGGTCGGTGCTCTACGGGGTGCTCCAGCACGTCGGCGCGGAGTTGTCGGCGCACGAGACGATCACCGCCGAACAGGAACGTTGGGTTTCGATCGCGCAGCTTGCCGCCGAATACGACACCATCGCCCAAGCTGCCCAACATGACCGCTGGACTGCCCTCCTCACCACGTCCGGCCTCGATGATCAGCAGGTCGACGCGGTGCTCAGGTCGGATGCCTACGGGGCGCTGTCGGCCGAGCTGCGCCGCGCTGAGGCGAACCACCACGACCTCGACACCCTCCTGCCCAGGCTCGTGAAGGCGCGCGGGTTCACCGATGCGGACGACATCGCTTCCGTCATCCATCACCGCGTCGCCCGCGCCACCGCCCGCCCGGCCGGGTCCGGCCGCTCCAGGAGAATGCCGGTGCTGATCGCAGGGCTCATTCCGCAAGCCACCGGGCCCATGCCCGACGACATGCACCGAGCGCTGACCGAGCGCCGCGAGCTGATCGAACAGCGCGCCGACGCCGTCCTCGACACTGCCCTCACCGAGAGTGAGCCCTGGGCGACTGTACTGGGCGCGATCCCCGAGGCTGAGAAGAGTGCGGCGAGGTGGCGGGCGCACGCGCGTGTGGTCGCGGCCTACCGCGACCGGTACAGCATCACCGCGACGGACCTGCTCGGCCCTGAACCCGAGAGCGATGCACAGAAGATCGACCGCGCCCGTGCCGATGCTGCACTCCGAGCCCTTGCACCGCAGCGCCCCCACATGCCAGAACGAGTCACAACGCAGCGCACTGGTCTGACTCGCGAGCTGTAGCCGGTTTCGGCCGGCTGAACACGCTGGCCGTGGCGGAGATCGAACCGTACCTGTCCCAATAGAACGAGCACGACGTGGAACACGAACCCGTCGAGACCTACGGCAATGGCGTGTGGCACATGACGATCATCGCCCCCGACGGGAACAGCCTGTCCCTAGCCGCAGCACCGGCCGGAACCTGAAGTGCCTGCACGCTCGCTCCTCTGACGCGTCTGCGAGCTGTTCACCTCGTGCGGCGGTACTCGATCGAGAAGTCGTGCTGCCAAGTCGCGCCCTCGTCGTAGGACAGCTCGCCTGAGCCCGCGATCGTGTCGTCGTCGATGAAGCGTCCGGTCGCGCGCTGCCAGAAGTCGTCGTCACGGCGGATCATCCACCAGCCAGCCTCGTCGAGGGTGAGGTCGAAGACACGTGTGATGCCGCGCACGTCGAAGTGATGCAGGTGGTGCTCGTCGAGCATCGCGATCGCGTCCGGGAAGTCCGGGTGCTCGTACGTCCAGTCCTGCTGCAGGAACGTCCCGTCGAGCACCCAACGATAGACCTGCATCCCTGTCACTGGCTCGGTCATGGCCGAGTGGCGCATCGTGAACGTCCAGGTTCCTGCGAGTCGATCGAGCGTGCTCATGGGTCAATTGTCAGGCGTGTATGTGGACGACGGCTACAGCGACCGTTCTGGAGGAGTGTGTTCTGCGGGCGAGCGGCCTGGAAGTGATCGCACGGCGGTACTCGCGATCCCGTCCGCCTGCCGCTCTTCGCCGAGCTCACGTACCTCTTCGGGAGTCGTGACGATCTCGGCGTACCCTTCCCGGATCAGTCGGTGCGATCCGCTACTCGTCGCGCTGGTGATCGGCCCCGGCACTGCGCCGACGTGGCGTCCCAACTCGTGCGCGATCCCGGCGACGCCCAACGATCCGGACCGGTATCCGGCTTCCACGACCACAGTCGAGCCCGACATCGCCGCCAGCACCCGGTTCCGCGCGAGGAACCGCCATCGCGTCGGTGACGCACCGGGCGGCATCTCACTCACCACCGCGCCAACATCACCGACGCGTTCCAGCAGCTCTCGATTGCCCGCCGAGTACAGCCTGTCCAGCCCGCCAGCCATGACCGCGACCGTGTGACCGCCTGCGGCCAGCGCTCCCCGGTGGGCATGGGCATCGATCCCGTACGCACCGCCGGAGACCACCGTGATCTCGTCTGCGGCGAAGTCTGTGGCGAACTCCAGCGCGATCTGGGTGCCATACGGTGAAGCCGCACGGGCACCGGTCATCGTGATCTGCTCGCCGATCCGCTGCCCGAGCAACGAGGTCGCGCCCCGCGTCCACAGCACGTAGGGCTCCCCGGCACCCAGATCGGTGAGCCCCGCTGGCCAATGCTTGTCACCGGGAACGACCACGCCGAGACCTGCGTCTTCCGCCGCCTGAATCTGGTCCATCACGTTGGGCGCGATCCGGGGTGCGAGGCGCTGTCGCCACGCCAACGCGTCCGCCCGGTTCATCTCCGGCACCCGATCTGGGTCCTCGATCAGCCGGATCGTCTCGACCCCGCCGACACGGCGCAGCAGGCCGCCCGTCAGGCGGTCGTTCGGTTCGGCGATCATCGACAACGCCATCCGCGCCTGCCGTTCGCCCTGAAGCTGCTCAGCCAATCTGCCCATGATCGGGTCCTCCTGCTCGTGACGTGTTGCCGAACAGGTGCGCGCCTCCCGTGCCGACGAAGGTTCCCTCTGTCACCGGTCCGTCGTATGGTGGAAGAAGAGGCAGGTCCTCAACTCTGCGGGTCCTTCGGGATCGAGCCCTCCGGGGCACAACCTCCATTACTGCCTCACCTGACCGAGACGTGTCCAGGAGGCCCGCAATGTCCATCCGAGATCACATCCAGCGCCGCTGGCGTCGCAGCGAAGCAATCGCTGTCGCCGCTTACCCCCTCCGCCGGTATCTGCCGACCGCCCGCATCCGCGACGCAGTGATGACCCGGCGCGGCCTCAAATGGGGTGTCCCCGCGATGCTGCTCGCCATCCCGTACCTCGCCGCGATCGCGCTCATCAGCGACGTCATCACACAGTCGGGACCCGAGTGGGGCTGGCTCCACCTCGTCAACCTGCTGTGCGCGTGGAACGCTCTCAAGATGCTCTGGCTCGGCCCGATCAGCCTGATCCAGCTCGTGCGGGCCCGCCGGAACGAGCAACGGCAACAGCGCATGGCGCGACAAGCTCAGGGGCACGAGCCAGAACCGCATCTCGGTCGGGCTCCAGTGCTGACCGGAGGTGCAGCACGTCGAGAGCGCTGATGTCCACTCTTCGGAAACCAGATCGCGCCCGCCACGAACAGTGGCGGGCGCGATCCCATGCATCGCTGCATCTGTCCAGCGCACCATCATTCAGTCGTCCGAGATCACGCCCGCTTCCACCAGGCACGTACGAACAGCCTTTCGACCGACCCCCAGACTCCGCGCGATCGCCCGCATCGAGACGCCGCCGCGGAACAAGCGCACTGCCTCCGCGCCCTCGTCGACGTCTAGCCCCGCACGGCGACGGGGCGTGTTCCGGCGGCGCAGGTGGGCGAACACCGTCGCGCGGTGGATGCCGTACCGCTGCGCGAGGTCATTGACGGTCGCACCTGCCAGGTAGTCGCCGACCAGCTTGTCGATCTCGGCGGCGGTGAGAAATGTTTGAGCCGTCTCGATTCTCCGGACTAACGGACCACGGGCATCAGAAATCCGGGGTTCAGCAGCGCGTCGCTGATATCGGTAGACCCCGCGCTTCCAGCGGGCAACAAGGGTCTGCGCCCTCTGGGGAATGTTGCTGAACGTGTCACGGAGGGACCC
>Ga0209487_1000694_pt1 | contig 29959 bp, 23 predicted proteins | sample Poulit2012_FD_187524 | JGI IMG/M metagenome (GOLD analysis project Ga0209487, IMG submission 187524) | Agricultural soil microbial communities from Georgia to study Nitrogen management - Poultry litter 2012 (SPAdes) (version 2) | ecosystem: Environmental > Terrestrial > Soil > Agricultural land...
TGCGGGAGCCCGGGCAGCCCCTGGCGGAGGGCATGATCTACAACTCCAATCGCCCGGTGCTCGGCGCTCTGCTGCAGAGGCTGGGCTGCGAGGTGATCGATGGAGGGCATGTGCCCGATGCCCCGGAAGCCACCGAGCAGGCCCTGACCGCGGCCGCAGTCGAGGCGGACTGCATTCTGACCAGTGGCGGGGTCTCCGTGGGCGAGGGCGACCAGGTTCGCCGGGCGCTGGAGCGGCTCGGTGAGCTGTTGTTGTGGCAGCTTGCCATCAAGCCCGGCAAGCCCCTGGCCTATGGCCGCCTGCCCGTGGCCGGCCGGCGGCAGACCGTGCCGGTGCTGGGCCTGCCGGGCAATCCCGCCTCGGCCTTTGTCACCTTCGGCCTGCTTGCCCGCCCCTATCTGCTGGCCCTGCAGGGCCGCCACCAGCCGGAGCCTCGGGCCTGGGTGGCCCGGGCCGCCTTTGACTGGCCGCGCCCGGGTCGCCGCCAGGAGTACCTGCGGGTGCGGCTGCAGGCCGGAGCCGAGGGCGAGCTGGAGGCCGAGCTCTACCCAAACCAGAGCTCCGGCGTGCTGGCCTCGGTGGCCTGGAGCAACGCGCTGGCCGTGGTGGCGCCGGGCACCACTGTCAGCCGGGGGCAGCAGATTCCCGTGCTGCCGCTGTCCGAGCTGGAGCTGGTCTGACCCGGAGCGCCCCGGCCCGGTCGATCAGGCCTCGTAGCGCTCCATCACCAGGCAGGCATTGGTGCCGCCGAAGCCGAAGCTGTTGGACATGACCCGGCGCAGCTCGACGCCATCCTGACGCTGGGTGACGATGGGCAGCCCGTCGGCATCGGGGTCCAGCTCATCGATGTTGGCCGAGGCGGCAATGAAGCCATGCTGCTGCATCAGCAGGCTGAAGATGACTTCCTGCACGCCGGTGGCCCCCAGGGAATGGCCGCTGAGGGACTTGGTGGAGCTGATGGCCGGCAGGTGGCCGCCGGCAAACACTTCCTGAATGGCGCGCAGCTCCTGGGTGTCCCCCACCGGGGTGGAGGTGCCGTGGCTGTTGATGTAGTCGATGGGGCCGTCGATGCCGGCCAGGGCCTGGTGCATGCAGCGCACGGCCCCCTCGCCGCTGGGCTGGACCATGTCGTGGCCATCGGACGTGGCGCCATAGCCCACGACCTCGGCGTAGATGCGGGCTCCCCGGGCCAGGGCGTGCTCCAGCTCTTCCACCACCACCATGCCCGCCCCGCCGGCGATGACAAAGCCGTCCCGGTTGGCATCGTAGGGGCGCGAGGCCTTTTCAGGGGTGTCGTTATACCGGCTGGAGAGGGCACCCATGGCGTCGAACAGGCAGCTCAGAGACCAGTGCTCCTCTTCCCCGCCGCCGGCAAAGATCACGTCCTGCTTGCCCATTTGGATGAGCTCGACGGCATTGCCGATGCAGTGGGCGCTGGTGGCGCAGGCCGAGGAAATGGAGTAGTTGACGCCGCGAATCCTGAAGGGGGTGGCCAGGCAGGCGGAGACGGTGCTGCCCATGGTCTGCGGCACCCGGTAGGGCCCGATCCGGCGCACGCCGCGGGAGCGCAGAATGTCGGCAGCCTCCACCAGGTTGGCGGACGAGGCGCCCCCCGAGCCGGCGATGATGCCGGTGCGCTCGTTGCTGAGGTCGTCGCGGTCGAGGCCGGCGTCGGCCATGGCCTCTTCCATGGCCACATAGGCATAGCCGGCGGCGTCGCCCATGAAGCGCAGCTGCTTGCGCTCGATGTGCTCGCGGAGGTCCAGGTCGATGATGCCCGCGACCTGGCTGCGCAGGCCCAGCTCCTCGTACTCTTCCCGAAAGCGAATGCCGGAGCGCCCGGTCCGCAGGGCATCGAGGGCCTCGGCGAGATTGTTGCCCAGGCAGGATACGATGCCCATGCCCGTGATCACCGCTCGTTTCATGTCTATATACTCTCCAGTCAGGCTGCGCCGCTAGCCCAGGTTGTCCATGCTGCCCTGAAACAGGCCCACTCGCAGGTCTCGTGCCGTATAGATGAGCTTGCCGTCGCAGAACAGCTCTCCGTCGGCAATGCCCATGACCAGCCGGCGCTCGATGACGCGCTTGAGGTTGAGACGATACTCCACCTTGCGGGCAGTCGGCAGCACCTGGCCGGTGAACTTGATCTCCCCGGCTCCCAGCGCTCGGCCACGGCCCGGGTTGCCCTTCCAGGCCAGGAAGAAGCCCACCAGCTGCCACATGGCATCCAGGCCCAGGCAGCCGGGCATGACCGGGTCGCCGGGGAAGTGGCAGTCGAAAAACCAGAGGTCGGGCTGGATGTCCAGCTCGGCGTGGACTTCACCCTTGCCGAAGGTCCCCCCCTCGGCAGAGATGTGGGGCACTCGGTCGACCATGAGCATCTTGTCGGTGGGCAACTGCGCGTTGCCGGCACCGAACAGCTCTCCGAGGCCGCAGGCGATGAGTTCATCCTTGGTGAAGGACTGCTGTTTGATGAGTGACATTCCACCGTCATCCGCATGAATATGGGGCCCGCATGCTCCCGGGCGAAGCCGCAATTGTAAAGGACCCATGGTGCTTGTCCACAATCCGGCCCGGTACGGGCTCCATGCTGGGATTGTGCCGGGACATGTTTTAGCATAGGCGGCCTTGTCCGCGACCATTGCTATATCCGAGCCGACCGGGGCAATGGGAGGGCCCGCAGCGGGCAGGGACAGACAGGGAGAGCGAGGAGAACACCGTGCACATCACAGTCATAGGCACCGGCTATGTGGGCCTGGTGACCGGGGCCTGCTTTACACAGATGGGCAACCACGTCACCTGCATCGATATCGATGAAGACAAGCTGGAGCGTCTGAATCGGGGCGAAATCCCCATCTACGAACCCGGTCTGGAAGAGATCGTGCGCAGCGCCCAGGCCAGCGATCTCATCGAATTTCACTCCGACCTGCCCCGGGCATTGAAGCGGGCCCGGTACGTCTTCATCGCAGTGGGTACGCCGCCGGGAGAAGATGGCTCGGCGGACCTGCAGCACGTACTGAGGGTGGCCGAGGACATCGGTCGCCACCTCGAAGACTACGCAGTGGTCATCAACAAGTCCACGGTTCCCGTCGGCACCGCAGAGCGGGTAGAGCAGGCCATCGCGGCGCAGCTGGAGGCCCGGGGGGTCGACCTGTCCTTCGATGTGGTCAGCAACCCCGAGTTTCTCAAGGAAGGTGCCGCGGTGGAGGATTTCATGCGCCCGGACCGGGTCATCGTGGGCACCCACTCCGAGCGGGCCCGGGAGCACATGTCCACCCTCTATGCTCCCTATCTGCGCTCCTCGGACCGGCTGATGTTCATGGGCCCCCGGGAAGCGGAGATGACCAAGTATGCGGCCAACGCCATGCTGGCCTCCCGCATCTCCTTCATGAATGAAGTGGCGGGCCTGTGCGACCACCTGGGGGTGGACGTGGAGAGCGTGCGCCTGGGCATCGGCTCGGACCGGCGCATCGGCTACGCCTTTATCTATCCGGGGGCGGGTTATGGCGGGTCCTGCTTTCCCAAGGACGTCAAGGCGCTGATGCACATGTGCCAGCGGGAGGACTACGAGCCGCTGATGCTCCAGGCGGTGGAGGAGCGCAATCAGCGCCAGAAGAGCCTGCTGTACAGCAAGCTGCACGATCATTTCGGCGGCGAGCTGAAAGGGCGCCACATCGGGGTCTGGGGGCTGGCCTTCAAGCCGGGCACCGACGACATGCGGGAGGCCTCGTCGGTGGTGCTGATCCGCGCCCTGGTGGAGGCCGGCGCCACGGTGGCCGCCTACGACCCGGTGGCCATGGAGGCTGCGGCGAGAGAATTTCCCCAGTCCTGGCTGGAAGAGGGCAGGCTGCAGCTGATGCGCTATCAGTATGATGTGGCCCGGGATGCCGATGCCCTGGTGCTGGTGACGGAGTGGCTGCGTTTTCGTCAGCCCGACTTCGAGGCCCTCAGGGAATTGCTCAGGCAGCCGATCCTCTTTGATGGCCGCAACCAGTATGATCCCGAGGTGCTGGCGCGCAAGGGGTTCCACTACCGCGGCATTGGACGCACCAACGAACATCTGATGAGCGGTGGCTGAGTCACCGCACCACCTTCGACAGGGATGCATGGCATGCTGATACCGGTCTTGTTGTCAGGGGGAGTGGGCAGTCGGCTGTGGCCGGTTTCCCGGGAGCTGTACCCCAAGCAGTTTCTGCCTCTGGCAGGCCCCGATTCCATGTTGCAGGATACGGTGGCCCGGCTGGCGGAGCTGGAGCCGGTCTCGCCCCCCGTGGTGGTCTGCAATCAGGAACACCGCTTTCTGGTGGCCGAGCAGCTGCGCGCCTCCGGGGTCGAGGGCGCCACCATCCTGCTGGAACCCGTGGGTCGCAACACCGCCCCGGCGGTGGCGGCAGCGGCACTGCTGAGCCAGGCCGGTCTGGAGGAGGGCGCGGATCCGCTGCTGCTGGTGCTGCCCGCCGACCATGTCATCCACCGCCCCGAGGTCTTTGCCGAGGCCGTTGCCCGGGGCATGGCGGCGGCCCGCGAGGGGGCCCTGGTCAGCTTTGGCGTGGTGCCGGACAGTCCCCACACCGGCTATGGCTACCTCCGCAGCGGCAGCGAGCTGGCCGAGGGCGTGCACCAGCTGGAGGAGTTTGTCGAAAAGCCCGATCTGGAGACGGCGCGCTCCTACCTCGACCAGGGGAGCTACCTGTGGAACAGTGGCATGTTCCTGTTTTCGGCCCGGAGCTACCTGGACGAGCTGGAGCGGCTCCAGCCCGACATGTTGGCCTCCTGCCGCCAGGCCCTGGCGGAGGCCGGGCGCGACCTGGACTTTGTCCGCCTGGGTGAAGAGGCCTTTGCCGCCTGCCCCGCCGACTCCATCGATTATGCGGTCATGGAGCATACTCGCAAGGGCGTGGTCCTACCTCTGGACTGCGGCTGGAGCGATGTCGGCTCCTGGTCGGCGCTGTGGCAGGTGGGCAATCGAGATGCCCGGGACAACGTCGCCGTCGGCGACGTGGTGCTGGAGGAGGTGTCGGGGAGCTATGTGCGGGCGGACTCCCGGCTGGTGGCCGCGGTGGGGGTCCGGGATCTGGTGGTGGTGGAGACCTCGGATGCAGTGCTGGTGGCGGATCGGGAGCGGGTGCAGGAAGTCCGCGCCATCGTCGACCGGCTGCGCCGGGAACAGCGCGACGAGATCACCGCTCACACCCGGGTCTACCGGCCCTGGGGGTCCTACGAGTCGCTGATTGCTATGGAGCGCTTTCAGGTCAAGCGCATCGTCGTCAATCCGGGCCAGCGCCTGTCCCTGCAGATGCACCACCACCGCGCCGAGCACTGGATCGTGGTGCGGGGCACCGCCCTGGTGACCTGTGACGACCGGGAGTTTCTCTTGGCCGAGGACGAGTCCACCTATATTCCCCTGGGGCGGCGGCACCGGCTGACCAATCCCGGCGTCATCCCGCTGGAGATGATCGAGGTGCAGACCGGCAGCTACCTGGGCGAGGACGACATCGTCCGCTTTGACGACCTCTATGGTCGGGACAGCAATTCGACCTGAGGCAGGAGCACGCCTCGGTCTTTCCCTTGTATTGGCAGCAGGATCACAATGATTAAAAAATGTCTGTTTCCCGTGGCGGGATATGGCACCCGCTTCTTGCCCGCAACCAAGTCCATGCCCAAGGAAATGCTGCCGGTGGTGAACAAGCCGCTGGTGCAGTACGGCGTCGAGGAGGCCATCGAGGCGGGGCTGAATGGCGTGGCCTTCGTCACCGGTCGAGGCAAGCGGGCCATCGCCGACCATTTCGACATCAGCTATGAACTGGAACACCAGATCGCCGGCACCAGCAAGGAGAAATACCTGACCGGAATCCGCGAGGTCCAGAACCGGGGCATCTTCACCATGACCCGGCAAAGCGAAATGAAGGGGCTGGGGCATGCCATTCTCACCGGCGAACCCCTGATTGGCAGCGAGCCCTTCGGAGTCATTCTGGCGGACGACCTGTGTCTCAACAACGGCGACGGGGTCATGGCCCAGATGGTGCGCCTGTTCCGCCAGTTCCGCTGCAGCATTGTCGCCGTTCAGGAAGTGCCCGAAGACCAGATCGAAAAATATGGCGTCATCGGCGGCGAGTCCCTCAAGGAGGGCCTCTATCGCGTGGACCGGCTGGTGGAAAAGCCCACCGCCAGCGAGGCGCCCTCCAACCTGGCCATCATCGGCCGGTACATCCTGACCCCGGACATCTTCGACATCCTGCGGGAGACGCCGCCGGGCAAGAACGGCGAGATCCAGATCACCGATGCGCTGATGGCCCAGGCCCGGGAGGGCTGCGTCATGGCCTACCGGTTTCAGGGGCGCCGCTTTGACTGCGGCAGCGTCGACGGTTTTGTCGAAGCCACCAACTACGTTTACGAAAATCTCTACGAAGAGCTGTGACCGGAGCGGGCTCCGGTCGAGGACAGGGACAGCGCATGACTACACCACTGGAGTGCTTCAAGGCCTACGACGTGCGTGGGCGGGTGCCGGACCAGCTCAACGAGGACCTGGCGCGGCGCATTGGCCGGGCCTATTGCCAGGTGGTACAGCCGCGCCGGGTGGTGGTGGGGCACGACATCCGCCTCTCCAGCCCGGCCATTTCCGCCGCCCTGCGCCAGGGGCTGCGCGAGGGTGGAGCCGAAGTCTACAACCTGGGCCTCTGCGGCACGGAAGAGGTGTATTTTGCCACCTTCCACGCCGAGATGGACGGCGGCATCGCCGTGACCGCCAGCCATAACCCCATGGACTACAACGGGATGAAGTTCGTCCGGGAGCAGGCCCGGCCCATCAGCGGGGACTCCGGACTCGGCGACATCGAGCGCCTGGCCCGGGAAAACCGCTTTCCGGCGCCGGGGCCCATCGGGGCCGAACAGCCGCTGGACACCCGCGAGGCCTACGTCCGCCACCTGCTGGGCACCATCGATGTCGCGGCCCTGGACCGGCTGAAGGTGGTGGTCAACGCCGGCAACGGCGGTGCGGGCCTGGTGGTGGACGCCCTGGCCCCCCATCTGCCCTTTGAGTTCATCCGGCTGCACCACGAGCCCGATGGCCGCTTTCCCCACGGCGTGCCCAACCCCCTGCTGGTGGAAAACCGCCAGCCCACCATCGACGCGGTGCGCCACCACGGGGCCGATCTGGGCATCGCCTGGGACGGCGACTTCGACCGCTGCTTCTTCTTCGATGAAACCGGCGCCTTCGTCGAGGGTTACTATGTGGTGGGCCTGCTGGCCGAGGCCTTTCTCCGCCGCCACGGGCCGGCTCGAATCGTCCACGACCCCAGGTTGATCTGGAACACCATCGACGTGGTGCAGAGCCTGGGCGGCCAGGCCATCCAGAGCAAGACCGGGCATGCCTTCATCAAGGAGCGGATGCGCCGGGAAAATGCCCTGTACGGCGGCGAGATGAGCGCCCACCACTACTTCCGCGACTTTGCCTACTGCGATTCCGGCATGATTCCCTGGCTGCTGGTGGCGGAGCTGATCTGCCAGCGCGGCCAGACTCTGTCGGAGCTGGTCGCCGAGCGCATGGCCGCCTTCCCCTGCAGCGGCGAGATCAACCGCCAGGTCGAAGACCCCGACGCCGTGCTCGCCGCTGTCGAGGCCCACTATGCCGAGGAGGCCGAGGAGATCGACCGGACCGACGGGGTCAGCATGAGCTTCGGCAGCTGGCGCTTCAATCTGCGCCGCTCCAACACCGAGCCGGTAATCCGGCTCAATGTCGAGGCCCGGGGCGATGCGGAGCGGATGCAGCGCTGCACCGAGGAGCTGCTGGCCCTGGTCGAGGCCCACTGAGCAAGCCGGGCTCAGCTCCCGGCCCGCCCCAGCGGGTCGACGCGATAAAACCGGGCCAGATGCCGGTAGATTTCGGGCACCAGCTGCCAGAGCTGGCGGGGAGCATCGAACAGGTATTCGCTGCAGACGGCGAAGCACTCCACCAGGCTGGTGCCCGCATAGGCGGGCAGGGGCGGGTTGGGGTCGTCGGCCAGGGCCGCCCGCAGGGCCTCGAAGTCCCGCTCCCAGGCCCGGGCCCAGGCGGCGCTGGCCAGCACCGGCACGCCCTGTCCGCCGCCGCCCAGCATGTCCAGCTTGTGGGCCAGCTCGTGGACCACGACGTTGAAGCCCCATCCCTGACCCGATTCTTCCACCGCCGTCCAGGACAGAATGACGGCGCCCTGGGGCGAGGTCTGTCCCGCCAGGGGGCCGGTGAACCGGTGTACCACCCCAGCTTCGTCGACGACTTCGTGCTCCACCAGAAAGTCATCGGGGTAGACAAAGAAGGTATAGAAGTTGCGGTAGGCAGCCAGGCCGAGGACCAGCACCGGCAGCGCTGCCAGCAGGGCGATCCGCAGCTGCATGGCGGGCGTCAGGGTCAGCCCCGGAGCGGCGTGGATGGGCTTGCGAGACAGCAGCTCGGCGGCGCGCTGGCGCAGCACCCGGCCCTGTTCGGGGGTGAGCCAGGCCAGCCCGGGCAGCTGATCCAGCATCGCGGCCCAGGCTGCATCATCGATGGCCTGGCTGCGCCGCGACCACGGCCACAAGCCCTTCACGATGGCTTGCGGGCCAGCAGGATGGCTCGCAGGGGAGCGGGGTGGCCCTCCACGGTCAGCCCGGGGTCGGCGGGGTCGAGGAATTGCTCCAGGGAGTGAAAGCGCATCCAGTCCGTGGAGCGCTGCTCCCGGGTGGAGGTGCGGTCGAGGTCCACCGTGCGAACCTGACAGAAACCCAGCCTTTCCAGCCAGCGGGTCAGGGCTGCCGGGCTGGGAAGGAACCAGACATTGCCCATGCGCGCGTAGCGGCCGGGCGGCGTGAAGACCGTGTTCGCGCAGCCTTCCACCACCAGGGTTTCCAGCACCAGCTCGCCGCCCGGGCGCAGGGCCTCCCGCAGCTCGATCAGATGGTCCAGCGGCGAGCGGCGATGGTAGAGCACCCCCATGGAAAAGACGCTGTCGAAGGCCGCCAGCCCGGGGGGCAGCTGTTCGCAGCGAGCGGGGAGCACCCAGACGGCGGGGTCGCGAAGGTAGTGCTGCAGGGCCCAGAACTGGCAGACAAACAGCGGGCTGGGATCGATGCCCAGCACCTGCCGGGCACCGGCGCCGCGCATGCGCCAGCAGTGGTAGCCGTTGCCGCAGCCCACGTCCAGCACCCGCCGGCCCGCCAGGGGCTGCAGGTGGGGAGCCAGCCGCGCCCACTTCCAGTCGGAGCGCCACTCAGTATCAATGTGGGTGCCAAACAGCGCATAGGGCCCCTTGCGCCAGGGGTGAAGCCCCTGCAGGGCCTGCTCCAGCTGGCGCGCTGCAGTGGCAGAGCAGGGGCCGGTCGCGGTCACCCGCGGTCGGTCCAGCGCAATGTCCGTGGCGGTCAGCTCGGGCAACCGGGCCAGCTGTTGTCGCCAGCGGGCCAGGTCGCCGTGGCGCTGCGCCGACAGGCCGGCCTCCAGCAGTTCGGGGAGCGCGGGCTGCCAGGCCTCTAGGCCCCAGTCCGGCAGCGTCTCCAGCAGGGGCTGATAGTCCATCATCGCCAGGCCAGAAGGGAGACAAAATTGAAGCAGCGAAACCAGGTTTCCACCCGCTGGAACCCGGCCTGTTGCAGGCGCTGGCGATGGGCGGCCAGGGTTTCGGGGACCAGGACGTCCTCCAGGGCGCTGCGCTTCTGGGCGATTTCCAGCTCGCTGTAGCCATTGGCCTGCTTGTAGGCGTGGTGGTAATCCGTGTGCAGGGCATCGCGCCAGGGGTCGTCGAAGCGGATCTTTTCCGAGAGGATGAGTACGCCCCCCGGGCGCAGGCCCCGACCGATGCGGTTCAGCAGGGCGTCGCGCTCGGGGCGGGGGATGAACTGCAGGGTGAAGTTGAGCGCCACCAGCGAGGCCCGCTCGATGGGTTGCTCGCGCACGTCGGCCTCCACCAGCTGGATGGCCGCCCTGTCGGCCTGGCCGGTCCGGCCCAGCAGCTCCCTGGCGCGCTCCAGCATGGCGGCGGACTGGTCGACGGCGATGACGGGGCAGTCGGCCACCTGGATTCCGGTGGCCATGGCCAGCGCCCCGGCTCCCAGCGAGCAGCCCAGATCATAGCAGCGGGTGCCGGCGAGGGCGTGGCGGGCGGCCAGCATGCCGGTCATTTTCAGGATGGTGTGATAGCCGGGCACCGAGCGGCCAATCATGTCGTCGAATACCCGGGCCACCCGCTCGTCAAAGGCAAAATCGGCGATGTGCTCCCGGGGGTGGGCATAGAGCTGGTCTCGCTCACTGCTGGAGCGAGCGGTGGCGGGGGGCTGGCTGGGTGGAGGCATGGCGGCTCTGTGGTTGTACTGACCTGGTCGGGATTCTATCACGGCGGCGAGGAATCGACGGCTGGATCGTCCCCGCCGGCCACGCCGCCATGGAGCAGTTGCCGGGCCTCTTCGGCACCGGTGAGCCGGCGATTGATCCGCGATTGGACCCGCCAGCCCCCGGCGGTGCGGACCAACTCCCAGCGGTTGGCACTGGTGCGGGCCACGCGGTGGCCATCGCCCTGGACGACATAGACCCGGGAGTAGCCGGTGGCCACGGCCCGGTCATCCTCGATGACCAGGTGGGGCAGGCTGAGCACGTGGGCGGAGCCTGCATCGACGTATTGCCGATGGCCCGGCAGCTCGACCAGGGCGGCGAGCTCCTCCCGGCCGGCAAAGTCCAGGCCGTCGGTGCGGTAGTGGCCGTCCTCGGTCCACAGCTCGGCGACGATGTCGCCATTGCGGCTGTCCACGGCCGGGCCGTAGGTGGCCATCAGCTGGAGGATTTCGGCGCGGTCCTCCAGTTGGCGGACTCGCTTTTCCAGGGTCTTCAAGCGCTCTTCCAGGGTCATGGCGTGGGCTCCTCGTCGGGGAGTGGGGAGTCGTCCGGGTGGGTCAGCAGCTCGTCCAGGGTCAGTCGATAGCCCGGGGCGAAGCGGGCCATGAAGTAGTCCACCTCGGGCAGGGGGTCCGCCGCCAGGCGCTGCCGGATGTCCTCGGCGGCCTTTTCAAATTCGCGGTTGCCGGCGGTCAGCTCCGCCTCGCACTTGAGGTAGGCGGCGATGGTGTCGGCCGCCTTGACGAGCTGGCGGTGCTCGGGGGGCTGCCGGTCGCTGAGGAGCAGGCGGGCAAAGTCTTCCTTCAGCTCGGGGGGAAGCAGCGCGACCAGCTCCTGCTGGGCGGCTCGCTCCACCGACTGATAAGCCTGCTGAATGGCGGCGGAGTGGTATTTGACCGGCGAGGGCAGGTCGCCGGTGATGACCTCGGAGCAGTCGTGGTACAGCGCCGCCGTGGCCACCGCAGCGGGGTCGATGTCGCCGCCGAAGATGCGCTTGCGAATGAGGGCCAGGGCATGGGCAATGGTCGCCACCTCCCAGCTGTGCTCCATGACGTTTTCAGGAATGGTGTTGCGCTTCAGCCCCCAGCGGAAAATCCAGCGCAGCTTGCTGATGTAGGCAAAGAAGTGACTGGTCATGCCTGCTCTCAAGGAATGGATACCGTACCGGCTGCCCACTATAGAGCAGCCGCCCCGCCGCTGCACGATCGCGTCGCAGTGCCCGCCAACCCACCCGGTTGACTTTGTTTTGCCGGTCCGGATAAGGTGGAATTTTCACTGAAACGGGATGTCAGGGGTAGCCATGGCAAGGAGGGTCGAGCCGCAGCGGGTTCGACAGCGCCGTCGAACCTCATCGGCCAATCTGATCGGCGTCTGCCGGGATGGCCTCCGACTGGTGCTGATCTACGACCATCGACTGGACAACACGCGCCACCCTAGGCCCCGGGACTTCCAGCTGCTGGTGGACGGTCGATCCTGGCCGGTGCACGACACCCTGCTGACCTCGCCAATGGTGGAAAACTCCGGTTGCGCCGCGGTGATTCTCCGTCTGGGACGGCAGCTGCCGCCCCGCTGCGAACTGAAGGTGTACTACCTGCCTGCCTTCAGCGGCATGCTGTCCATGGTGGACCGGCGACACCTGGCGCCGATGTCGATGGTCGTGCACTGTGACGAGGGCGGCTGTGCGCTGGGGCCCGAGCAGGGAGAGGGCATCAGGCTGAGTCTGGCCAACGGCGCCTCGGCTGCACTGCAGCGCGAGCCGGCCCTGGATCGCCTGCTGGCCGAGGTCCGGCGCTTTGCCGACAACGGCTGGCGCTATGCCACCCCCGCGGGCTCAGCCTCCACCGTGGCGGAGTGAGCCGCGCTGGTCATTCCCCCTGGCCGGGCAACCGAATGCGAACGATGAGCCCGTTGCGACTGGCCAGCTCGATGGTGGCGTTGTGGACCTTGCACACCGCTGCCACCAGGGCCAGGCCGAGGCCCGTGCCGCGCTGGCCCCGGTGGCTTTCCAGCCGGTAGAAGCGCTTGAAGACATTGTCCTGTTCGTGCTCGGGAATGCCCGGCCCGCTGTCCTGCAGGGTCAGCAACAGCTCCCCCTGGTCCCGCTCCAGGCTCAGCCGCACCCGGCCCCCCGAGGGAGTGTACTTGTAGGCGTTGTCCAGCAGGTTGGTCAGGGCCTGCAGCCACAGCTCGCGATCGCCAAAGGCCGTGTGGTCCCCCTCGCCCACTTCGATGCTGAAGTCGATCGACTTGTCGATGAAGACCAGTTCGTAGATGTCCCGCAGCGAATCCAGCACCTTGCGGAAGTCGAAGCGAATGAAGGCCTGGCGGGGGCTGCCCTGTTCCAGCTGGGCAATGCGCAGCAGGGCGTTGAAGGCCGCCAGGACCTGGTCGGCCTCGGCGATGACGGCCAGAATGGCGGCGTCGCTGCGGTCCTCCAGGCTGAGCAGCAGCTCCAGCTGGCCCCGCAGCCGGGCCAGGGGCGTCTTCAGGTCATGGGCGATGGCATCCGACACCTGGCGAATGCCGTCCATCAGCTGCTCGATCTGGTCCAGCATGCCATTGATGGCTCCGGCCAGGTGGTCGAGGTCATTGCCGCTGCCCCGCACCGGCAGCCGCTGGCTGAGGTCGCCCCGGGCGACCCGGGCGCAGACGCGATTGATCAGCTGCAGGCCGTGCAGGGCCCGAAGGGCGATGAGACCGCCCAGGGCCAGGGACAGCAGCGCCGTGCCCAGCAGACCCCAGAAGCGAAGCCGCTGGAGGATCTGCCAGGTGGCGTGGCCGCTGTCAAAGGTGCGTCCATAGAGCAGGGTGCCGCCATCGGGGAGCCGGTATTCGCCGGCGAGACAGACCTGGTTTTCGGGAAAGCGCTCGGGGGCCCACCGGTGGCCGGCGTGGCGAACGGTGCGATAGCCTCGCCAGGCCAGCGGAGTATCCGGCCCGGCAGCGTCGATGTTGGAAATCTGCACCTCGCCCTCGGCATCGATCAGTGTGGCGCAGTGTTCCAGGTCGGCGATCTGCAGCGCCAGGTGGCGATACAGCCACTGGCTGATGCCGGTCTGGTGGGGGAGTTCCCGGGGCCAGCGGGCCAGCTGCTGCTCCACGTCGCGGTCGACGCGGCTGCTGACCTCGCCCACCAGGCTCTGCAGCATGACATTGTAGAGCAGCAGCACGACGGTGGCGTTGGCCAGCCAGATCAGGCCGCTGGCGACCAGGGTCAGACGCACGCTGGAGCTCTTCCAGAAGCGTCTACGGCTCACGGATGACATAGCCCTCGCCGCGTATGGTGTGGATCAGGCGCTGGGGAAAGGGGCGATCTACCTTGGCGCGCAGGCGGCTCATGTGCACCTCCACCACATTGGTCTGGGGGTCGAAGTGCAGGTTCCAGACATTTTCCAGCAGCATGGTGCGGGTCACGGTCTGGTTGGCATTGCGCAGGAGGTATTCCAGCAGGCGAAACTCCAGGGGCCAGAGTTCGATGAGCTGGCCGCCGCGGCGGGCGTGGCGGCCGATCAGGTCCAGGGAGAGGTCGCCGATGCGCAGCTCAGTGATGGTCTCGCTGCCGCTCTGCCGGCGGCGGTGCAGCGCCTCGACCCGGGCGGTGAGCTCCTGGAAGGAGAAGGGCTTGCTCAGGTAGTCGTCCGCCCCGGCCTGGAGGCCCTCGACCCGGTGGTCCACCTCGCCGAGCGCGCTCAGCATCAGCACCGGCAGGGTCGAGCCGCTGCTGCGCAGCGCCTGGAGCACGGCCACGCCATCCAGGCCGGGCAGCATGCGATCCAGAATCAGCAGGTCGTGGCGACCCTCCCGGGCCAGGCTGAGGCCTTCCGCGCCGTCGCCACAGGTCGTGACGGCGTGCCCCGCCTGGGTGAGCCCCTGGACGAGATACTGCTGCATGGACAGATCGTCTTCGACGACCAGGATGTGCATGGCCACCTCTCCCTCGAATCCTGCAAGCATAACCTATGCTGGGTGGAGGCGCATGGCGGCGTCTCGCCCCGGTGGCGCGCCCCGTTGAACTCCCTTTACAGAGACAGGACATCATGCAACCGGTCAATCCCATACAGCAGGCCGTGGAGGAGGCGGTGCAGGCCCGTCCCGAGGGGCTGTCAGAATACGAGCTGATCCGCCGGCTGGAGCGGCAGCAGGCCTTTCCGCCCCTGGCCGACGAGCCGTTGCTGGCTCTGTATCAGCGCCACTTCCTGGTGAGAAACGCCCTGCATGACTGGCGCCGGCGGCTGTGGCGGGAATCGCGTCGGGAGTTGTCCCTCGACCCGCTGCGCATTGTCCTGCAGCCCCCGGCGGGGCGAGGCCGGGGCGGCGAGCTGGCAGACCACCATGCCGGGGAGGAGGCCCTGGCCGCCTACTATCTCGATTGGAACCATTGGCGGTCCACCACGGCCCAAGAGGTGGCCGGGCTGTTGGGATGGTTCCAGACCGAGCTGGAGCAGCACCAGCCCCGCCGCCAGGCCCTGGCCGAGCTGGGGCTGCCCGCCGATGCCGGACCCGAGCTCATTCGGCGTCGCTATCGCCAGCTGGCAGCGCGGCATCATCCCGATCGCGGGGGCGATCCCCGGCGGTTCATCGCCATCCGGCGGGCCTGGGAGTGCCTGCGCGGGGGCGGCGGCGCCGCTGGCCCTGGCGCCGCCGGGGCGGTAGGCTAGGAGCACGGGGTCCCGGTGGCGACAGGACCACTCCGATCGAGTACGGCGAAGGAGGTCACAATGAGTCAGGACAGTTTCCAAGCTGCTTCGACCCTGTCGGTCGACGGCCGAGAATACCACTACTACAGCCTGGAGAAGGCGGCTCGGGAGCTGGGGGATGTGCATCGCCTGCCGCTGTCGCTGAAAGTGCTGCTGGAAAACCTGCTGCGCCACGAGGATGGCAAGACGGTCACTGCCGAGGACATCCGGGCGGTGGCGGGCTGGCTCCGAGAGCGGCGCTCCACCCAGGAGATCGGCTTTCGGCCAGCCCGGGTGCTGATGCAGGACTTTACCGGGGTCCCGGCGGTGGTGGACCTGGCGGCGATGCGGGATGCCGTGGTGGCGGCGGGGGCAGACCCCGAGCGCATCAGCCCGCTGACCCCGGTGGACCTGGTCATCGACCACTCGGTCATGGTGGACCGCTTCGCCAGTTCCGAGGCCTTCCAGGACAACGTCCGCATCGAGATGGAGCGCAACCACGAGCGCTACAGCTTCCTCCGCTGGGGCCAGACGGCCTTCGACAACTTCAGGGTGGTGCCCCCGGGCACCGGCATCTGCCACCAGGTCAACCTGGAATACCTCGGCAAGGTGGTGTGGACCCGGGAAGAGGAGGGGCGCACCTGGGCCTTCCCCGACAGCCTGGTGGGCATGGATTCCCACACGCCCATGATCAACGGGCTGGGCATACTGGGCTGGGGCGTGGGGGGCATCGAGGCCGAGGCCGCCATGCTGGGCCAGCCCCTATCCATGCTGATTCCGGAAGTGGTCGGCGTCCGCCTGTCGGGGCGCCTGCGGGAGGGGGTGACCGCCACCGACCTGGTGCTGACGGTGACCGAACTGCTGCGCAAGCATGGCGTGGTGGGCAAGTTCGTCGAATACTTCGGGCCCGGGCTCAAGGGTCTGCCGCTGGCGGACCGCGCCACCATTGCCAACATGTCCCCCGAGTACGGCGCCACCTGTGGTTTCTTCCCGGTGGATGACGAGACCCTGGCCTACCTGCGCCTGACCGGGCGGGACGAGGCGACCATTGCCCTGGTGGAGCAATATGCCCGCACCCAGGGGCTGTGGCGCAACGACGACATCGAGCCGGCCTTTTCCAGCGCCGTCGAGCTGGATCTGGCCGAAGTGGTGCCCTCGCTGGCCGGGCCGAAGCGCCCCCAGGACCGGGTGGCGCTGCCGGAGCTCGGCGCGGCCTTCGACCGGTTCCTGCAGGATACGCCCCAGCGGACGGCGATCGACGAGGGCGTGCCCCTGGGCGAGTCGGGGGGCCGGCTCCACCATGGCGATGTGGTCATCGCGGCCATTACCTCCTGCACCAACACCTCCAACCCGTCGGTGATGGTGGCCGCCGGGCTGGTGGCCAAAAAAGCCCTGGAGCGGGGGCTGGCGCGCAAGCCCTGGGTCAAGTCCTCGCTGGCCCCGGGCTCCAAGGTGGTCACCGAGTACCTGGACCAGGCCGGGCTGACCCCCCACCTCGACCAGCTGGGCTTCAACCTGGTGGGCTATGGCTGCACGACCTGCATCGGCAACTCGGGCCCCCTGCCCGAGGACGTGGCCCGGGCGGTGACCGAGGGCGATCTGGTGGTGTCGTCGGTGCTGTCGGGCAACCGCAACTTCGAGGGCCGCATCCACGGTCAGGTCAAGGCCAACTGGCTGGCTTCCCCGCCCCTGGTGGTGGCCTTTGCCCTGGCCGGCACGACCCGGATCAACCTGCAGGAAGAGCCGCTGGGTGAAGACCGGGAGGGCCAACCGGTCTATCTGCGCGACATCTGGCCCAGCCAGCAGGAGGTCGCCGAAGTGGTCGCCCAGGTGGACAGCGAGATGTTTCGCCGCCAGTACGCCGAGGTGTTCACCGGCGACACCGAGTGGCAGGCCATGGACGTGGCCGGGGGCAAGACCTACGACTGGCAGCCGGATTCCACCTATGTCCGCAACCCGCCCTTCTTCGAGGGCGTGGACCAGCCACCGGCCCCGCCGGCCGACATCGAGGGAGCCCGCATTCTGGCCCTGCTGGGAGACTCCATCACCACGGACCACATCTCCCCGGCAGGGGCCATCCGGGCCGACTCGCCAGCGGGGCGCTACCTGCAGGAGCACGGGGTGGCGGTGGAGGACTTCAACTCCTACGGCTCCCGCCGCGGCAACCACGAGGTCATGATGCGGGGGACCTTTGCCAACATCCGCATTCGCAACCACATGCTGGATGGAGTGGAGGGCGGCTTCACCCGCCATATTCCCTCGGGCGAGCAGCTGTCCATCTACGATGCGGCCATGCGCTACCAGGAAGAGGGCACGCCCCTGGTGGTGATGGCGGGCAGGGAGTATGGCTCGGGTTCATCCCGGGACTGGGCCGCCAAGGGTGCCCTGCTGCTGGGCATCCGGGCCGTGGTGGCGGAGAGCTATGAGCGCATCCACCGCTCCAACCTGCTCGGCATGGGTGTGCTGCCGCTGCAGTTCCACGAGGGCAGCGGCTGGCGCAGTCTGGAGCTGACCGGCAAGGAAGTGATCAGCGTGCGGGGCCTGAGCGAGGCCCTGTTGCCGGGGCAGACCCTGACCCTGGACATACAGCGCGCCGATGGCCGCAGCCAGCAGGTGGAGGTGCTGAGCCGCATCGACACGGCCAACGAAGCCACCTACTACCGCCATGGCGGCATCCTGCGCTATGTGCTGCGCCAGCTGCTCCAGTGAGGGTGGGGCGACGGTGAGAGGGTGGTGAGAGAAAGGCGATGGTGGGGCGGCCACCATCGCCGTGAGTTCAGGAGTTGCCGGCGTCGCTGCGGTCATGGTCCCGGGCCGGGCGTCGCTCTCCGTCCCCGTTGTCCTCGAAGCGATCGCGCAGTTCCATGGCCTTTTCCAGGTGGCTGGTGAGCTGGGGCAGCGCCTCCCTGGCCAGCTCCTGCAGAGGCGGATTGTCGAGGTAGGCCTCGGCGCTCTGATACAGTCGAATGGTCTTCTTGTGCGCCTCGATCTGGTTGTCCAGGTAGGCGCGGTCAAAGCTGTCATCCCGCATCTTCAGCACCATGCCCCGGGCCCGGTCCATGAGGGTGGCCTCGTCGGGGAGGTCCAGGCCGGCGCTGGCCGCCAGGCTGCGCAGCTGGTGGTTGATGTCCGTGTGATCGTTGATCATCTGCTGGGCGTACTCGCGGATGGCGTCGCTGGAGCTGTGCTTGAGGGCGGTCCGGGCCGCTTCGATCTCGGCGTGGTTCAGCTCCGCGGCATCGTGGACGAAGTCCTTGGCGCTGAGGTCCCGGTCGAGGTCACCCTCGTCGGCAGCCACGCCCCGTCCATCGGTATGCTGAGTGGCGTTGCGGTCCGTGGTCATGGGCTGCTGATCCCGCATGTCGTCCTGGGCCTGGGCTGGGAGCCAGGCCAGGGCCATGCCCATGCCTCCTGCAATGAACAAAGTGCGAGTAATGGCCGAAAGTTTCATGGTGCGGTCCCCTTCTTGTGGTGGGAAGCTGGCGGCGGCAGGCGCCGAGGCCGCGCCCCGAACCGGTCTGGAGCAGACGGCTTGTCAGTTATGACCCGGGCGCCGGGCAGGGGTTCAGCGGGCTAGGGCGCGACATCCAGCTCGACTCCGGGGCGGGGGCCCAGCACGGAGTCGGGGCGCTGCAGGAAAACCCGCTCCGGTTCCAGGCCATACTCCGCCGTCAGGGCCTGCTTGATCTGGAGGGCCCGGCGGTGGGCCAGCTCTTCCAGCTCGGCGGGGTCGGGCTGGTGATGGGCCAGCAGGGCAGCCTCCAGGGCCTCGGCGGGCAGCGCCTCGTCGAAGCCCTCGTGGAGCTGGCGGTAGTGGGCCGCCAGGGCCTGCTCCCAGGAGCGGCCGCGCTCGGCCAGGGCCCCGGGGGTGAGCCCCGCCTCCAGCAGCGCGTTTTCCAGGTGCTGCCGGGCCAGGCTGTCCTGGTCGCTGACGTGAGCATGGCCGCTCAGGGATAGGCGCAGGGCCGGGCGCTGGTGCAGGGCCGAGCTGACCTCGGCCATGATCTTGTCGGCCTCGTCATCGAGTTCCAGTCCCCCTTGCTGAAAGCCGAGGTAGTCCAGCTCCCGGTCGCTGCCCACCAGGCTGGCGAGCAGCCGGAAGGGAGCGGTGACCGCCTTGACGATGAGATTGCGAAAAGCCGCCCAGATGACCTGGCTCAGATCAAACTCGGGGTCGTCGAGGTCGCCCCTGACCTGGACGCCGAGATCGATGACGCCCCGGGAGTCCTTGAGGAGGGCAATGGCCAGCCGCAGGGGCAGATCGATGACCCGGGGGCTGGCGATGCGCTCGCCCAGCTCCAGCTGGTTGATGACGATGCGGTTGTCCCCCGCGATGCGGCCCTGCTCCAGGGTATAGCTCAGCCCCACGTCCAGCTGGCCGCGGCGAAGTGCGTAGCCGGCATAGGTGCCCGAGTAGGGGGTGAGAGTGGTCAGCTCCAGCCCGCTGAAGTTGAAGTCCAGCGCCAGCTCCGGCGGTGAGGCCAGGGGCTGGAGGGTGCCGGTCAGGGACACCGGCGAATAGCCGTCGACCCGGCCCTCGAGCTCGACCCGGGCCGGCTGGTCGGCCCGGCTGTCCAGGTCGGCCACCTCACCGTGAAACTGCTGAATGGTGACGCGAAAGGGCAGGGCCAGGCTGGCATCGCTGAAATCCAGCGTTCCCTCCCTGATCTGCAGCTGCCCCAGGGCCAGCTGCCAGGCCTCGTCGGCCCCGCTCTCTTCCTCCACGGCCGGGCCCTCGCCGGAGTCCACGGGTGCTTTGACCAGGTCGTGAAAATTGGTGGAGCCATCGGCGGCAATGGCCAGCCGGCCCTGGGGATGGTCCAGCTCCAGTCGGTGGATCTCGGCTCGCTGGCGACCGGGATCGAGCTGCACCTGTTGCCAGTTCAGAGCCTGCCAGGCCAGCAGTTCGGTCTGGTCGGCGGTGGTGGTCCTCAGACTCAGCGGACCCACGGCGCCGCGGGGCAGGCTCAGCAGCTGGCGGTCGGCATCCAGCTGAAGCTGCCACTGGCTGCTGACGGCCCCGCCCTCGATGCGACCCTGGATGAACTGCTCCAGCAGCGGATTGAGCCACTGCAGCGGCAGCTGCTCCAGCTCACCGCTCAGCCGCAGCAGCGAACCGTCGGGCTGGAGGTTGCCGGTCAGCTGCAGGCTGGCGCGCTCATTGATGCGGCTGTCCAGCTGCAGGGTGGCCGGCTGCTCGATCGCCGGCCAGTTCAGCTCCACCACGGTGAGTCGGGCCGCCACGTTCAGCGGCACCGCGAGCTCGGCGGCCTGCCACAGGATGCGGCCATCGCTGACCCCCAGCCTGTCCACCTCGATGCGCCAGGGCAGGTCGTCCCCGTCGTCGTCCTCTTCCTCGCCGAGCTCCAGGGCAAGCATGGCTTCCAGGCTGGTGTCGGCTCCCTGGCTGTGGCCGTGCACTTCCAGCCCGCTCAGGTCGATGCCGGCCAGCGCCAGAGTCCGGCGGGAAAGGTCCAGGCGCAGCCCCGCGAGATCGAGCCGGTTCAGCGCCAGCCGGGTCTCGGCATCGTCCACCGCCGAGAGCTCCAGCTGCGCCAGGGCGACGTGGCTGCGCTCATCCAGCGAGAGCTGCAGCTCGGGACCGCCCCAGTCGATCCGGTAGTGCAGGTCGGCATCCAGCTGTGCCGAGTGGAGCACCAGCCCCAGCCGGTCGGCGAGGTAGCGGTAGAGGGGGTCGAGGTGGAGCCCCTGAAACCGAAGCCGGCCCTGGCTGTGCGCAGTGGCGGTGGACAGGCCGCCCTGCCAGTAGACCAGGCCCTCCTGCTCGGTGGTGGCGGCCAGTCGATAGGGCTGGCCCTCCTCCTGGACTGTGGAAAAGTGGTCGAGCACCAGGGCCAGGTCGTCAATGGATGTGCTGTAGTCCTCCTGGCCGGGGCGCTGCTCGCGGTAGGTCAGCCGGTCGGCGGACAGGGCCAGCCGGCGAATGGTCAGGGCGGGCGGAGCTTCGTCCTGGTCGGGGGCGACCTCGGGCGGGGCGGCCTCGGCCAGGGCCTGGCGGTGGGCCAGGATGTCATCGAAATTGAACCGGCCGGTGGCCGCCTCCCGCTTCAGGTGCAGCTGCAGCCGGTGAACGGCCAGGGCGTCGAGCACGGGGTGGCGCTGCAGCAGGCTGTGCAGCAGGGAGGCATTGACCACCAGCCGGTCGACGCGGAGGAAGTCGCCGCCCTCGGGCTCGAGCAGGGCGGCCCGGTGCAGGCTGGCTTCCAGGTTGAAGGGGTTGAGGGTCAGCAGGTCAAGGCGCAGCTCTCGCCCGGTCTGCTCCAGGACCACCCTGGGCAGCAGGGCGTTGCCCAGGGGCATGAGGACCAGGATGACCAGCGCGACATAGCCCGCATAGCACAGCAGGGCGAGGCGGAGACAGCGAAGCAGCAGACGCATGGAGCACCGGATAGTCAGCCGGCCATGGCTGCCCGGAAGCGGGCCATGGCACCGAGAAAGAACAGGCCGCCCAGGGTGGCCATGGCCACCAGGTCGACCCACACCATGGACAGCTTGGCACCTCGAAACAGCACGGCGGTGGCGAAGCGTGTGAAGTGGGTGGACGGCATCAGCTGCATGGCATATTGCACTGCCGCGGGCATGCTTTCCAGCGGCGTCACCCCCCCGGACAGGACGGTGACGACGATGGCCACGGGCAGAAAGAGCAGGCCCAGCTGGGGCATGGAGCGGGCGACGGTGCCCAGAAAGATGCCCACGGCGGAGATGCCGAAGAGGTAGAGCACGGTGCCGGTGACAAACAGGGCCATGGAGCCCTGCAGGGGGGCACCCAGCACGCCGCGGACCACCAGCAGCAGAGACAGCAGCATGGCCAGCAGGATGGCCAGGCCGTTGGCCATGATCTTGGCCAGGGCAATGTCGGCCGGGGTGAGCGGCAGCACCAGCAGGTGTTCGACGGTGCCCCGTTCCCGCTCCCGAATCAGCGCAGCCCCGGTCAGCACAATGGCCAGCATGGCCACCACGTTGATGATCTGGATGATGCCGAGAAACCAGGCGCTGTACAGATTGGGGTTGTACAGCGTGCGCACGGTGAGCTCCAGGGGCGGCCCTGGGGAAGCGGTCTGCTGCCACTCGGCCATCACCTGGTGGACGATCTGATCGATGTAGCCGGCACCGTTGCCCGCCTGGCTCATGGCCGTGGCATCCACCAGCAGCTGCAGTTCGGGCCGGTGGCCGGCGGTCAGATCGGCCTGGAAGCCGGCGGGAATGTGCAGCACGAAGGTGTATTGACCACGGTCGAGGGCCCGGTCAATCTCCCCTGAATCCAGCCGTGCAGGGGGCTGGAATTGAGGGGGCAGCAGGGCGTCGAACAGGCGGTTCGACAGGGGCGAGCGGTCCTCGTCCACCACGGCCACCGAGGCGTGGACGGTCTCCATCGGGGCGCTGCGGGAGGGCACCAGGATGAAGACAGTAAAGGCAAAGACGATCAGCACCAGCATGACGGGGTCACTGCGCAGGCTGAGTAGCTCCTTGACGCTGAGCAGCAGAGTGTTGCGGGGGCTGAACCACTTCATCGGGCCTCCTTGCCAAGCAGCATGGCGCTGGCCGTGGTGAAGGCTAGAAAGAACAGCACCAGTGCGGCCAGGTTGGGCCACAGCTCGGCAAAGCCCAGGCCCTTGGTGAAGGTGCCCACGGTGATGTTGAGCAGGTAGGTGGTGGGGAAGAGCACCCCCATCCACAGCCCCACTCCCTCCAGGGAGGCGGTGGGCTTGAGCAGCCCCGAAAAGTTGAGGGAGGGGACAATGGTGATGATGAGGGCGGCGAAGAGGGCGGCAATCTGGGTACGGGTAAAGCTGGAGATGAGCAGGCCCAGGGCCGGGCCCACCAAGGCATAGAGCAGTCCGCTGGTCCACAGCAGCAGGGCCGACCCCTTGAGCTCAATGCCGAAGAGCAGGCGGGTCACCAGCACCAGGCAGGCAAAGTTGATCAGGGCGACGCCCACATAGGGGAGCTGCTTGCCCCAGAGAAACTCCAGCTTGTGGGTGGGGGTGGTGTAGAAATTGGTGATGGAGCCCAGTTCTTTCTCGCGGACGATGGCCACCGCCATCAGCATGGAGGGAATCAGGGTCATCAGCATGGCGATCATGCCCGGACCGATGGCATGGATGGTGGCCATGGCCGGGTTGTAGCGAAAGCGGGTCTCCAGCTGCCAGGTCGGCGCCGCCAGACCGCTGTCCAGGTTGGCCCGCAGCCGGCTTCGCTCCTGTAGCCAGGTGAGGTGGGCGCCCTCGACATAGGCCCGGGCACGCTCTGCATGAAAGGGCGTGGAGCCGTCGATCCAGACGGCGATCTCAGCGGCCTGCCCCTGCTCCAGGCGGCGCTCCAGCCCGGCGGGAATCTCCAGGGCCAGGCTGATGTCGCCCCGGGTCAGCCGGGTCATCAGATCGTCTGCACTGCCCGACGGGGGCAGCAGCTGGAAGTAGCGGGAGGCGTCCAGGGCGGCGTGGAGGTCGCGGCTGGTGGCGCTCTGGTCCTGGTCCAGCACCGCCAGGCGCAGGTTTTCCACGTCGAAGTTGATCCCGTAGCCCAGGCCCAGCATCAGCACGATGGGGCCGACCAGGGCAAAGGCGATGCGCACCGGCTCTCGCCACAGCTCTCGCCATTCCCGGCTGGCCCAGGCCCAGAGGCGACGGGGATCCAGCCTGGGAATGGCCGCGGCCGGCTCCCGGCGGTCGGCCAGGGCCTCGGGGTGGACCACGGTCTCTTCCTCGCCGGCGGCCGCCTGCAGCACCTCGATGAACACCTCCTCCAGGTCGTCGGTGCCATGGCGGTGGGCGAGCTCCTCGGGGCTGCCCTCGGCCAGCACCCGGCCGGCGTGCATCAGGGAAATGCGATCGCAGCGGCTGGCCTCGTGGAGATAGTGGGTGGAGATGAAGATGGTGACCTGCTGTTCCCGGGCCAGCTGCAGCAGCAGGGCCCAGAACTGGTCCCGGGCAATGGGGTCGACGCCGGAGGTGGGCTCATCGAGAATGAGCAGCTCGGGCCGGTGGAACACGGCCACCGCCAGGGAGAGCCGCTGGCGGTGGCCCAGGGTGAGGTCGCCGGCGGGCTGGTCCAGCACCTCGGCCAGATCCATCTGACGAGTCAGTTCCTCCAGCCGCTGCTGCAGGGGCTGGCCGCTCAGGCCATAGATGCGGCCGTGGAGCACCAGGTTCTGGCGCGCGGTGAGCTCGCCGTAGAGGGAAAAGCTCTGGGACATGTAGCCCAGGCGATGGCGCACGCTCAGGTCCCGGGCATCCACCGGCTGTCCCAGCACCTCCACCTCGCCGGTGCTGGGGGGCAGCAGGCCGGTGAGCATTTTCATGGTGGTGGTCTTGCCGCAGCCATTGGAGCCCAGGAAGCCAAAGATCTCCCCGCGCTGAATGTCGAGGCTGACGTTGTCCACGGCGACGAAGTCACCGAAGCGGCGGGTCAGGTTGCGGGCGCGAATGGCCAGGGTGGAGTCCCGCTGCGGAGGTGGGGGTGGCGGCGGAGTTGCCGCCTCGGCCGGTCGGTCCGGCAGCAGGGCGACAAAGGCCGCATCCAGGTCTGCAGCGCCGGTCTGCTCGAGCAAGCCGACGGGGCTGCCGCGGGCAATGACCCGGCCCTCGTGCATCATGGCCAGCCAGTCGAAGCCGCGGGCCTCCTCCATGGAGGCGGAGGCGACCAGCACCGACAGCTGGGGGTGGAGCTGGCGCAGGCGCTCGATCAGCCCCCAGAACTGGCGCCGCGACAGGGGGTCCACTCCGGTGGTGGGCTCATCCAGAATGAGCAGGTCGGGCTCGCGGATCAGGGCACAGCACAGGGCCAGCTTCTGCTTCATGCCGCCGCTGAGCTGGTGGGCCGGCCGGTCGGCGAAGGCGGCCAGGTCGGTGGCCTGGAGCAGCGCCTGCATGCGCGCCGGTCGCCGGGCCCGCGGCAGGCTGAACAGGCGAGCAAAAAAGCCCAGGTTCTCTTCGACCGACAGCGTCGGGTAGAGGCTGCTGCCCAGGCCCTGGGGCATGAAGGCCACCCGGCGGGCCAGCTCGTGGCTGCGGCGGCGGCTCAGGGGCTGGCCGAGGACTTCCAGCTGCCCCCGCTGGAGCCGGCGGGCGCCGGCCACCAGTTCCAGCAGGGTCGACTTGCCGACGCCATCGGGTCCGATGATGCCGGCCAGACATCCCCCCGGCAGCTCCAGGTGAATGTCGTCCAGGGCCTGCAGGGAGCCGTAGCGATGGCTCACTCCCTGCAGGCGGGCTGCAGCGTCCTGGCTCACGAGGGCTCCTGCAGCCGTTCAAAGCGGGCGTAGCCGGGCATGCCGGGCTTCAGCCAGTCGGCGTTGTCGCGCAGGAAATCCGGCTCCACCTGCAGCCGGACCCGAAACATCAGGCGGGCTCTCTCCTCCGCCGTCTCCACGCTCTTGGGCGTGAACTGCGCCTGGGGAGAAACCAGGGTGACCCGGGCCGGAATGGGTCGATCGGGGTGGGCATCCAGCACGATGTCGCGGGGTTGCCCCAGGCGCAGCCGGCCGGCGATCTCGGTGGGTAGAAACAGGGTCAGATACACTTCCTGGTCGCTGACCAGGCTGACCACTCGTCCGCCGGCGGGCAGGACCTCGCCGGGCTCCACCAAACGGTGCTGGATGCGGCCAGAGATGGGTGCCTTCAGGGTCAGGTCAGCCAGGTCCACTTCAATCCGTTTGCGGCCGGCCAGGGCCACGGCGATGCGGGCCTCGGCGCTCTTGACCTGGGCGGCAGCGGCCCGGCAGGTGGCCGCACTGGTCTCGACCCGGGTCCGGGCGACGTCGAGCTGATCCTCGGAGACATAGCGGTCCTGGCTGAGGGATTCCAGCCGCTTGAGGTGGCTGCGGGCCAGCTGGCACTCGCTGTCGGCCTGTTCCTGTTGGGCCTGGGCCAGGTTCAGCTGTTCCCGGGCCAGCTGGACGTCGGCGTCCACCCGGGCCAGCTCCGCCTCCAGCGGAGCACTGTCGAGCCGGGCGATGAGGGCACCGGCGTCGACGCGCTCCCCCTCCTGAACTGGCAGCTGTCGGAGGGTGCCCGCCAGGCGGCTGGCCAGCAGCACTTCGGTGGCCTCCAGCCGACCATTGGCCAGGTGAACTCCGTCGTCACTCTGGTGGTGCCACCACCAGTACCCGCCGCCGGCCGCGGCCACCAGAGCGAGGACAAGGGCAAGGCGTATCAGCAGTCTGGCCATGGGCCGGCACTCCCTCCAGGAATGGCGCCCACCTGGGCGCGGGGGTGGTGGGTGCGGCACGGGTCGACCGCATCGACCCCGGTCCAGACTGCCGGGTCGGCGGGTGGATCCGTCCACACCCGGTAAAATCTTTCATGTTCAACGCCCTTCTGCAAGTGCTGAGGACGAGGGCGCCGAAGGTGGCACCGGAGCCCGGGGCGGTCAGCCCAGCAGCAGCCAGACCGCCAGCAGCCCCGTGATGCTCATGGTGATGGTGTAGGGCAGTGCCATCCAGGCCATCCTGACATAGCCCAGCCGAATCAGCGGGGCGATGGCCGAGGTCAGCAGGAAGAGGAAGGCCGCCTGGCCATTGGGGGTGGCCACGCTGGGGATGTTGGTCCCCGTGTTGACGGCCACTGCCAGCAGGTCGAACTGCTCGCGGCTGATGGCGCCCGCGGCAAAGGCCGCCTCGACCTCGGTGATGTAGACCGTGCCGACGAAGACATTGTCGCTGACCATGGACAGCAGACCATTGGCGATGTACATGGCTATCAGCTGGGCCTGGCCCTCCATGGCCAGCACCTTGCTGATGACCGGGGCGAACAGCTGCTGTTCGTGGATGACGGCCACCACGCTGAAAAACACCACCAGCAGGGCAGTGAAGGGCAGGGCCTCTTCAAAGGCGGGTCCGAGGCGGCTCTCCTCGATGATGCCGCTGAAGGCCGTGGCCAGGACGATGACGGCCAGCCCCACCAGCCCCACCTCGGCCATGTGAAAGGCCAGGGCGATGACCAGGAAGAGCGCCACCAGGGCCTGGACCGCGATCATGACGCGGTCCTGGGTGGTGCGGTTCGAGCTCTGCTCGGCCTCGAAGTCCTCCATGATCTTGCGGACGGCATCGGGGAGCTGGGTGCCATAGCCGAACCAGCCCAGCTTTTCCAGGGCGATGCAGGTCAGCAGCCCCACGACCAGCACCGGCATGGACACCGGGGCCACGTGCAGGAAGAACTCCTTGAAGCTCCAGCCCAGGTGGTGACCGATGAGCAGGTTCTGAGGCTCGCCCACCAGGGTGCACACCCCGCCCAGGGCGGTGCCCACGGCGGCATGCATCAGCAGGTTGCGCAGAAAGCTGCGGAACTGCTCCAGCTCCTCGCGGCGGGTTGCGCCGATGAGCTGGTCGTTCTCGTAGTCGTATTCCTCGCTCTGACCCTGGCCCGAGGCGACCCGGTGATAGACCGAGTAGAAGCCCACGGCCACGCCGATGATGACCGCAGTGACGGTGAGGGCATCCAGAAAGGCCGACAGCAGGGCCGCCGTGGCAGAAAACAGAAAGGACAGGGCCGTCTTGGAGCGCACCTTGACCAGCAGCTTGGCAAAGGTGAACAGCAGCATCTCGCGCAGAAAGTAGATGCCCGCGACCATGAAGATCAACAGCAGGATGACCGGGAAGTTGGCCTGGGCCTCGACGGCCACGGTCTCGGGACTGGCCAGCCCGATGATCACTGCCTCGATGACCAGCAGCCCCCCCGGCTGGAGCGGATAGCACTTGAGGGCCATGGCCAGGGTAAAGATGAACTGGAGGATCAGCACCCAGCCGGTAATGAAGGGTCCCACCGTCACCAGCAGGATCGGGTTGAGAACCAGGAAGGCGAGAATGGTGAGCTTGTACCAGTCCGGCGCGGTGCCCAGAAACGAGCGTGTGACAGCTTGATACACAGTCATGGAGCGAGCCCCTTGTGACATGAAGACGCGATGCCCGCTCCCGGAACGAGGCCCCGGGTGGCGCGGCAGGGCCCGACGGTGTCGGGCGGAACCGGGTCATCATAGCGCTCTCGGCGCAGGCTCACACCCCGAGGGGGCAGAAAAGCCCGCCTCGGGCAGGGGGTCGAGGCTCAATCCTGGCGGGGACCGCCGTTGGTGCCGGGCCAGCGGGAGCCGCCGATGGTGTCTGCATGGGGCCAGAAGGCCTCGGGGTCGAGGGGCCCGGCCAGGGTGATCCGCCGATCCAGAAAGATGGGGGTCCACAGGTGGGCGCTGGGCTCGCCGACCACGGGCAGGTAGCGGGCAATGGGGTCCCAGGGGCTGTCCAGCAGGGTCAGCTGGCCGTCGACGTGGACCTTGTGGGCGGTACCGTACTTGCTGTAGACGTGGACGACATGGGGCGGAAAGTCATAGCTGCCGGGCTGCATGTCCACCGAGCGCATGGACTTGATCCACCACTCGTTGGTCTCCAGCTCTCCCTCCGTCGCCATGGGCTCGCCGATCTGGCCGTTGAAGCGGAGAAAGGTGTAACCCTGGTGGGTGGCGCTGGCCACCACGCGGTCGCCGAGACGGAAATAGCGAATGCTGGCCAGGTATTTGGGCTGTCCCCAGCGCTCCTGGCTGGAGAAGACCGCGGCCTCCTGGTCGATGCCGAACCCCAGGGTGTACTCGCCGTCGATGCCTCCATGGCGGGCCGCCACGCTGACCACCACCCCGTATTCGGGCTCGTCCAGCACCGGGACATTGTAGAGGGTGAGGAACACCCGGGGCTCGCTGCCCGGGGTGAGGCCGGGCGGCAGGAGCTCGGCGAGGCGCTCCGGTTCGGTCAGGTAGCTGATCTTCAGCATGGGCCAGTTGAGGATGTCTCCGGGGTGGCCCTGGGGGGCGGTGCTTGCGGTCATTCTTGTTCTCCTCGAAGGGCGGGATTGCGCACTGCAGGCTGCGTTGACACAAAAATACACATTAGTGTACATTTGCACAACAGTCTTTTGTGGCGGTGCAAGGCGTCTGCGACCGCGGAAAGGGATCGACACAATAAAAAGGATCTGCCCGTCTCAACACCGAGGAGAACTGTCATGGATCGTTACATCGTCATTTCATCGGACTGCCACGCTGGCCTGCCCCCCGAGCGCTATCGTGACTACCTGGACCCTCAATACCGGGAGCTGTTTGACCAGGCGCTGCCCCTGCAGATGGAAATGACTGCCAAGGCGGAAGAGACCTTCTTGATCAAGGAGATCAATGACGAGTGGCGCGCGGACATCGAGCAGGAGCTGACCGGCGCCTGGGATCCGGCAGAGCGCACCCGGATGCTGGACAACGACGGCATTGCCGGGGAGGTCATCTACCCCGATGGCATCACCGAGCGCAATGCCGGTCCCTTTGGAGCCAGCCTGGGGCTGCCCACCAAGGACATCGTGCCCGAGCTGCAGTGGGCCGGGGCCCGGGCGCACAACCGCTGGCTCAGCGAGCTGTGCCAGAACGATCCCGACCGCCACCACGGCGTCGCCATGATGCCCCTGCTGTGGGATGTCGACCTGGCCCTGGAGCATTTGCAGTGGTGCGTGGACAACGGCCTGCGCTCGGTAATGATTCCCCATCTCGTGGGGGAGCTGGACCACTACCACCACCCCCGGTACAACCCCTTCTGGGAGGCCTGCGAATCCCTCGGAGTCATCGTCAACTTCCACTCCGGAGCCACCCCCATCAACGACTACTTCGGCAAGAACTTTCCCGAGTCCGACGGCGTGGAGTACACCGGGGCCATGGGGGTGTTCGTCTCCGAGGTGATGTGGTGGACCTATCGACCGCTGACCTTCATGATCTGGGGCGGCGTCTTCGAGCGCTATCCGAAGCTGAAGGTGGCCGTGGCCGAGGCCGGCACGGTCTGGGTGCTGCCGAGCTATCTGAGGCTCATCGACCACAACTACCACGAGGTGCACTTTGCCTCCAAGCTGGGCGATTTCTACAGCCATCTGTCCATGGCCCCCAGCGACTATTTCCGGCGCAACGT
>Ga0209487_1000695_pt1 | contig 29943 bp, 23 predicted proteins | sample Poulit2012_FD_187524 | JGI IMG/M metagenome (GOLD analysis project Ga0209487, IMG submission 187524) | Agricultural soil microbial communities from Georgia to study Nitrogen management - Poultry litter 2012 (SPAdes) (version 2) | ecosystem: Environmental > Terrestrial > Soil > Agricultural land...
GGTGAATTTACTTGGTCAAACTAAAATTTCGGGGATTGTCAAAGACGACTCCACTGAAAAAGAAATTTACAATCTAAATGTTTTGATGTTAGAAACAGGCGAATCTGTTCGGACGGATCGGATTGGATATTTCCAATTTGTAGATGTTGCTGAGGGAACTTATACCTTACAGATTACAGGCATTGGTTATCAACCAACTGAACGAATCGTCGAAGTTGACGGAAATACACATATAGATTTGGGAGACTTATTTGTAACCTACAATCCAGCCAGTGTAGGTATGGGTATCATCACATTGACTGACGATGAGTTAGAAGCCGATGAAACTTCTTCTCAGTCATCCGCTGGTTTACTTCAATCTTCAAGAGACGTATTCAATCGAGCTGCAGCTTTTGAATTAGGTGCTTATTGGTTCAAAGTTCGTGGATATGACAACAAATACAGCGATGTATTCTTTGATGGTGTACGTATGAACAAAATCAATAATGACCGTGTAAACTTTGGTAACTGGGGTGGTCTAAACGATGTTACAAGATGGCCTGCAGAGCAAACCACAGGAATTGATCCTTCGGATTATGCCTTTGGAAGTGCTGGAGGTGTAACTTATTTTGACACACGTCCATCGCGAATGAGAAAAGGTACAAGCTTGGCTTATTCGTTCACCAACCGTTCGTACAACCAAAGAGTTTTGGCTACTTACAATACGGGATTGATGGACAATGGATGGGCAATCATGGGTTCATTTGCGAGAAGATGGGCTGAAGAAGGTGTGATCGATGGAACTTTCTATGATTCTTGGGCATATTTCTTAGGAATTGAAAAGAAAATCAACAATCGCCACACGATTAACTTCTCAGCTTTGGGTTCACCGACGAGAAGATCGACCAATAGCCCGAATACTCAAGAGGTTTATGACTTGATGGGTAAAGACTACAACGCTTATTGGGGATGGCAAGATGGTGAAAAGAGAAGTGAAAGAATTAGAGAATTCCATCAACCTTTGTTCACTATATCTCACCACTGGGACATCAGCAACAACTCAAAATTATTGACTTCTGTTGGTTTCCAGTTTGGTAAAGACAGTAGAAGTAGATTGGATTGGTACAGAGCCAACAACCCATCACCTTTGTATTACAGAAATTTACCTTCATATTATCAAGCAATCGATGCACCACAATCTAAAATCGATGAAGTAATCTATTTGTGGCAAAATGACCAAAATTATTCTCAATTGGATTGGAATGCGATTTACAATGCGAACTACAGTAGAGGAGAAGGAGGTGCTGCCTATGTTGTAGCAGCTGACGTTGCAGATGATCAAACGATATCTTTCTCATCTTTGTTTAACACAAGAACGAAAAGTGGTATAAAAGTAACTACTGGCGTTAGATACCAAAACACAAAATCTCACCTTTATAGAGAGGTTTTAGATTTGTTAGGTGGAAATCACTTTGTGAACCACAACTCTTTCCAAAACGTTTATTATAACGTTGACGAAGATCAAGGAAGAAAAGTTTATGAAGGTGATAAATACCAATACAACTACGACATCAGTCATCAAAGAGCAGATTTATTTGCACAAGCAGAAATTGAATTGAACAAATTCTTGTTGACACTTGGTGGTAAATTGGCTTACACTTCAGTTTATAGAGATGGACACTATCGTCACGAGCAATATTTAGATCGATCCAAAGGAAAAAGTAAAACTTATGATTTCTGGGATTTCGGAGGAAAGATGCAATTGCTTTATGAATTAAACGCAAGAAACTTCTTCCAATTAAATACGATGTATTCGACCTTTGCTCCTACAGTAGATGAAATTTTCCCGAATGCAAGATCAAACGATTATACAATTGACGAAAATAACTTCACTCAAGGTGGAAACGATTTGGTAAGTTCTAAGATTTGGTCTTCAGACATCAGCTATATTTTGAGAGCGCCAAGAGTGAAAGCAAGAGTAACCGGTTTCTACACCAAGTTTATGGATGAATATGAGAAAAACTTCGGTTACATAGACGAAGGCCAAGGAACAGCAAACTTATTTGGGGCTGAATATGTACATGGAATCGATAAAGAATTCATCGGAGGTGAGTTAGGATTTGAAGCACAATTATCAACTACAATTACTTTGAGTGCAGTGGCTTCAGTTGGACAATACATTTATGCCAACAACCCAACTTACCAACGTTTCTCAGACAGCTATAGCATCAACGAGCAAGATTTAACATCTATCACTGCTGGTGCTACTGCTCCGATGACGACTTATTTGAAAAACTATAAAATCGCTAACGGTCCACAACAAGGTTTCTCATTGGGAATTCAATACCGCGACCCTAAATTCTGGTGGATTGGTGCTACAGGAAACTATATGGCAGCAAATTATTTAGACCCTGCTCCTTATAGAAGAACATCAGCTATCTGGGGACAATCAGCAGGTTTATTCACCGAAGAGTTTGTTAGAGATTATTTGGCACAAGAGAAATTCTCAGATGAGTTTATGCTAAACATAAATGTTGGTAAAACCTTTAGAATGGGTAAATACTTCATGGGAATCAGTGCAAACATCAACAACGTACTTGACAATCGTGACTATGTTACAGGAGGATTTGAACAGACGAGAATTGGTAGCTTAGATGTTTTAAATGATAGACCGGGTTATCAACAAGTATTTGCACCAAGATATTGGTATGACAGAGGAAGATCTTATTTCATAAATGTCTTCTTTAGATTTTAATTATATACAAACGAATAATTACATTAAAAATGAATACAATCAAAAATTTAAAACTTACCTTGATCGCAGTCTTGGTCCTATTTAGTATCAATTCATGTGTAAAAGACGACGATTGGTCCCTACCTCCAGTACAATGTGCTGATGATTGGACGACTAACATGACCTTAGAAGAACTCTTTGCAATGGTTGATGCGACTGGAGAGATTCTAACTTTCGAAGAAGAAAAAATAATCGAAGGATATGTAGTATCAAGCGATAGTACAGGTAACTTCTTTAAAACTGTTTCTATCCAAAATAGTTTGACCAACCCAACGCACGGGATTCAAGTGGAAATGGATAGAACCAACTTATTCAACAACTTCCCTTTAGGTTCAAAAATTAAAGTTAACCTAAAAGGTCTTAATGCTGGATACGATAGAGGAATGCTTAAAGTTGGTGAAACTTATGTTGATGGTGGTGGAAACGTTCGTGTGGGACGTATGGCAGAATTCAAAATCGATAATCACGTGGTTAGATCATGTGATATGATTGAAAACCCAATTCCAGTTGAATTTGATAATTTAAGTCAAGTTTTTGCAAGTGGTGTTTTCAACACTTTAATTACTATTCACAACGTTCAGTTTGCTGATTCTCAGTTAGGTTTAAATTATGCTGAAACCAATCAAACGGTTGATAGAATCTTAGAAGATGAACAAGGAAATACTATCAAACTAAGAAATAGTAACTTCGCGAGCTTTGCCGATGAGCAATTGCCTGAAGGTAGTGGTAGCATTACTGTAGTATTGAGCGCTTATTCTTCTGGATCAATCACTCCAAGTACTTACCAATTATACATCCGTGATACCAACGATGTGAATTTCGATCAACCAAGATTTGGTGATGGTGGTACAGATCCTGAGCCAGGTGACTATGAGCACTTCGCTTGTTTATTCGAAAACTTCGAATCTTATGCAGTTGATACTGATAACTTCAACAAATATGAAAACTTAGCTTTAACAGGTGATAGAAAATGGAGAGTAACTGAGTTCGGCGGAAATAAATACATCCAAGCTACTGCATTTAATGCAAGCTCAAGCATGTCTGCTTATTTCATAGTTCCAGTTGACTTTACAAATGCTGATGCATTCTCGTTTAAATCAAATGACGGACACAACAATGGTGATGCTCTTAAAGTATATTATTCAACTAACTATACTCCAGGTGGAAACATTGACAATGCTACTTTAGTTGACATTACTTCATCTTTCAACATCGCTACAGGTACAACCAGTGGTTATGGAACTTTTGTTGACTCAGGTGAATATGACCTAAGTGGATTAAGTGGAGAAGGTGTAATCGTATTTGCTTATACGGGTAGCCCAACAGGTATTACAACAACTTATCAAATCGATGATATCAAAATCATTGACAATGATGATGCAAACTGTGATTTCGGAAACGGTGGTGGTGATGACCCAACTCCTCCTTCAGAAGACGCAACTCCTTTGTTTGTGGGGCATGACTTCGAAGATTGGAATAGCTTCATCGGTGGTTTGAACTCATTTGGAATCAAATCTTATGCTAACCAAAGCGCAGGTACAGGAATCGATGGTAGTTCATCCCTACACATCTTAGGAACTCCAGCTGGTAATGATTATGTATTCACTACTTTGGCTCCTGAAGGACTTCCTTCAACATATTCAAAAGTTTCTTTCTACATGAAAGGTAACTCAGAAAAATCAGTTTCTTTGAACTTGTATATCGATGATTCTAATTACTATAAATTCAATTTAGGTACAATCACTTCAAGTGCAGTTATCCAAGATTCTGGTAACAACCAATACGGAGGTACTATCAATACCAATGGTGAATGGGTTTTAATTGAATTAGATCTTTCTAATATCAGTGACTTGAACGTAAGCAATACTTCAGGTAACTTGTTCGCATTGAAAGTTGGTAAAGATGCTGCATACGATTTGCATTTTGATAACTTCGTAATCGAATAATTTCATTAGAGATTATTCTATATAAACAATAAAATAAGCCGTTTCAGAAATGAAACGGCTTATTTTTTATCATTGTTTTATTTAATTATTCATGAAATATCAAATTCAAATCATCGATTCATTTCCAATAAATCATCCAAATATTCTCTCGTATTCGACAACCTTGGAACTTTATTTTGACCTCCCAATTTCCCTCTGGATTTCATCCAATCAAAAAACAAATTCTCTCGAGCAATATTCAATTTCAAAGGATTTAAAGTCATATTCTTGTATCGCTTAGCCTCATAATCAGAATTCAATTCTTGTAAACTCTCATCCAAAATATTTGCAAAAGCTTCTATATTGTCAGGTTTCTTTTCAAATTCAATGATCCACTCATGTGCACCTTTTTTATTTCCTTCCATAAATATTGGAGCTGCTGTAAATTCCTTGATTACCGCTTGCGTTTTTTCACATGCTTTTCTTATTCCTTCTTCTGCATTTTCAATGATTAATTCTTCACCAAAAGCATTGATAAAATGCTTGGTTCTACCCGTTACAACTATTCTAAACGGATCAGTCGAAGTAAACTTAACTGTATCTCCAATGATATATCGCCAAAGTCCGCCATTGGTAGTAATTACAATTGCATAATTTTTACCTACCTCTACATCTTCCAACGTAATTACTTTCGGATCAGCAGAACCGAATTCATCCATAGGAATGAATTCATAGAAAATTCCATTGTCCAAAAGCAAAAGCATTTCCTTAGAATCACTTCTGTCTTGAATAGCAAAAAACCCTTCCGAAGCATTGTAAATTTCATAAAAATTCAACTTTTTATGTGTCAATTCTTCGTAGTTTTCTTTGTAAGGTTTGAAACTAATTCCTCCATGGAAAAACACTTCCAACATAGGCCAAACTTCATCCAACTTTTCTTTTCCGGTTTCCTCCAAAATTTTGTGGAGCAAAACCAACATCCAAGAAGGAACTCCTGTCAAACATCCAATATCTTCTTTTATTACTGCAGCTGAAATCGCTTTCATCTTAGATTCCCATTCGCTCATCAATGAGATTTGACGATTGGGTGAATTTCTAAGCTCTGCATAAAAAGGAAGATTATCAATTAAAATTGCTGATAAATCACCAAAAAGCGTATCGTATTCTTGGTAAATCTCACTACTTCCTCCCAACCTTAAATTTTTATTCTTAAAAATCTCAGTATCGGGATGATTGTTCAAATAAATTGCAAACATCATTTTCCCGGCACTGTAATGACAGTCTTCCAAAGAAACATCGCTGATAGGAATGAATTTACTCTTAGCATTTGTAGTTCCTGATGATTTCGCAAACCATTTGATTTTTCCTTCCCAACTCACATCTGCAATTCCTCGCCTCGCCTTTTCAATATATGGTTCAAACTCTTCATATGTAACCAAAGGAACCCTGGATTGGAATTCTCTCAAATTGTCAATTTCATTGAATTTATAGAGATTTCCATATTCTGTATTTCTCGCTTTAGATAAATTATTGAACAAAGTATTCTCTTGGGTCTCAATGGGATATTTAATAAAGTTTTCGATTTGACGCATCCTTTTCTTCATTAAAATCTCCATTACTTTATTTACTAACCCTTGTGCCGACATATTTTTGTAATTTTATACAAATTTAAACAAAACAATGATTATTGAAGGACAGATTTTAAAGATGATTTCTGAGCATTCGAAGCCTATTCGATATTATTTGAATTTCGAAAATGAATTTTTAGAAATCAACCAATTGTTGGGCAAAAACATACGATTGACTCATGACCATAACCAATGCAAAGGTTGTAATTTGGATAAAAATATTTACAGAATGGGTTATTGTCAAGAATGCTTCTTCACATTGCCTCAAGCCAATGAAAGTATCATTAGACCTGAATTATCAACTGCTCATTTAGGAATTGAACAAAGGGATTTGGAATGGGAAAAGAAATTTGAACTACAACCTCATATCGTTTATTTGGCGCTCAGTCCAGACCTAAAAGTTGGTGTAACTCGCCTCAGCCAAATTCCTACTCGATGGATTGATCAAGGTGCATCAGCTGCTATTATTTTGGCCAAAACTGACAATAGATATGAAGCTGGAATGATTGAGGTGGCTATGAAGGAAGGCTTGTCCGACAAAACGAATTATAGAAGAATGTTGCTGAACAACATTGAAGATATAGATTTGATCCTAAAGAAAGAAAAATTCAAAAATTTGGTTCCTGAAGAGTTTGCTCATTTCATCACCAATGACCAAGAAATTTTATCTTTTGAGTATCCCATTCTTAAACAACCTACTAAAATCAATGTGATAAAACTCGATAGTCACAATACTTATGAAGGAAAATTAGTTGGGATCAAAGGTCAATATTGGATTTTTGAAGATGAAAGCGTGTGGAATCTCAGAGCCCACGAGGGAAGATATATGAAAATAGAAGTTTAAAAAAAATCGCCCGAAAGGCGATTTTTTATAATTTATTTCTTTGCTTCTTCGATCGATGCTTTTCTAAATTCTTTAAGCATTTTGTCTAAAGCAAGTGATGATTTGCGCGCTCTTGTTCCTGCTGCTTTATTACCTTTTTCTACTTGAGCTGTTGCTTCTTCACTAAAAATTTCAAACTCAGCGTGAATTTGATCTACTAATTTTTTCATACTTTAAATTTTAATTTGATAAATAATAGATACAAAAATAGTATTTAAGCATATAAAACCAAGTTTTTATTAAAAAAAATATTATTAAGAAATGAATAACACTGTCAAAGTATGAATGATCAACCCAACCAGCCCTCCAACTAAGGTCCCGTTGATTCTGATGAATTGCAAATCCTTTCCTACTTCCAATTCGAGTTTATCGCTCAGCTCCTTTCCCTCCCAACTCTCTACAGTCTTGCTAATTAGCTGTTCTACTTGCGTTCGATTCTTTAATATCATTCGATAAGCAAAATGTTGAATCCATCGATTGATGCGCTGATTCATTTCCTCATCTGTCTCCAAATTATGAGCTAACTTCTGAACGTTTTTATGAATGTAATTTTTCAACAAAGAATCTGAATCTTCTAAGTTTTGAACCAAAGTTTGCTTGATCGCCTGCCAAACAGCATGTGTGTACTTCTCTAAATTCTCAGGAATTATCAACTCTTCTTTCAGTTGATCAAATTTATTTTGCCAAGAAGGTGAAGTTAACAAATCATCGGCAAAACGATCTAAATTCTGTGTAAGTTTTTTTCGAACAAAATGATTTTTGTCCAATTCTACCTCTTCGATGAATGAAATCAAACCTTCAGTTAATTCTCGTGAAATCTTTTTTCCAGCCAAAAATGCAATGAAAGGACGATTCTCAGAAATTTTCTCCTTGATCAAATCCTGACTCTCATAAACGTATTCTTTGATTTGTGGAAGTAGATTTTCTAATAGATTGATGTGTTCATTTCTATCGATTAAATAATGCAATCCTGAAGAAGTAATTTTCGGATAATCTATGGATTTCAACAATTCAATTCCTTTTTCCGAAAGAAAATTTTCAACTTCCTCATCCTCTAATTCCCGAATGATTTTATTCAATAAATTGAGAATTTCTTCTTCTAAAACTTTTTGATTATTTGGACGTGACAACCAATTGGAAACGATTTTAACGATGTTCAATCGCTCGATATAAGGTCGTATATTTTCAGGATTGATGAAATTATCATTGACAAATTTCCCTAAATTTTCACCTAAATCATTTTTTTTGCGTTCAATGAGATTTGTATGAGGAATTTTCAATCCCAAAGGATGTCTAAAAAGTGCTGTAACTGCAAACCAATCTGCCAATGCACCTACCATACCCGCTTCCGAAAACGATTCGACATAACCCATCCAAGCGCGAGGCGAATCCAATTGTAAATAAACCATCAAACCATAAATCAAAGCCATTAAGAAAAACAGAGAAGTTGCAATTCTTTTATGTTTCTTAAGCTGGATTTCTTTGGTCTTTTCTTTCATCTAATTATAGCCCATCATTAATTAAACCAGAAGTCGGCGATTCGCTCCAGTTGGATTTTTCGACCTCAATTATATTTACTCTACGATGCATTTCAAAAAACATCAAATAATTCTTTACAAAAATTGTATCCGTTTTTACTTCATCTTCGAATTTACACTTGGATGCAATCACCCTCACAGTTTCTTCAGTATCATAATTGTTGTACAAAATGTTTTCTGAAGAAACTATTTCTGAATTCCAATTGCTACATTGGTATTGATAATATCCGTGAAAAGCTAAAAATGGTAAACTTGCAAATAATAATCCACCAAAGAACAACAAAAAGTTCACCCATTTTTTTCTTTTATTTTTAATGGATAAAACAAATAATCCATAAATAGAAACTGCCGTTGAAAACACTAAGATTTCTGGAAAAATTGCTGCAAATTTTCTATCTGAGAATAGGAATCCATTTTTTTCACCCATCAAAAAATACCCTATGAACCATAGAATAATTATACTAAATACAATCCTTAAAATGGTTTGAGCGATGTTTAAATTAATTTTCAAATCAAATGAATTTCAGTTAAAATAGATGAATTAACCTTTCAATAGACCATTTAGAATTTCGATGGCCGAATCCGCTAAATTGGTTCCTGGTCCATAAATAGCATGAGCACCATTATTGTATAAAAAATCATAATCCTGTCTTGGAATAACTCCTCCTACAACTACAAAAATATCTTCTCTACCATATTTTTTCAATTCTTCTACAACTTCTGGAACAAGAGTTTTATGTCCGGCTGCCAATGAAGAAATCCCCAAAATATGCACATCGTTTTCTACTGCTTGTTTAGCAACTTCTGCTGGTGTTTGGAAAAGTGGAGCTATGTCCACATCGAATCCCATATCCGCATAAGAAGTAGCAACAACTTTCGCTCCTCTATCGTGCCCATCTTGCCCCATTTTTGCAACGATGATTCTCGGGCGACGTCCGAATTTCTCTGCAAATTCATCGGTCAACTTCATCGCCTCTGCAAATGAATGATTTTGGTTTGCTTCCATAGCATATACTCCTTGAATTGATTTTGTTTTAGCTTTATGTCGTCCAAAAACTTTTTCTAAAGCATCGGAAATTTCTCCCAAAGTAGCTCTTCTTCTTGCAGCTTCTATGGATAATTCCAATAGGTTCCCTTCGCCTGATTCTGCCGCTTGAGTCAATTGATTTAAAATTTCTTCGACTTTATCTGCATCCCTATTGGCTTTCAATTCTTCCAAACGTTTGATTTGCCCCAAACGAACAGCTGTATTATCAATTTCTAAAATCTCTAATTCGGCTTGTTCTAATTTTGATTTGTAAGAATTTACTCCAACAATTACATCTTCTCCAAAATCAATTTTAGCTTGCTTTTTCGCAGCAGCTTCCTCAATTCTCATTTTTGGAATTCCTGCTTCTATCGCTTGGGTCATTCCACCCAATTCTTTAACTTCTTCTATGTATTCCCAAGCTTTTTCGATCATTTGTTCGGTCAGTGCTTCGATCAAATAACTTCCGCCCATCGGATCAACTGTGCGACAAATTTGAGTTTCTTCTTGAATGATCAATTGAGTGTTTCTCGCAATACGCGCTGAGAAATCCGTTGGTAGAGCAATGGCTTCATCCAAAGCATTGGTGTGCAAAGATTGAGTTCCACCAAGTGCTGCTGCCATAGCTTCTATAGCTGTTCGAGTAATATTGTTGTAAGGATCTTGTTCGGTCAAACTCCAACCAGAAGTTTGACAATGAGTTCTTAGCATCTGAGATTTTGGATTTTTAGGATTAAATTCACTCATCATTTCAGCCCAAATAATCCTCGCTGCACGCATTTTGGCAATTTCTTGAAAATAATTCATTCCAATCGCCCAGAAAAACGATAATCTCGGAGCAAAATTATCAATATCTAAACCAGCTTTCAATCCTGTTTTAACATATTCGTATCCATCCGCTAATGTATAAGCCATCTCTAAAACAGGTGTTGCTCCAGCTTCTTGCATATGATAACCCGAAATACTAATCGAGTTGAATCTTGGAATGTTTTGAGAAGTGTATTCAAATATATCAGCAATGATTTTCATCGAAGGTGTAGGTGGATAGATGTATGTATTTCTCACCATAAATTCCTTCAAAATATCATTTTGGATCGTTCCGCTCAATTGATTTTGTTTCACACCTTGCTCTTCTGCCGCAACTATATAAAATGCTAAAATTGGCAAAACCGCACCATTCATCGTCATAGAAACAGAAATTTTATCCAATGGTATTTCATCGAATAAAACTTTCATGTCTTCAACTGAATCAATTGCAACACCCGCTTTTCCTACATCGCCCACTACTCTTTCATGGTCAGAATCATATCCTCTATGAGTAGCCAAATCAAATGCTACGGACAAACCTTTCTGTCCTGCAGCTAAATTTCTTTTATAAAATGCGTTGGATTCTTCAGCAGTAGAAAATCCCGCATATTGACGAATCGTCCAAGGTCTTCTCACGTACATGGTCGTATAAGGTCCTCTCATAAAAGGAGCTAGGCCGGGAAGGTTGTTTTTGTATATAAAGTCTTTGTTATCTTCTTCTGTATAAATATCTTTGATTTGAAGGTTGTCCAATTCAAAGATTTCAGCTTTGACAGCTGATTCTTTGACTTTAGGAATGTATTTCAAATCTGAAAAATCTTTACGTGCAGCCATTTTGAAAATGTATCAAATTAATTCTGCTAAATTAAGCATTTTAACGCTTTAGATGAATTTTTAAATTTTCTTTTCAAAAAGAAATTAAATTACATAAATATTAAACTCAGCTTTAATTCATAATTTTGCAATATGTCAGAAAAAAATAATTTTAAATCGGGTTTTGTTAACATCATAGGCAATCCCAATGTAGGTAAGTCCACTTTGTTAAATTTGTTGATGGAAGAGCGTTTGGTCATTGCAACTCCAAAAGCTCAAACCACACGTCATAGAATCAAAGGAATTCTAACAACTGATGAATATCAAATTGTTTTTTCTGATACTCCAGGTATTTTGGAACCTGCCTACGAATTACAATCGAAAATGATGAATTATGTCAACGAGGCTTTGGTCGATGCTGACATCATTTTGTATGTAGTGGAAATAGGTGAAAAAAAACCTCCAAACCAAGAATTCTTCGAAAAGCTTCAAAAAACAGATGTTCCTGTATTGGTTTTGATCAATAAAATCGATCTGAGCGATCAAGAAACTTTGGAAAAAGCAGTGAATCACTGGCATGAATTGTTGCCTAAAGCTGAGATTTTGCCGATTTCTGCTTTGAGAAATGCGAACATTGATTTATTGAAATCAAAAATAATTGAACTTTTACCAGAAGGACCGAAATATTATCCCGAAGATCAATTGACCGATAAAACCGAAAGGTTCATTGTCAATGAAGTTGTTCGTGAAAAAATATTGTTGAATTACAGAAAAGAAATTCCTTATTCTGTAGAAGTAGTGACACAGATTTTTAAAGAAGGTTTAGAGTTGATTCAAATTGAAACAGATATTTATGTAGAAAGAGATTCTCAAAAGGGAATCATCATCGGTCATAAAGGTGAATCACTCTCGAAAGTTGGTAAAGAGGCAAGAGAAGATTTGGAAAAATTCTTCCAAAAAAATGTTTTTCTTAAACTTTATGTGAGAGTTAAAAAGGATTGGCGTAAAAAAGATAACGAATTGAAAAGATTTGGATATTAAAAAAATCCCTGTTGAATTTATCGACAGGGATTTTAATTATGTAATGGAAAAAACTAATTATTTAACTGTGAAAACTAACTTATTTTCACCCTCTTTTTCTGGGAAATAATCAATTAGTACTACACTATTTTCTTGAATTCTTCCGGCCAAAATCTCTTTAGAAAGCTCATTCAAAACATCTTGTTGAACCACTCTTTTCAAAGGTCTTGCTCCAAATTGTGGGTTGTAGCCTTTGTTTGCAATATAAGTCAAAGCTTCCTTAGTGATGTCCATCGTTATGTCTCGTTTGGCCAATTTAGATGACAATTCATCGATCTGAAGTTTGGCAATTCCCATGATTTGCTCAATCAACAACGGCTTAAACAAAATCGTCTCATCGATACGATTCAAAAACTCTGGTCTGAAATTCCTTTTCAGTTCTTCGAATACAGTATTTTTGGTTTCTTCATAGACGTGTTGAATGTCCTTGTTATCTAAATCATAGAAATTTTCTAAAATGATTTGAGAACCGAAATTGGAAGTCATGATAATAATAGTGTTCTTGAAATTCACCATTCTTCCTTTGTTATCCGTCAATCGACCATCATCCAAAACTTGCAATAAAATATTGAATACATCGGGATGTGCTTTCTCGATTTCATCCAAAAGAATTACCGAATAAGGTCTTCTTCTAACAGCTTCTGTCAATTGACCACCTTCGTCATATCCAACATAACCTGGAGGAGCTCCCAACAAACGACTTACTGAATGCCTTTCTTGATATTCGCTCATATCGATTCGAGTCATCGCATTTTCATCGTCAAACAAGAATTCAGCTAAAGTTTTCGCCAACTCTGTTTTACCAACTCCTGTCGGACCTAAGAATAAAAATGATCCAATAGGTCTTTTTTCGTCGCTCAATCCTGCTCTACTTCTTCGAATTCCATCAGAAACCGCTTGAACAGCTTCATGTTGACCAACGACTCTTTTGTGCAACTCTTCTTCTAAATGCAACAATTTCTCTCTTTCACTCTGCAACATTTTAGTCACTGGAATTCCAGTCCATTTCGATACAACTTCAGCTATATCTTCAGAATCTACAGCTTCTTTGACCAATTTATTATGACTTTCTTCTGCGATTTGATTTTCGAGTTCTTTTAATTTTTCTTCTTGTTGTTTAAGCGATTCATATCGAATTCTCGCAACGGTTTCATAATCACCCACTCGCTCTGCTTGTTCAGCTTGAAGTTTCAGTTCGTCGATTTTACTTTTAACTTCTTGAACTTGATCGGCTTTACTCTTTTCCTCCGTCCATTTTGCATTTAATTCTGATCTTTCTTCTTGAAGATTAGCAAGTTCTTCTTTCAAAAGCATCAACTTTTTATCGTCAGCTTCTTTTTTAATCGCTTGAATTTCAATTTCTAATTGAATAATTTTTCGATCGATGATGTCCAATTCCTCAGGTTTGGAATTCATCTCCATTCTTAATTTTGAAGCAGCTTCATCCATCAAGTCAATGGCTTTATCCGGCAAAAAGCGATCGGCTATATAACGAGTTGAAAGTTGAACGGCAGAAATAATTGCCTCGTCCATTATTCGAATCTTGTGGTGAACTTCGTATTTCTCTTTGATTCCTCTTAAAATAGAAATCGCATCTTCTTCATTTGGCTCTTCGACCATTACGATTTGGAAACGTCTTTCCAAGGCTTTATCTTTTTCAAAATACTTTTGATATTCGTTCAAAGTCGTTGCACCTATCGCTCTCAATTCTCCTCTCGCAAGTGCTGGTTTCAAAATATTGGCAGCATCCATCGCTCCTTCTCCACCTCCACCGGCACCCACCAAAGTATGAATTTCGTCGATGAACAAAATGATTTCACCATCGGATTCGGTAACTTCTTTGATCACTGCTTTTAATCGCTCTTCAAATTCTCCTTTGTATTTCGCACCAGCCACCAAGGCTCCCATATCTAAGGAGAAAACTTTCTTGTTCAATAAATTCTCAGGAATATCACCGCTGATAATTCTGTGTGCAATTCCTTCAGCTATTGCTGTTTTACCAACTCCAGGTTCACCGATGAGAATAGGGTTGTTTTTAGTTCTTCTCGAAAGTATTTGTAAAACTCTTCTAATTTCATCATTTCTTCCAATGACTGGATCTAACTTACCTTCAGCGGCTAATTCTGTTAGGTTTTTAGCGTATTTATTCAAGGAATTATAATTAGATTCTGCATTTTCAGATGTAACTCTTTGACCTTTTCTCAATTCTTTGATCAATTCTAAACTCTGTTTATAATTCAAACCTTGATTTTTCAACAATTGACTTACGTTTGAATTATTGCTTAAAATTCCCAACAACAAATGCTCTAAACTCACATAATCATCTTGCATCTTTTTCGCCTCATCCATGGCTGATATCAAAATTCGATTAGAATCATTCGAAAGATGATTTGAACCACTTCCAGAGACTTTTGGAAAACGTGAAATTATGTCAGTTAACTCATTTTTTATGTACTCGGAGTTTCCGCCTTGTCTTTCGATGATGAAACTCAAAACATCTTGTTCTGCATCCATCATTCCCTTCAAAATATGGGCAGGTTCAATCGCTTGATTCTGATTGCCAATAGCGATTTGATGAGCCAATTGAATGGCTTCTCTTGATTTGATTGTATATTGGTTAAAATCCATATCTAAATTTAAGTTTTGTTTACTATATGCAAAAACAAATCCGAACGCAATCCAATGACAATTTGTCATTTATTTAAATTTCTCATCGATCCATCAATTAGGTTTTAACTCAAAATATTTTAGTCTCAGGCAATGTATATTTATCTTTGTCGCTTTGTGAAAATTATGAAACACCTACAGATTATTTTATTTTTTCTTTTGACTTATTCAACTGTTTTCTCACAAGTCGATGTATGTGAGTTTAGAGTAATTGAAGATGAGCGCGATTTTCCAGAAAATATTCCTGGAGAAACCATGGGTCAAAAATTAGAAAGTTTATTGTTTTGGTCACAAGTAGAAAGGGAAAGAAGATTTGCCATGATGCAAAGTATTTTTCCGAGCATAGAAGTTCCTGCTTCTTCTACAGTATTTGAATTAAAAAATTCTAAATCTCCAATAGATTTCGAAGAAAATTTCGATGTAGATAATTATTTAGAAAAAAACCATATCCAAGGATTAATTGTATTGCAGAACGATGAAATAAAATTGGAAGTTTATTCGGATGGGATGGATGAACATACACTTTGGACTTCATTTTCGGTTGCCAAATCTGTTGCTTCAATGTTGGTTGGAACTGCTTTGAAAGATGGAATTATAAAAAGTATGGAAGATGAGTTAGAAATTTACATTCCAGAATTAAAAAACACTGATTATGGAAAAGTTACGGTTCGACAGTTGTTGACCATGACTTCGGGCATTGATTGGAACGAAGATTATAGCGATCCAAATTCTGATGTTGCACAGATGTATCAGTTGCCTTGTGAAAACAATGAAGCTCATATTTTGACTTATATGAAAAATTTGAAGCAAATTCATGAACCTGGTAAACATTGGAATTATAGTACAGGTGAAACTGATTTAGTAGGAATTCTGATCCAAAAAGCAAGTGGAAAAAGTTTAGCTGAATATTTATCGAAAAAAATTTGGAAGCCATTTGGTATGCAGCAATGCGCTTTTTGGTTGTCAGACGAGTGCAGCAATTTAAACATAGGTGGAAGCGGATTGTCAGCTTCGCTTAGAGATTTCGCACGTTTAGGCTTATTGATGTTGAAAGATGGTGAAATCAATGGAGAATCTATTTTTTCGGATGAATGGTTAGAAAATGCTACTAGGAATTTATATCAAACCAACGATAGTGGCGGTGGATATGGATATTTATGGTGGAGAAATCCCGATGGAAGTTATACAGCTAACGGGATTTTTGGTCAGTTACTTTATATTTATCCTGAAAAGAATTTGGTGATTGCCCAATATGCAGCTTGGCCTTATGCGGTTTCCAAAGAGTTAAATCAAAACCGTGCGGCTATGATTGATACAGTTTTAAAAGAATTAGAAAAAAAGTGATGAAAAGATTATTTTCACCACTTTTTTATGCTAAAAAACGTAAGCGAATTTAATATCTAAACCAAAAGTGGAACTATTTATATTATCCTCTCCCCACTGATATCCAGGACCAAAAGCAATTTCATAATTAATATTATTTGAGATATTTCTTTTGATACCATATTTAGCAAAAACATTGAATGTCTTCAAAACATTAATGTTATCATTGTTGGATGTTGTAAGTAGGTCAGGAATGTAAACTGCATCAATTGAAAAATAATTAGCAGCATTATTATGAGTATTCTTCCCTTTTTCAATTCTTCTTTCAAAATTATAGTAATATCTTCCTTCTAATCCTAAAGTAAGCGTAAATATAGAACTACGACTATTTTCTAAATATTGGTTATTGTAAAAACCACCAATATATCCTATCTCACCAACCACGGTTATTTTTTCAGTTACAGCTTTTTCATAACCACCCCATAAGCCGATAAAACCAGCTTTTAAACTTAAATTATCTGTTGTTTGTGCTTGAGTTATTTGTGTAATAACAAGTAAAGCAATTAAAATTATTTTCTTCATTTTTAAAATATTAATCCTAAAGTTAAACCACCAGCTCTTAAATCGTAATAGTAGGTTTCATTATCGACAAATCTTTTTCTTAATCCTTGAAAGGAAACAAGAAACCCTAATTCCATTTTGACGGATTTCAATACCGGGAAACTATAATCCATTCCAAACCTGAAAAGTGTACCCGTTTTACTGACTTCTCCTAAATGAGTTCCAAGTGCCACTCTGTACGCCCAACCTTCTCTCTCTTTGATGCTAGGATACCATCTGAGACCAGCATAAATAGGCACATATTTTATTTTAGGTTGATCTAAAGTTTCTATTCCCGAGCCTAAACCGAGTGTTAACTCGTCATCCACCCAATAATTTAATTCGAAGTTAAAACCACTGATATATGATTTTAAATCAATGACTTCATAATCTTCTCCATAATCATAAGGGTCAGGATCTACTACAAATAAAAAAATTCCGTAAGTATTTATTTGAAATCTGGAATGGAATGAGTTTTTAGAATTATTCTTACTTTGCCCTAAAACATTAAGACAAAGTAAGAATATAGATATAAAACAATAGCTTTTGATATTAAAATTGCAAACGATTTCCATACCAATTGCCATTGTTTTTAGCCATTCCATAACATGATAATTTTGTAATAACTGGGTGGTTGAAATTCATATCCCATGAGTATGAAGCATTTCCTGAGCCAACACCACCAAATTTATAAGTAATCATAGGTGTGGCAATTCCAAAATCTATAATGTTTTCACGTCTAGAACAATTTGTACAAACATTTTCAAAATCATAATATTGAACCCAATTAAATGAAGGTGTTACTATAACTACACCAAATCTTTTTAATTGTCTATTGTTAGCAGAGTTAAGTAAAGATTTTAATCCACCATATACATTTTGTAAAATGAAATTTGTTACCTGTTCTTCTGTTTGAAAGACACCAGTATTCATAGCAATTTCAACAATAGCATCAACTTTGTCAGAAAATGGTAGTTCTGGCATTGAAGCGTTACCAGCGTACAATGCATTATAATAACTATTTGTTGCATTATAAACTTTACCATCATAAATATAATATCTTGCATTATTTGTTAATTGAGGAATGTTAACGTTAAATTTCCAAGAGATACTATTTATACCAAGAGCTACTTTTTCAGTTTTATTACGAGTCCATATGCCTAATTTACCTTTTTTTTGATGTTTAGTTTTTACCCCAATAGCATATCCTAAAAAGAAATCAACTGAATAATATTTAGTTTTTACACGATATTTCTTATTATATTTATCTAAACAATAAACTGATTTACCAAAAATCCCTCCTAGTATAGATTTTTTTCCACTACAAGTAGCAAGTGTACTAGCTATTTCACTATAATCATCATCATTATTATTACCAGATGACCCATTTCCATTACCTCCACCAGTATGTGGTGGATCATCAAGTTCAGGATCTAATGTCGTTGTATAATCAGGAGGTAAAAAATGTCTCATACCATCACCAATATCTACTAGACCTCCATTTGGATTAAAAGATAAGGGACTGTTTACTGGATCTAAATTTACAATATCATTTAGTGAATGAATATTATTATCCAACATAAAAAGCTCTAGATTGCTATAAGTTGCTATAGATGATATTAGTAAGCCTTTGTCAGTATATTTATAAATATCATTTCCAATTTGAATTTCTGCATCAGAATTTAAAAAACTTTCAAATACTTCATCACCAAAAATATCTTCAACATCATCGAAATGCTCAACAATATCATCATAATCTGAAGATGAGTTCTTTTGCATAATAGTATTATCAATATAACTATCAATATGCATTTGTGCGTATTGCTCTATTGTTGTTTCATTTAATTTAGGAACTAAGGATTTGAATCCTTTACTATAAAGTTTTTTTTGCGAAAATATCAGCAAATTCATCATCATTTTTTTCCTTAATAAATTGATAATAGTTTTCAAAAGATGCTTTGTCAGGAAAGTATAATCTTCCATCTATTATTTTTAGCTCGCTATTTGGTTCGTCAAAATTTTCATTAATAACAATATTATCATCATTTTGACATGATAGTAGAATAATTGTTAAGAATAAAATCAATAAATTAAATGTTTTTTTCATATGTTTAGTTGTTTTTAAATTAGGTTGTGAATGTAAATATTTATTCGAATCGGCAATATTTTTTTCTATTTATATTAATTGGAATTTTTTAAAATCACGAATAGAAACAAGTTGATGTTTGTGATTGATTCAGTTTTGAAAGAATTAGAAAAATAAATTGTCGGGATGACAGGATTTGAACCTGCGGCCCCTTGCACCCCATGCAAGTACGCTACCAGACTGCGCCACATCCCGATTCTATTTATCAAGAATTATTTTTGGTTCAGTATTCTTCTGATTTCATCCATTTCTTGTTGGGTCAAATATCGCCATTTCCCGATAGGAATATCTAAATTGATATTCATGATTCGATAACGTTTCAATTTAACCACCTTATTTCCTAAATATTCGGTCATCCTTCTAATTTGACGATTCAATCCTTGGGTCAAAATAATTTTGAATTGATGGTCATTGATTTTTTCAACGTAACACTTTTTTGTTATCGTATCTAAAATTGGTACTCCATTGCTCATTTTATGAATAAAATTTTTACCCATAGGTTCTTTGAGCGTTACCAAATATTCCTTCTCGTTGTTATTTTCATCACGAAGAATTTGGTTGACAATGTCTCCATCGTTGGTCAAAAAAATCAAACCTTCGCTGTCTTTATCCAATCGACCGATGGGAAAAATTCTTTCAGGATAATTGATATAATCGATGATATTGTTTTTTTCGCGGACAGTATCAGTTGTACAAACAATTCCTCTCGGCTTATTAAAGGCGATATAAACGAAATCTTCTTTCATTTTTTCCATCAACTTTCCGTCCAGTCGAATTTCATCATCATTGGAAACTTTGCTACCCATTTCGGCAACTTTCCCATTGATAGTAACTCTACCTTGTTCGACTAACTTATCTGCTTCTCTTCGAGAGCAATATCCGATTTCGCTAAAAAACTTATTGATCCGAACCAATTTCATTTCTCCCATAAGTGCGCAAAGATAAGCAAGCAATAGTTGAAGTCAAAGCCTTGTAATATGATTTTGGGTGGTTGACAGGAATAGCGAATGAATTCTTTCACAAGCTCATACTTAATTTTTATTTTTGTCCAAACCTTTATTGATATGTCGCTACCTAAAGTAAATCCAACGACTACCAAAGCTTGGAAAAAGCTTGAGACACATTTTGAAGAAATTCGACTCAAACATTTGAAAGAACTTTTTAAAGATGAAAGTCGCTTTGAAAAATTCCATATCAAATTCAATGATTTCGTTTTCGATTATTCTAAAAATAGAATCGATGAAACAACAATGAAGTTATTGATTGAACTTGCCAATGAATGTAAATTAAAAGAAGCGATAGAAAGTCAATTCAAAGGAAATAGAATCAACGAAACCGAAAATCGACCAGTTTTACACATCGCACTTAGAAATTTATCCAATCGACCCATCGAAGTGGATTTTGAAAATGTGATGCCTGCGGTCAATCAAGTTTTACAGCAGATGAAAGATTTTTCTGAATCGGTCATCAGTGGTCAATGGAAAGGTTTTACAGGAAAGGAAATCAAAGACATAGTAAACATTGGAATAGGCGGTTCCGATTTAGGTCCAGCAATGGTTTCCAATGCATTGAGGTATTATAAAACCAGGTTAAATGTTCATTATGTTTCGAATGTTGATGCCACGCATTTGGTGGAAACGCTCAAAGGTTTAAATCCTGAAACCACACTTTTTATCATTGCATCAAAAACATTTACCACTCAAGAAACCATGACAAATGCATATAGTGCGAAGAAATGGTTTTTAGAAAGTGAGGCGACAACCAAAGATATTTCCAAACATTTTGTAGCCATTTCTACCAATGTTTTGGCGGTGGAACAATTTGGTATAAATCCAGAAAATATGTTCAAATTTTGGGATTGGGTAGGCGGAAGATTTTCTTTGTGGAGTTCTATTGGTTTGAGTATTTGTTTGGCTGTTGGGTTCGAGAATTTCAATCAATTGCTCAAAGGAGCTTTCGAAGCCGATGAACATTTTAGAATTTCAAATTTCGAAGAAAACATTCCTGTCATCATGGGACTTTTAGGTATTTGGTACAATAATTTTTTCGAAGCTGAAACTCATGCCGTTTTACCTTACAGTCAATATTTATCGAAATTCCCAACCTATTTGCAACAATTAGATATGGAAAGCAATGGGAAAAATGTCGATAGAAATGGGCAGCTTGTGGATTATCAAACGGGAGCGATTATTTGGGGAGATGCCGGCACAAATGGTCAACATGCATTTTATCAATTGATTCATCAAGGAACGAAATTGATTCCTTGCGATTTTATAGCGGCTTCACAACCTTTGAATCCGTTGGACAATCATCATGAAAAATTATTGTCAAATTTCTTTGCTCAAACAAAAGCATTGGCATTTGGAAAAGAAGAAATAGAATTAACAAATTCGGAAACAACTGAAAAAGAAATCGAATTTATCAATGCTTTTAAAGTTTTTGAAGGAAATATACCTACGAATTCTATTTTATTTAAGAAGTTAACACCAAGAAACTTAGGAGCGCTCATCGCTTTATACGAACATAAAACCTTTGTTCAAGGAATAATTTGGAACATTTTTAGTTATGATCAATGGGGCGTAGAGTTGGGCAAAAAATTGGCCAATGAAATTCTACACGAATTAAAATCAAATCAAGAAACAAACTCTCTTGATTCATCGACAAATGGATTGATCAATGTTTATAAAGAAATGCGCAAAGGGTTTTAGTTTAATTTTATTGATACTTGCGACCAATTGTTTGGTAGCACAGAAAAAAACCATTGATTTTGGATTGATGGGCAATGTAAAAAGCCTTTCTTCAGTAACAACCTATTATTCAAATTCGAATCAAACCACTCATTCAGGATTTTTGGACAGTGAAAATTTCGATTCTATTTATTTAGAATTTGACCGAAAAAGAAATTTAGTTTTAAGAGAAAATTATTTGGATTATAGAGGAAATTTAGGAATATTCGATCGGACTTTATTTCACTTCAATCCAACGAATCAAATTGAGAAAATAGAAAATTTCCTCATTCAGAATGGAGAAGAACCAAAAAAATTAGCGCAAGAAATTAAATTTTACTATCTTCATAATCAATTAATAAGAGTTGATGAATTCAACTCTGGACGTACCTCAGACCAATATTGGGTGGTCAATTGGATTTATGAAAATGGTTGGTTAAAAGAAAAAATATATTGGATGGAAGATCAAATTTTCTCAAAAGATGAGTTTGAATTCAATTCACTTTATCATCCAATCAGTGAAAAGAATTATTCAAACAACGGCAATATCAATCGATACAAATTCTTTGAAAATCAGCGATCGGGTTTACCCACGAGCATTGTTACTCAAACAGGAAATGAACAGACGATAGAAAAATTTGAGTATAGCAATAATTATTTGAAGAGAAGAGAAATCATTGATCACAAAGGAAATACGACTTTGGTAGAAATATTTGACACGAATGGAAAATTACACGAAGTAAAAAAATACAATTACACCAATCTCTCTTTTGATACATATACTTTTGATTATGAATTGGACGAAAAGAACAATTGGGTTAAATGCAATATTTCACACAATAGGCAGTTAAAATATCAAATCAATAGAATGATCAATTATTATTAAATTAATTTATTATGGAAACAACTGAAATCGAAAAAACTCCCCCTGAAGGCAACAATAGAAACAAATCGATAATCATCGCATTGGCGGTTTTACTTTTGGGAAGTTTAGGGTTCAACATTTATCAATTGAATAAAAACAAAAGAAATGTAGAAGAAATCGAGGTGTTGAACATTGATTTACAAGACACTGAAAGTGCAAAAATAGTTTTACAAGAAAAGTTGGATGAACTCACGATTGAATTCGAACAAACAAGAGAAGATTTGTCCGAAAGAGATTCTATGTTGGTCCAAAGAGATGTTGAGATATTTGAAAAACAAAAAGAAATTCAAAACATACTCAACAAATCAGAAGTTACTTCTTCAGAACTCAAAAAAGCACAGCGAATGATCAACTCTCTAAACAACGATATCTCTCAATTCAAAAGAGAAATCGCTGAGCTCAGACAACAAAAGGATTCTTTGATAGCTGTGACTGATACGCTGAACATCAAACAGACAGAATTGATCACAGAATTGGAAACGGAAAGACAAAGAGCGGATGAAACTGAGCATAAATTGCGTTCTACTTTTTCGGTTTCAAATTATAAAATCCAAGGTTTAAAAGTGAGAAAAAGTGGAAAAGAAGTTGAAACTGATAGAGCAAGGAGAATCGATAAATTGAGAGTAAGTTTTGATTTGGACCCGAATCATCATGCAGAAAGTGGTCAGAAGGAAATTTTTATAGCTATCTATAAACCCGATGGAAGTTTAGGAATTTTTGAAGGAGCAAATCACGGATCAATCGAAACAGTTTCATTAGGAACCGTCGAATATTCGGACAAAGTCACTTTCAATTACCAAAGAGGAAGCAAACAAAATATAACTTTTGATTGGGAAGATTATGATTTCCCTCAAGGCAATTACAAAATCGATTTGTATCAAAATGGTTTGAAAATCGGTCAAGAAACTGTAGAATTAAAATAATTAACTTTGGCGCCCAAACTCTTGAGTTTGGGCTTTTTTTTATATGAATTTAACTTTAAACAATTATGGAAGATAAACAATTGGGAATTGTATCCTATCTCACACTTATAGGCTGGGTTGTTGTCGTAGTAACAAGAAAAGAAAAAACAGAATACACCAGTTTTCATTTGAGGCAAATGGCAGGTTTGATGTTATTGAGTTTTGTACTTTCATTCATAGGTTTTTTTATAACCAGAATGAGTTTCTTTTTAGGTACAGTTTGGACAATGGTTCAGCTGATACCCATTGCATTATGGGTTCTGGCTCTGATTGGAGCATTGAATGGAGAAATGAAAAAAATCCCTGTATTGGGTGATAAATTCCAACAGTGGTTTGCTGAATATTTTTAAACTTTTCCCAAACAAAATATTTTAAAATCTGAAAGTATTTTGTTTGGGTTGATTTATTTCAATAAAAATTTCTTTGAATAAGTTTTTCCTTTTTCACTTTTAAAAACAGCGATATAAGCACCATTTTTTAAACTTTCTAAAGAAACTTCTCCTCGATTTTTTAATTTATTATTAGAAATTAAATTTCTTGCTGACGTATCAAATATTTGTAAGGACGATAAATCCACATTTGATTGACTGAAATCATATACCAACTTTCTATCACTTATCACCATACTTACTTCCTCATTTTCATCAACATCGATCACAGCAAGTTGTGAAGTTTTCGCAGTTTCAATCACAAATTCCAAAGCCAATTTTACAAACTTCACCGAGTGAGAAGCATCGTTATTCATCGATGCAAAAGTATCGTTAGGCGTGTGAATATAAGGACTAACATCATTGAACGCTGCCTCCATTGGGAAAGCCGCATGGTATCCATTTTCTGCCCAACTCACATGATCTGAACATCCATACCCACATTGAGAACTGCCATAAGTGATTTGATGCTCACCTTCTGAATTATAATATTCCAAAAGTTCAATTAAAAACAAATTCAATTCATTTGAAGTATAAGCTTCATCAGTATTCAAAGCGATATCGAAAGAAGATCCGTTGTAATTCGTCATATCGAATTGCACTGCAGCCAAAACATTTTTTCCATTTGAGCTGTAGTTGTTAGCGATATCAGCCGATCCGTAAAGTCCGATTTCCTCCGCTGCATAAGCCATGATTTGAACCGTTCTTTTAGGTTTAAAATCGTTGGCCAACAAAATTCTTAAAGTTTCTGTCAAAGTAGCAATTCCAGATGCATTATCATCAGCTCCCGGCGCATCATATGGATTCCAAAAATCTCCACTATCGATATGCCCACCTATGACAATTATTTCCTCAGGAAATTCCAAACCTGGAATGGTTACAATCACTGACTTTTGTTGAGTAAATGAATGCTCATAAAATTCAACCAAAACATCATCTCTATTGAATTGTCCAACCAAATCTTCCCAAGTAGTTTTCAAATCTAATGAAGCCTGAATACCACTTGGTTGATTGTGAAAACGTGTTCCATAAGCTTCTAAAGTTAAAATGGTTTGTGCCAAATTATCTTCTTCAACCATAGAAATACATTGCTCTACGAATGTATCTTCGGTTATGGTGAAATTTAAAGCATTGACATTTGGGGAAATATTTGAATGCAAACTTTGTATTGCATCATCTTTATCGACTTTATACACAAAACCAGGTCCATGTAAATTTCCATAATTCTTAATTTCTAAACTCGTTTCTGCATCGACATAAACGGCCACCAAATCATTTTTGGTTTCGATAATTTCAATTTTATTGGGAAATTCATTTTTCAAATTGTTTGCATATTCTACAGTAGTTGTAGCAAAGAGCCATTCGTTTTGCTGTGCTTGTAAATTGCCAACAATGAATAAACAGATGAATTGAAGGAGAATCTTTTTCATTTCTAATAATTTAGCTTGAAACGAATGTACGTAATTAATTTTCCTTCTTCTAAAAATTTACTTTCATAATAAGTTTTAATTTTCGTCACTTCTTCAGGTATGGATTTGTTCGAAGGATTATAAACATCATGATTTGAAATTAAAATTTCATGCCCGAGCATTTGTAAAACCCCTAAAGTATAACCATGAAGAAACTCACTATCGGTTTTTAGATGAATGATTCCATCTTCTTTCAAAACTTGATGATATTTTTCCAAAAAGTCAGGATGAGTCAATCGATGTTTGGCTCTTCTGTATTTAATTTGGGGATCAGGAAAAGTAATCCAAATTTCACTTACTTCATTTTTATCGAACAATGCAGGAATAAATTCTATACTCGAACGTAGAAAAGCAGCATTTTCGTAAGAATTTTCAATTGCTGTTTTCGCACCTGTCCACAATCTCGCACCTTTTATATCTACCCCAATAAAATTTTTATCTGGATTTTCTTTGGCCAAACCTATCGTATAATCACCTTTTCCACAACCCAACTCTAAGATGATAGGTCGGTCATTTTTAAAGAACTCTTCATTCCATTTACCTTTGAAAATAAAGTTATCATTGACCAAATCATCGCGTTTCGGTTGTATGAGATTATGAAAAGTTTTATTTTCTTTAAATTTTTTTAATTTATTTTTCGCCATATTCTATTGTATATCAGGCTGCGAAAATAAACTTTTAAAAAAAGTTACCCAAATTTCAATAAAATATTTGCAGAGACAAAAAATGATACTATATTTGCAATCGCAATTCAGGGCGAATAGCTCAGTTGGTTCAGAGCATCTGCCTTACAAGCAGAGGGTCGGGGGTTCGAATCCCTCTTCGCCCACACTGAAAGCCAAGCACTTACAAAAGTTAAGTTCTTGGCTTTTTTCTTTTGCAATACATTTCAAACATAAATCTCAGTTTAAATTTCAATAGATTAAACGAAAGAAACCGTTTTGTAAATTCATTGGAAGAATTGATTCAACTTTCTCAAAATCTAAACAATTCTCTATGTTTGAAACGATTGCTTATTAAATTCGAAAAATTTCTATCGATTTTTTAGGGAGAAATTAACGATTATCACATCTTAAACTATTTACTAATCATTACATTTGTACAACTTAAATTTTAAAATATGAATCATACAGCTGTACAAGGTTTTTCGAAAATGTCAAAAGAAGGAAAAATCGAATGGTTGGTTAATGAATATTTAGGCGGTTCTGAAGAAGCATTTAAAGTTTTAAAGCAATATTGGAACGATGATGTAGAACTTCAACGCTTACACGACGAATTCTCAGAAAATACACTTTCAAATTTCTATATGCCTTTTGGGTTTGCTCCGAATTTCCTAATCGATGGAGAACTTCACTGTATACCGATGGCAATCGAAGAAAGTTCTGTGGTTGCAGCGGCTTCAAAGGCAGCAAAATTCTGGTACGATAGAGGTGGATTTAAAACTCAAATTTTATCCAAAATCAAATTAGGTCATGTTCATTTCATGTTCGAAGGTGATTATGAAAAATTGGAAAGATTTTTCATAGAAACAGTTTTAGCAAAACTTTTTATCGATACCGAAGACATCACTAAAAATATGCAACAAAGAGGTGGTGGAATTTTAAATTTGAAGTTGGTCGATAAAACAGCGGAAATCGATAATTATTATCAAATTCATGCAGAATTCGATACGGTAGATTCTATGGGAGCGAACTTTATCAATTCTTGTTTGGAACAATTTGCTGAAACTTTAGAAAGAGAAATCAATGCAAGCGACATTTTCACTGCAAGCGAAAAGAATTCTCTTCAAATTGTAATGTGTATTCTTTCCAACTTCACTCCAGATTGTATTGTTCGAGCAGAAGTGAGTTGTCCTGTAGAAGATTTAGCAGAAAAAGGAATCGAGGCTGAAGAATTTGTAGAGAAATTCAGTCGAGCAGTTCGTATAGCCGAAGTTGAACCATACAGAGCAGCTACCCACAACAAAGGAATAATGAATGGTGTGGATGCAGTTGTAATCGCTACAGGAAACGACTTTAGAGCAGTTGAAGCTTGTGCGCATACTTACGCTTCGAAAGATGGAAAATACAGCAGTTTGACACATTGTGAAGTCAAAGATGGAATTTTTAGATTTTGGTTAGATTTACCTATTTCTGTAGGAACTGTCGGAGGATTGACTTCCTTACATCCTTTGGTGAAATTAGCACTTCAAGTATTGGGCAATCCGAATGCTGAAAAGTTGATGGGAATCATCGCTGTAGCAGGTTTGGCTCAAAATTTCGCAGCTTTAAGATCATTGGTAACTACAGGAATTCAACAAGGTCATATGAAAATGCACTTGTTAAATATCTTGAATCAATTGGAAGCTACAGAAGAAGAAAAATCTTATTTCATCAATTATTTTAAAGATAAAACCGTTTCTCATCACGCAGTTATTTCAGAATTCTGTAAAATGAGAGGTGTAGATAGTGTTGAAGAATTGAAAAAGAATTAATTTTAGGTTAATTAAAAAAACACTAATTTTAAAATATAAAATCCATTCATTATAAATGGATCATGATTTTTTAACTCTAAAACTCAAAATACTATGACAGCTCTTTATGTATTTATAGGAATTATCGTTCTACTTGCCGTTTTGGTAATTAGCATTTTCAACAAATTTGTCAGCAATAAAAATCTTGTGAAAGATGCTTGGAGCAATATTGATGTCGCACTAAAACGTCGTCACGATTTGATTCCAAATTTGGTCAATACGGTTAAAGGTTATGCTACTCACGAACAAGAAACTTTGACAAAAGTGATTGAAGCAAGAACTACAGCTATGTCGGCTTCAAGTGGCGATATCAACGATCAAATCAAAGCTGAAAATGCACTGCAAAGCACTTTGAGAAGTTTATTTGCGATAGCAGAAGCTTATCCTGATTTGAAAGCCAATCAAAATTTCTTGGATTTGCAACAAAAATTAAATGAAATCGAAGAGAATTTAGAAAGAAGTAGAAGATATTATAACAGCACGGTGAGAGTAAACAACACTTATGGCGAGAGTTTTCCAGGTGTGATTTTTGCCGGAATGTTTAATTATACTCACTTTGACTATTTTGAAGTTGATGCAGTTGAACGTGAGAACGTTACGGTAGATTTCAACAACTAAAAAATGAATTTCAATAAGTCCTTTCTTTTAATTTCCTTACTCCTATCGATCAATATTTTCGCTCAAGGATTTGATGTAAAAAATTATGAAGTAGAAATATTTATTAGTGAAAAAGGATATTTTGACGTAGTTGAAAAATACAAGGTCGATTTTTTTCAAGCCAAACATGGAATTATCAGAAAAATTCAGACCCGCTACGATTTTCTAGACAAAAATCAAGTAAAAGAAAATCGAAGAATTTATATTTCTAATATTAAAGTTCCCAATCATAAATTTTCTAAAACCTCAGATTGGCAACTTAGGTACCAAGATTTTTTAGATATAAAAATCGGTAATAAAAATAGATTGGTTACTGGCGAACAACACTATGAAATCAGATATAGGGTCGAAAATGCATTTATACACGAAGCGGAAACCGATCAATTTTATTGGAACATAAAGCCTCCGTATTGGAATGCTACATTCGAGCATGTGAATTTCAAAATTCATCTTCCAGACAATGTTACACTCGATACTGAACAAGTTTTTATCTATGCTGGTGCATTTGGAAATGATGTTCCGACCGATGATTTTATCATTGAATTTTCCGACCAAACCATTATTGCGAAAAGTAAAACCGGCGTACAATTCAAATACAATGAAAGTGTAACTGCTTTGATAAAAATGCCGCCGAATTCAATAGCACAATTGGATTTTACACCCAATTTATTTCAAAAGTATGGATGGATTGCAATTTTAATTTTACCTGTTTATTTTTTCTTTAACTTTTGGAAAAAACATGGAAAAAATAAAAAAACCATTACCACTACTTCCTATTATCCGCCCGACGGAATTGACTCTGCCATCGCTGGATATCTGATCAATGATAAGGCAGACGCAAATGATTTAATTTCGTTGTTGCCAAAATGGGGCAATGAAGGTTTGATCAGAATTGAAGAATTAGAAAAAAAAAATTGGCTCAGTAAACCCGATACCAAAATTATTCAGTTGAAACCTTTGCCAAAAACTGCTGCACCTTATGAAAAAACAATTTTCAATGGCTTGTTCGAAATAGAAAGATTTTCATCCATAGATTTGATGAAAACCTTTAAAA
>Ga0209487_1000696_pt1 | contig 29942 bp, 26 predicted proteins | sample Poulit2012_FD_187524 | JGI IMG/M metagenome (GOLD analysis project Ga0209487, IMG submission 187524) | Agricultural soil microbial communities from Georgia to study Nitrogen management - Poultry litter 2012 (SPAdes) (version 2) | ecosystem: Environmental > Terrestrial > Soil > Agricultural land...
CTACATCTACATTCCTCATGATTTCCGCTTTTACTCGTTCAAACTCTTCACTCCAAGCAGTGGTAAAGTTCTCTAATCTCACTTCATCATGTGCTAGACCTAATTTCATATGTTCAGCCCCTTGCTATTGATTATACTATTTCTATTCGTAAAAAGGATGGCTTCATGAATAATTGTTATCCTAATCGAGATAAAAAGGTGGTGCTCATAAATGAGCACCACCTTTTTAAATTATAAATCATCAAATCCATTTAAGTCACTCGTTTTCGTGTATTGCCGTGATGTTTGCTCAAAGAAATCTGTTTTTGTTCCATCAAAATTATCAACATAACCCCTAATCCACTTCATTGGATTATCCACATGATCCGGGTAAATTTCGCTTAATCCCATCATGCGCAACATTTTATTTGCCCGGTATTTGACATAGCCCGCCATTTCGACGAGGTCAATCCCTTCTACATCTGCTAAGACATAGGAAGACCACTCAATCTCTAACTCTACAGATGATTGAAAACTATCGTACACCCAGCTGGTAAACTCCTTCGTATTGGATGCAGGATTTTCACCCAATGTCGCTCTAAACAACTCCGCAATAAACCGACCATGTTCAAGTTCATCACGATTGATATAACTAACCATTGTCGACGTACCAACCATCTTATTGTGGCGCGCTAAATTATAGAAAAAGGCGAAACCGGAATAGAAAAACATCCCCTCTAATAATGCCGTATATACTAGCGTCTTTAAAATATTGTCGATACTTGGTTCCTCCACAAAGGCATTGTATTGCTTCGTCACGGACTCATTTCTTTTTAATAAAACGGGATCTTTTCGTCCCAATTGAAAAGACTCATTCTGTTCATCCAATGAAACAACAGAAGATAATACATACGAATAGCTTTCATTATGTACGGCTTCCTGTTGGGCGATAACGGCCATAATGGACTGTACCGATGAATCAGTCGCATATAAAGAAAGCAGCAATGCTGTCCTCGTTTGTGGTGCATCTAACGTCGATAATAAGCCGATGATTTTTAAATAAGCGGCTTGCTCCGCCTCTGACAAGGTTGGAAACTGCCTAATATCTCCCGACATATTCACTTCATCCGCTTGCCAGTAATTCCCTAATAAACGCTTGTACATCTTATACCAATGAGGATAGGCAATATCATTCCAGTTTAAAATACCACTTGATTTCCCACCAAAAAGTCCGGTAGATTTATTTGGATTTAGTGGCTCCAATGTTTTAGCTCGTTCAAGCATAACTTCCGACATGTTCTAACACTCCTTCCAACCACTGATCAATCAATTGTTCCTGTGATCCCCGTGGTGATTGCTCGATCTTTAATCCTTCCCATTTACTTTCATAAAACGTTGTTAGTTTGTCAACGGCCTGACAAAACTGTTCCTCCCCGCCAAATTGCGTATCTCCTGTCCCAAATACGGCAACATGATCAGGCTTGTAACCAACATCTAGGACAAAGTCTTTTATTTCGTCGGGTGTACAACCATAATCCCATGTAAAGGTTCCGATAAAAATATAATCATACAGGGAGACATCAACCGGTTTCCCCAGGCCAATATGGTGCATATCTACATCGATTCCGTTTTGTTCCACTCCGGTCGCAATCCGCTCTGCCACTTCCTCCGTGTTCCCGCTATAGGTGACATATGCAATTAGTGCCCTCAACTTTCACACCACTCACAGTCCGCAATATCACTCGCGGTTGAACGGACATAATAAGTTGTCTTTAACCCTGATTTCCAAGCTTGTAAATGTACATCCAATAAGACAGATGCTCGAATTGTATTCGGTACATAGATATTAAATGAAATGCTTTGGTCAATATGCTTTTGCCGAGCCGCATTTTGGCGGACAGACCATCTTTGATCGACGATATAAGCGGAACGTCGATAAATTTCATACGTATGATGGTCTAAATCCGGTGCGGTTGTCGGTATTCTAAAATCTTTCTTTTCCTCACTATAAAATGTTTTAAACACAGGATCAATGCTTGCAGTAGAGCCTGCAATCATGGCTGTCGTTGAATTCGGGGCGACAGCCATTAAATAACCATTTCTCATCCCATATTCTTTCACGTCTTCAGCCAATAATAGCCATTTCTCATCTGTATAGTCCCGATTAGAGAAATACGTTCCCGTCTCCCATTTACTTCCCGAAAAGGTTGGGTAACTCCCTTTTTCCTTACTTAATTCCATACTGTTTTTAATTGTGATATAAGCGATGTTCTCATACAGCTCATCCGCATAGCTGACAGCCTGTTCGGACTCCCATTCGATCCCTTTACGTGCCAATAAATGGTGCCAACCAAATGTACCCAGTCCGATTGCGCGGTATTTTTGGTTGGTTAGTTGTGCTTGTTTAATCGGTAATGTATTGATATCAATCACATTATCAAGCATGCGTACTTGAATTTTAATCAACCGATCAAGGACATCATCGATCACTGCTCGTCCTAGATTAATGGAGCTTAAATTACAAACAACATAATCACCTGTTTTGTACTTTTTAACGATCGTATCTTCATTTTCAACATACTCTTCTAGAAATTGAGTCGGTGATTGGTTTTGCGTAATCTCTGTACATAAGTTTGAACAATAGATAAGACCTGCTTGATCATTCGCATTGGCACGATTCACTTCATCCCGGTAAAACATGAAAGGAGTCCCAGATTCCAATTGCGATTTTAAGATGCGCTTCATAATATCAATGGCTTGAACTTTCGTTTTCGTCAGTAGATCCGATTGCACACATTCTTCATATTTCTCTCTCCATGTGCCCTTACCTTTTTCCTCATCGTAAAAATCCTCCAATGAGTAGCCCATCACTTGTCTTACTTCATGGGGATCAAATAAATACCAATCTCCGCGCTTATCGACTTGTTCCATAAAGTAATCCGGCAAGCACACCCCCGTAAAGATATCATGGGCTCGCATCCGTTCATCCCCATTATTTAGTTTCAAATCTAAGAACAACTCGATATCTGGATGCCATACATCTAAGTAAATCGCAATGGCTCCCTTTCGTGTGCCGAGCTGATCCACACTTACGGCCGTATTATTTAGTTGCTTAATCCAAGGTACGACACCACTTGACATGCCTTTATAGCCTTTAATCGAGCTGCCCCGCGCTCGAATTTTACCCATATAGACCCCAATGCCACCGCCGTTTTTTGATAATTTGGCAATGTCTGTGTTGCTGTCATAGATCGATTGTAAACTATCGTCAACCGTATCAATGAAACAGCTGGATAATTGCCCATGTGATTTACCGGCATTGGTTAATGTGGGTGTCGCTACGGTCATATATAAGTTGCTTAAAGCCCAATACGCCTCTTTCACCAATTCGATACGTTTACTTGCTGGTTCGTCCTGCATGAGGTGCATCGCGATCATCAACCAACGCTCTTGTGGGAGTTCGAATACTTGTTGATGATGATCGGTCGCTAAATACCTTGTTGCTAGCGTATAAAGACCTAGATAATCAAATAACAGATCTCGTTCAGGCTTGATTTGTTGGGCGAGATGATCAATTTCATCCTTTGTATAGTGATCAATCACATTCCGTGCATACACTCCACTCGTTGTTAGTTGTTTAATTAATTCATAGAAGTCTCCATACTGATTGTTTCCGTCAGACTGTCGATTAAGAGCGGCTTGACGATAAAGCTCTGTTAAATAAACCCGGCTTGCGACATACGTCCAATCTGGGTTGGCTTCATCTATATTTTCTAGGGCTGTTTTAACAAGGATCTCCGTGATTTTTTCCATATGTGCCTGTTCAGGAATCATTCTAAAAACCTTTTCACGATAAGCACCTGCTTGTACCTTCAGTCCTGTTGTTGATTTTTCAATTAACGCTTCTACTTGTTCTTTATTTGTTAATGTTTCTGTCATCATTAAACCATCTCCCTTGCTGTTGCTGGCTTCTTGAACCAATCATAAACCAATTCAAAAAGCCGCCTACCAAGGAGGTAAACGGCATAAAACGATAGAACATGATTCACGTTGTTCTATCGATTCACCTTCTCCACCCCGGAAAAAAAGAAACGTCAAGTTATGGCAGGTCTCCTGACTTGTGTTTTTACCTATGACAGGTTATTCAAAACGTTCCTGTATGACATCATATACAGTGAATTTATGAACACGATTTATGCGATTACCTTCCCATATCCGTTTATTTTAACTAGATACAGTGGATCCATCACTCGTAAACACGTACAGTTGCGGGGGCAGTTCCAGAATATTACTGGATTCCCTTTTAAGATAAGAAACTTATCACCTTAACTCGAATAACTACATATAGTTTTCTATTACAATAAATATCAATATGTTGTAGTTAAAGACTACCATAGAACATTATGGATTTCAATCGATATTCATCAATATTGAAATTGTTCTAGTCGCAGAAAGAAGTTGCTTAAAAACTCGTAAAACAGCTTCTCGGTCGGAAGTAATTGCCGATCACCTGGCATAATTATGCCAACCGTGCGGGTTAGAAGCGGTTCATTAATGGGAATGGCCACTGTTGCACGTGGTAAATGATCAACTAATGCACTTTCTGGAATAAGCGATACACCGCTCCCAGCAGTGACAAGCCCTTTGACTGCATCCATATGTTCTCCCTCAAAAGATACTGTTGGACGAAAACCATGTTGTTGACAAGCCTCTTCAACGATCTCACGTAACATAAAACCTACAGGGAATAAAATAAACGGCTCATCCCTCAACTGGCTTAATCTGAGTACTGATTCCTTGGCGAATCGATGACTCATTGGTAATAAAGCAACAATTTTCTCTGTAAATAATATTTCCCCTTGCATTTCCGTTTCGTCTGGCGGCACAGGAGCCAAGAGCGCCAAATTGATCTCCCCCTTTATAACAGCCTCTATTAAATCATAATAGGATCGTTGATGGAGTTTAAAATGAATATCTGGATATTCGTTACGAAAGGCGGCTAATGCTGTCGGCAAAATATAGGTTGCTAAACTACTTGGAAAACCGATCTGAATCGTGCCACGCTTGGGATCTGTATATTCACTTACTACTTGTTTCCCATCATCAATAACATGAATCGCTTGTTCCATATGTTCTAAAAAGATCTGACCGATTGTCGTTAATTTAATATTTCGTCCTTTGCGTATAAAGAGAGCAACTCCTAATTCAGCTTCTAAATTAAATATTTGTCTACTGACTGCGGATTGTGCTACATGTAAAGCTTCTGCAGCCTCTGTTACATGTTCTCGTTTCGCAACTTCAATGAAATACTTAATTTGCCTAAGCTCCATTATGATCACCCTTTACCTTATCATCTCATTATAGCATTGATCATATCTATTCTTCGTATTGATTAGATGGTTTAACTTGTGTAAAATTGAACTACTGTTAAGATTCGGTTATCAATCATAGAGTAAATTCAACAGATCACTCGTTTTTTTCGACTATAAAAAACGAGCCATCAGAATGCCTTTCTCCATTATTTGTATGAATCATTAGGATTGCGGCAAAATAAATAAAGCTTGCATTCTTTCACTTATTTTCTTTTCATCATAACAGAAGGACCTCTATATATAAATTAAAAAAGGAGGATTTGATTGTTTATGGCAACAAAAAGTAAAACACCTCATAAAAAGGAAATTAAAGTACGTGAATATATGAACAACATATTTGAAACAGTGAAACAACGAAATCCCCATGAAGACGAATATCATCAAGCCGTTAAGACATTACTCGACTCCCTTATACCTGTCCTTGTGAAACATCCAACATATATGGAACATGGTATTATTGATCGAATCGTTGAACCTGAACGAACGATTTCCTTCCAAGTTCCCTGGGTAAATGATGAGGGGATGGTGCAAGTAAATCGTGGCTACCGCGTACAATTTAACGGTACAATTGGTCCATATAAAGGTGGCATTCGCTTTCATCCGTCCGTTAGTTCCAGTATCATGAAGTTCCTAGGCCTCCAGCAGACAATCAAAAACTCTCTTTCTGGTCAAGCTATTGGCGGGGCTAAAGGTGGGGCTGATTTTGATCCAAAAGGAAAGTCAGACTTGGAGATTATGCGTTTCTGTCAAAATTTTATGACCGAACTCGCTAAATATATTGGACCTGATACTGATATTCCTGCGGGAGATATTGGAGTGGGCCCTCGAGAAATTGGTTATATGTTTGGTCAATATAAAAAGATCCGCGGAGCTTTTGAAGCCGGCGTGTTAACGGGTAAAGGCATTGATTATGGTGGTAGTTTAGGCCGTACAGAGGCTACAGGCTTTGGTGCCATTTACTTTGTCCAAGAAATGTTAAAAGATAATGGATTATCAATGAAAGATAGTACGGTGATTATCTCTGGATCTGGCAATGTGTCGATCTATGCGATGGAGAAAGCCATCAAACTAGGTGCTAAAGTTGTCGCTTGTAGTGACTCGAATGGATATGTATATGATCCAAACGGGCTGAGTTTAAAAACAGTCAAACGTATTAAATTAACCGACTCTCGGCGTATTAGCGAATATGTAACGACACATCAAGGGGCAGAATACTTCGAGAATTGTGCTGATATATGGGGTGTCCCTTGCGATATCGCCTTACCATGTGCCACTCAAAATGAATTAGATCATGAGGACGCACAGAAACTAGTCGATAATGGCGTAAAAGTAGTTGCTGAAGGCGCCAATATGCCCTCTACAGCTGAAGCCATTGATATCTTTTTAGAGCATGGTATACTCTTTGGGCCCGCACAAGCTGTCAATGCTGGTGGTGTAGCAGTATCGTCACTAGAAATGGCACAAAATAGTGCACGCATGCCATGGACGTTTGAACAGGTAGATGCGGAACTGCATAAGATCATTGTTGATATTTATGAAAACAGCATTAAAGCAGCTGAAGACTACGGATTCTCTGGGAATTTAGTTGTCGGCGCGAATATTGCTGGCTTTACGCGGATTGCGGATACGATGATCGCTCATGGGGTCGTTTAATAAATCCTAGAACAGCAAAAGTTAAATAATAATACACGATAAAACTTGTAGGGATGATGCCTACAAGTTTTTTAATGGAGTGAATCCTTGGTTCCATCGCCATGATTCGTTAGACTATAAGATAAGGAGTTGAGTCTTATGAAAGAACTTGCCCATATTCTTCAATCGGCAAAACATACAGTAATCTACACAGGTGCGGGAATGTCAACAGAAAGTGGACTTCCTGACTTTCGTTCAGAAGGTCGTGGACTTTGGGAAAAGTTTAACCCAGATGAATTGGCCAATGTGAATGCCTTGCTTCATAACCAAGATGAATTCACGGAGTTTTATCGGCATCGTCTTTCCGAGATTACTAAATACAAGCCACACAAAGGCCATGAATTATTAGCAGAGTGGGAAAGCAAAGGAATGGTTAAAAGTATTATTACGCAAAATGTCGATGGTTTCCACAGTGATGCTGGCAGTAAAGATGTCATCGAGTTACATGGCACCTTCCGTCTCTTTCATTGTCACCATTGTCTGGAACCGAAAGATAGGGCTGCCTATTTACACGGTGATGTTTTCTGTTCAGATTGTCATGGTATAACGCGCCCTGGTATTGTGTTATTTGGTGAGTCACTGCCCCAGGAAGCATTCAGGCAAGCAGAAAAGGAAGCAACACATGCTGACCTATTTATCGTCCTTGGCTCCTCTTTATCCGTGACACCAGCAAATATGTTCCCGATCCTAGCAAAGGAAAAGAAGGCGAAACTTGTCATCATCAATCGTGAACCTACCCAACTGGATTCGTACGCCGACAGAGTGATCCACAATCGAAACATTAAAGAAGTCCTCATTGAAATCAATTCATTCCTTTAAAAGAACAAGACGAAGTCCCATGATATACACAGGACTTCGTCTTGTTTTTACGTATAAATGGGGTGCCAATCAACCTAATACCGCACGATCATCCTTAAACTGAATTCCCCGGCGTTTTTGGAACTCATGCATCAAGCCTTCAATGGTTAATTTCTCCTTTTCTTTTCCTGTTACATCAAAGATAATCTCACCAGCATCCATCATAAATAAACGATCCCCTAAATCCAATGCTTGTTGCATATTATGCGTGACCATTAATGTCGTCAGATCAAATTTCCGAACTACTTCCTCCGTCAGTTGGGTGATTAGCTCGGCGCGAGAAGGATCAAGTGCAGCTGTATGTTCATCTAACAATAAGATATTCGGCTCGGTAAACGTAGCCATTAACAAGGACAATGCCTGCCTTTCTCCACCAGACAGCAAACCAACTTTTGCTGATAATCGATTTTCTAAACCTAAATTTAATGTTTCTAAATACGTCTTAAACAGCTCTTTGCGTTTTTTGGACACGCCTAGTTTTAATGTTCTTCTGCGGTTGCGTGAGTATGCCATTGCTAGATTCTCCTCAATGGTCATGGAAGGGGCTGTACCTGCCATGGGATCTTGGAATACGCGCCCAATATAGGCGGCACGTTTATATTCTGGTAAATGAGTCACCCCTTGATCACCAATGAGAATATCGCCGACATCTGGGGGTTGGATACCTGAGATAACGTTTAGTAACGTCGACTTTCCAGCCCCATTACCACCAATAACGGTAACAAATTCACCCGGTTTAAGCGATAAGTTGATCGACCGTAATGCTTTCTTTTCATCTAATGTTCCTTCATTAAAAGTCGTTGAAATATGGTGTAATTTTAACATGCTAAACCCCCTCTGCTTTCTGTTGACCAGCAAGGATAGCACGCTTTTGTAACCGACGTTTCTTTTCCCTACGGGTCTGAAGTATTTTAGGTGTTACTAAAGATACAATGACGAGGAGTGCTGTAATGAGTTTCATATCTCCTGTTTCTAGAAATTCAACACGTAATGCTAAGGTTACAACCGCACGATAAATAATCGCACCGCCAATTACAGCCAATGTTGCCCGGGCAATTGTTTTTGTACCAAAAAGTGCTTCTCCAATAATAACGGAAGCAAGTCCAATGATAATCATACCAATCCCCATTCCCACATCGGCAAAACCACTATGTTGTGCGATGAGTGCTCCAGAAAGGGCGACAAGAGCATTGGATATACCAATCCCTACAATAATAAGTGTATCCGTATCCGCCGCAAAACTGCGAATCATCCGTTGATTATCTCCTGTTGCTCGAAGTGCCAGACCTACTTCCGTTTTTAAATAGTAATCGGTTAAAAATTTAATTACTAATGTCACCATAAGCATGATGATAACAATCGCCCATGTTGATGGAAGTTTATCAATACCAAACGTGGAGAGGATCCCATTAAAAAATGAATCAAAACCCATTTTTTCCCAGAACGACTTTAACTGACTTATTATGGTGGATTCATTTAATAATGATAATTGGGGTCGATCCATAATTCGTAAATTGATAGAATAAAGGGCGATCATCATTAATATTCCGGACAATAACGCATTAATTTTCCCTTTTGTATGAAGTAAACCAGTTATACAACCTGCCATAAATCCAGCGACTGCTGCTAAAAGGGTCGCTAAAATTGGCGACATCCCATTCATAATTAAAACGGTCGCCACTGCTGCTCCCGTTACGAAACTACCATCAACTGTTAAATCCGGGAAATCTAACACCCGGAATGATAGATACACACCTAAGGCCATGATGGCATAAATGGCACCTGATTCAACAGCACCAAACAATGAAATAAACATGATATCCCCCGTCCTTCACTTCCAATAATGAATCATATGTAAATGAATTCTATAATTACCATAACAAGCGAAGCCACTTCAATATGTAGTTATAAACGAATCAATAAAACTACATGCTGGGGTGACATGGCTATACATAGGGATTATGAAATTCATTCATATAACATAAAAGCAGGCTTTGGCCTGCTTTTATGTTATGTACTACTTATAATCAATCTGCTAACTGACTTACTCTGTTTCTACAAGCTCGGCTTCTTCATCCCATGCTTCATTCCATTCGACACCTTGGCTATCAGCATTCTCTTTATTCATATACAGTTGAATTTCTGGTGGATACTCAACAAGGAAATCTTGCGTTGTTTTCTCTCCCGTTAAAATATCAACCGCCATTTCTCCGGTACGATAACCCATTGTATAATAATCAATTCCAAAGGTCGCAAATCCCCCGACTTCTAAAGAATCCGGTTCTCCTACGAAGAGTGGAATCTCATGATCGTTCGCAATGCCTACTACACTATCTAGCGCCGACACGACTGTATTATCCGTTATAATGTAAAACACATCTACATCTTCCACTAGCGTTGTTGCGGCTTGTTGAACTTCGGATGAGTTCGATACGGTTCGATCAACTAAGCTTAAACTCGTGCCTTCAACCACTTCTTCTATCGCTTCAATTTGAGTAACGGAGTTCTGCTCTCCTGCATTATAGATTAATCCAACCGTTGAATCCGCGAAGTTTTCATCCATAAACTCTACCGTTTTCTCAATCGCATCTGGATGAAGGTCAAGAACACCGGTAATATTATCGCCTGGTTCTTCCATATCTTCTATTAATCCAGCGTCGACGGCATCTGTTACCGACGTGAAGATTATCGGAAGATCACTTGTCGCTTGCAAAGCACCAAGTGCGCTCGGAGTAGAATTTGCAAAAATCAAATCTACGTCATCTGCTACAAAGTTATCAGCAATTGGCTTCACGTTGTTTTGATCCCCCTGTGCACTTTGTAAATCAAATTCAACATCTATGCCTGCTTCCTTTATCGCCGCTTGAAATCCTTCATATGCTCGATCAAGTGAAGGATGTTCAACAATCTGAGTGGCCCCCACTTTATATGTCTCTTCTGGATCAGACGTTCCTTCCGCATCTTCAGCGCTACTGCCACAGGCAGCTAAAAATACGACACTGGCCATTACGAGTATAGTTAAATGCACCCTTTTTTTCATCTTAGCTCCCCCTTATTCGTTTATTCCAAAAGTCAAGTCAAACTTGTCAGATTCTTTGAAATAATAGCTAACTTTACACTAGAATGAAGTTTTGGTCAAGTTCCTTTCATAAACGACAAAAAAAGGAAGCACTCCATAGAGGTGCTTCTTATTATTCATTCGATTTTAATGAATTTCATAATACCGGTTTAGTGCAACACCGCTACAACGTATAGTTTCGTCGAACCGTTCTTAACTACATACTGTATCGATATAACTGATTTCGGTAATTATGAAATTCATTCATTTATGTTAAATTTGGTGGTTCTTTAATTGGCTCGTTAACCCTACCTTCTGTCACGTGAACTTGATAGGCTTTACCGCCGTAGGCAAATTTAAACATTCCATTATTGAAATCCGTACCAATTTCTTTATAAAACACACCTTCATACCGGTTTTTCTTCGACCGGTTAAAGCTGAGTTGATAGCTTTTTTCATCTTTTTGTAAGAAACCACGAACCCCTTTTTCATAGGAGGTTTCTCCATCGTTATCAACGGTTCGATCTACCGATACAATATGAACATCCGTAAATAGCAGTTCCCGAAGCAATACATTTACAAACGAACCTTTTGTTATTTCTTCCCATCTATTTTGAGGTGTCTCTCCAATGATCACTTGGGTAACATTGTATTTATACGCTACTTCTTTGATCGCCTTTACAGATGAGCGTGATTCATTATCCTTGATAATGAATTTCTCAACACCTAACTCTTCTGACAATTCTTTCCACTGTTCAATATAACTCGTTTTTTCCGCATCGAATTCGTCTGATGGCCGCTGATCAACTGTGAGGACATATAACGGGCAATCCGTCATTCCCGCTAATTTATGACCCCTTCTAATTAATCGCTCTCCATTCGGACCATAATATACGCAAACTAAAATACTCTCATCCATATGTCCCTTCACCTCTCGCAAGGTACTGTCACCTCTTAATTATTTCTTTAAAACGGTTCACAAATAAATACAGGTCAAATTTCAAATCGAAGTGCCCTTGATTCCATCCATCATAAAGGATCTAAGCTAATAAATCCAGAGGATCAACAAAGATTCTCTTCTTTTCAATAACCATATGAAGTGCAGCGAATATATGTTTAGTATATAATTAATGGAGTAAGCATATATCGTACCCTTATTTTACTTTAACCTTCATTATTATAGTCCTTTCTACAAAGGATCACCATTATTTCATACCTATTACATACTTATCATGGAACGGACTTACTTTATAATGAAACAATTAGGAGGCTTGGCTTTGTTAACTGCAAAAATGGCTATATTTATTCCATTTCTAGCAGCCCTACTTATTCCATTCTTGTATAAAAGACTTTCTCGGTTACATATAGGTTGGTTTGTACTGGCTGTTCCAACAATTCTTTTCATCGCTCTCTTTCGCTACATACCTGCTGTCGCTAAAGGGCAGACTTATTTACATACGCTCAACTGGATTCCTTCATTTGACATTAATTTCATTACCTATCTTGATGGCTTAAGTATGATTCTCGGATTGCTCATTACTGGTGTTGGCGCTCTGGTCGTACTTTACTCCATTTATTACTTATCCGCTGAGGAATCGCTACAACATTTCTATATCTATTTGCTTTTGTTTATGGGTGGAATGCTTGGTGTTGTCTTTACCGATCACCTGATGATTTTATATCTATTCTGGGAATTGACAAGTATTTCTTCCTTTTTATTAATCGCATTTTGGTATCATCGTAAAAGCTCCCGGTATGGGGCAAAGAAATCCCTCCTTATTACAGTAAGTGGTGGATTTGCCATGCTTGCCGGCTTTATTATGCTTTATACAATGACAGGCACATTTAGTGTGCGAGAGATCATCCCCCTTATTGCCAACTTTAAAGAGCATGCATTATTTTTACCGGCTATGATTTTAATCCTACTTGGGGCATTTACGAAATCCGCCCAGTTCCCGTTTCATATCTGGCTTCCGGACGCGATGGAAGCACCTACGCCAGTTAGTGCATACTTGCACTCAGCTACAATGGTTAAAGCTGGAATCTATTTAGTCGCACGCTTCACACCCATTTTCGGTGGAGAAACAGTTTGGTTCTGGTTAGTGAGCGGTGTCGGTCTGATGACCCTTTTCTGGGGCGCCTTTTCAGCAATCCGACAAACAGACTTAAAAGCCTTGCTTGCTTATTCCACGATCAGTCAACTTGGATTGATCATGTCATTACTTGGTATGGGATCTGCTTCCTTACATGTAGATGTTAACATGAACACTATGATTTATACGCAGGCTGCATTTGCTGGTCTGTTCCATCTCATCAATCACTCCACATTTAAGGGTGCTCTGTTTATGATCGTGGGGATCTTAGACTTCCAAGTCGGGACAAGAGATCTACGGCGACTTGGTGGATTAATGGCATTTATGCCTATCTCCTTTACGGTCACATTAATTGGTAGCTTTTCCATGGCAGGACTTCCACCATTTAATGGTTTCTTAAGCAAAGAAATGTTTTTTACAGCTGCGCTAAACATTAGACAACTCGATATCTTTTCATTAGAAACATTTGGTACGCTCTTCCCAATTATCGCTTGGGTAGCGAGTGTCTTGACCTTTGTTTATTCTATGATCATCGTCTTTCAAACGTTTTTTGGCCCACTGAAAAGGGATCAACTAGAGAAGCGATCAACGGAAGCTTCCTATGGCATGTTAGTCGCCCCCGTCACGTTAGCTAGTTTTGTTATTCTCATCTTTATCTTTCCCAATGTAATTGGCGATTATTTAGTCCGCCCAGCCATGGCGAGTATGTATCCATTCTTTAATCAGCCAAATTATCTGGGGCAACCAATCTCGATTTGGCATGGAGTGAACACGGAGCTGCTCATGACGATCGGAATCATCATTCTGGGTACACTTTTATACCGAACATTCCGACGCTGGAAAGGGATCTATTCTTTATTCCCGCGAAGGTGGACACTTGATTCACTCTATAATAACCTCTTGATCCGATTGGAAGATCGATCAACGAAGATTACTTCCTTTTATATGACCGGTTTGCTACGGCATTACTTAGTATATATTTATGTCTTCTTGATTCTTGCCGTAGGTGGTACTTTATTTTATACGGGCGCATTCTCAGTTGATATGACAAATGATACACCAATAACAACATTTGTCGTGATCATCTTTCTCGTTATGATCACGACGAGTGTAATGATTCTTGTTGCCAAGTCACGGTTAACAGCGATTTTATTGAATGGTGTACTTGGTTTTTCCATTGCGATGTTATTCGTTATTTTCCGTGCACCAGATATTGCTCTTACCCAAATTGTCGTGGAGACAGCAACAACCGCCTTATTTTTACTCTGTTTTTACTTTTTACCCGAGTGGAAAAAGGAGCGTCCGAAACGGAAGACGAAAATCACCAACCTGCTCATCTCAATTTCAGTAGGGACCTTGTTTGTTCTCATTGCTTTATCTGTCCGCAGCGGGAAACTTTTCGATACCATTTCAAGTTACTTTGAGAATCCTGAGGAGCTAACAGGTGGACTAAATATTGTGAATGCTATCTTGGGAGATTTCCGTGCTTTTGATACAATGCTTGAGGTCGTCGTTCTCTTTATCGCTGGTATCGGGGTTTATTCGATCGTTAAATTAAAAACCAAAAAGGAGGCGAAGAACATTGAAGATCAATGATGTCATTTTACAATCCGTTACAAAAGTTGTCGTGGTCATTATCTTAACGCTCGCACTCTACTTATTCTTTTCTGGGCACAATTCCCCTGGTGGTGGATTTGTTGGCGGTCTTGTTCTCGCCTCCGCCTTTGTGCTACTCTGTCTCGCCTTTGATATCGAAACGGTTCAAGCTGGATTTCCTGTTGACTTTAAGCTTGTTGGCGCATTTGGAACATTCATTGTTGTCGGAACTGGGATGACTTCTCTCTTTTATGATGTTCCTTTTCTAACGCAAAGCTTCCAAGGCTATGATCTCCCGTTTTTTGGCATGACTGAATTAGCAACCGTTTCAATCTTCGAATTAGGGGTTGCCTTAGCAGTCGTCGGAGTCGTCGTAACGATTATATTAAGCATCAGTAAGGACGTGTAGAAATGGAAACATTAATAATAATTCTCGCTGGCGCTCTTGTCACGGTCGCTACGTATCTATTACTTTCGAAGAACATCATTCGCGTAATCCTAGGAACCGCTATTCTCACGCATGCCGGCCATTTGCTTCTCATGTCTATGGGTGGATTTGAAGGGGATCGTGTACCCATTCTCGGTGGGAAGACGACTGAATTCGTTGATGCTCTTCCACAAGCGTTGATTTTAACATCCATTGTGATTAGCTTTGGGGTTACTGCGATCTTTCTTGTTCTAGCCTATCGTTCATATGAAGAGTTAGGAACAGATGACTTTACAGAACTGCGAGGGATGAACGATGAATAATATTCTTGTATTACCGATGGTCATTCCTCTCTTAACAGGGATTCTCCTCGTATTTTTGAAACGTTTTATCCATGTACAGCGTTGGTTAAGTGTCGGCGCGATGATTGTCAATGCGATCATAAGTCTTGTCATTCTCAATCGAATTCAAGCTGAAGGGATCTTGCGCCTTGATTTTGGCGAGTGGCTCCCGCCATATGGCATCCTATTTGTAGCCGATTCCTTCGCAACATTGCTTGTTTTAACGACGAGTATTGTTGCAGCCATCTGTTTAATTTATGCGATCTATACAATTGGTGAAGAACGAGAAAAGACATTCTTCTACCCGTTTGTAAATTTCCTTGTAGCCGGTGTGATTGGCTCCTTTTTCACGGGGGATCTATTTAATCTATTTGTTAACTTTGAAGTGATGTTAGTCGCTTCCTACGTACTCATTTCCTTAGGTGGAACGAAAATCCAGCTGAAAGCTTCCTTAAAGTATATTACGATTAATGTGCTATCATCCTGGATTTTCCTCGTTGCTATTGCCTATCTATATGGTACGTTAGGAACGCTAAATTTAGCTCATCTATCCGAGCTTGTTGCTGAATCAGGACAAACACCCCTGTTAACTGTCATTAGTATACTGTTTCTCCTTGTCTTTAGTTTAAAGTCTGGGTTATTGCTCTTTCAATGGTTGCCTGGCTCATACAGTGCACCACCAACAGCTATTGCTGCCTTATTTGGGGCTTTGTTAACAAAGGTTGGTATTTACGCGTTGTTCCGCATGTTCACTCTCATATTTTACCATGAACCTTCTATTACCCATACATTGATTGGCATTATGGCTGCGATCACCCTAATCGGTGGATGTCTTGGCGCCATTGCTTATAATGATATTCGCCAGATCGTTTCTTATAACGTCGTCATTGCTGTCGGTTTTATTTTAGTCGGACTCGCTCTCGCTACAACTACCGCGTTTGAAGGGTCGATTTATTATTTAATTCATGACATGATTGTAAAAGCGATGTTATTCTTGATTGCAGGAACGATGATTTATTTGACTGGTACCGCTAGGCTTGAAGAAATGAGTGGACTCATTCGAAATTATCCTGTTTTAGGTTGGTTGTTTTTCATTTCGATGCTTTCATTAGCAGGCATTCCGCCATTCAGTGGCTTTATAGGAAAGGTATTAATGGGACAAGCGGCAATCGAATCAAGCTCCTACACCTTGCTAGCTATTAGCTTTATATCCAGTCTTTTTGTACTTTACTCCTTGCTTCGCGTGTTCATGAGTACATTCTGGGGCGAAACAATTATTAGTGAAGAGGATCAAAAGCCACTTAAAAAGGGAGTTATTATCCCTTCTATTTTACTCGCTTTATTGACTATTGGACTTGGTCTAGGTGCAGAAGGCCTATCCACATATATCACGGACGCGGCAAATACGTTAGCCAATCCAGATCTATACATTGATGCTGTGTTCTCTACTGACTAACGACACAATTTGGAGGTGAATGAAGATGGCCGCACAATTTCTACTCAATCTATTTATTGCTTTTCTATGGGTTCTTTTCAAAGATGAAAGTGTGTTTAAATTTACTACCTTTGTAGCTGGTTTTATGATCGGTATCATCATTGTCTTTACGATGCGCCGGTTTTTCGGTGGACGGTTTTATCTCCATCGGCTTTACTCAGTCTTTAAGTTAATTCTCATCTTTATTTCCGAAACATTACAATCAGCTGTCGTCGTTATTAAACAAGTTCTCAGTCCGAAGATTAAAATAAAACCTGGTATTTTTCGTTATGAAACAGTGTTAAAAGGGGAATGGGAAGTACCGACACTTGCGTTACTTCTTACATTGACACCTGGATCTGTTGTAATGGAAGTAACGCCAGAAGGTGATGCCTTCTACATTCATGCGATGGATATTGAGCAAACGCGTAAGGATTTAGAAGACTCACTTGCTCGTTTCGAAAAGGCGATTATGGAGGTGACTAGATAATGATTGAAACCATATTAACAATTTCACTTATCCTATTCGGGGTTGCGATCGCCATTACTTTTATTCGGATCATTCTCGGTCCTTCTTTTTCAGATCGTGTGATTGCCCTGGATGTGATCGGGGTAAATTTAATATCTGCTATTTCGATTGTATCCATCTTGTATCAGACAAAGGCATTTCTAGAGGTTATTTTGATTTTGGGAATCTTAGCCTTTATTAGTACCATTGCCTTTTCTAAATTCTTGGAAAGAGGTGTTATCATTGAACGGAAGCGTAGGTTATGAACTTATTGGGGCATTACTTATTTTAATTGGTAGTATGCTTAGCGTCATTAGCGCAATTGGAATGATTCGGTTTCCAGATATATATACCCGGGCACATGCGGCAACAAAAACAACGACATTGGCTGTCTTATTAACGCTAATTGGAGCCTTTATTTATTTCTGGATTAGTGAATCCTTTATTAGTATTCGCTTAATTTTAGGGATCGTTTTTGTTTTCTTGACCGCACCGGTTTCTGGACACTTAATTTTGCGTGCTTCTTACCGTGCTAATGTGAAAATGGCCGATTCAACAATTGAGGATGAGCTTAAAGAGTTTCTCGAAGATGGAAAATAAAAAGAGTGCATCTGATTTATAAAAATCAAGATCCACTCTTTATCCGTTAACCTGCGTCATCTTTCTTAATTTGCTTACTTCGTAACTGTCCACATGCAGCATCAATGTCTGCACCTTGTTCCCAGCGGACTCCACAATTAATCCCTTTACTTTTCAATGTTTCAAAGAATGTTTGGATGGTCGCTGACTCGCTTCGCTGATATTGATCATGCTCACTCACAGCGTTATAAGGAATTAAGTTTACATATGCAAGATGGCGAGAGCTTTCGAGCAATTTCGCTAGCTCCAATGCCTCTTTTTTATGATCATTCACATCCCTTAACATAATGTACTCGTATGTGATCCGACGATTTGTCTTATCCAAGTAATAGTCAACAGCTGTCATCAGCTTCTCAATCGGGAATGCTTTGTTTATCTTCATGATTCGCGACCGGAGCTCATTGTTCGGCGCATGAATTGAAATGGCCAAATTCACTTGAATTCCAGTGTCCGCAAAGTCATAGATTTTATGAGCGAGACCACTTGTTGAGACTGTAATATGACGGGCTCCAATGTTGAGGCCTCGATCATCATTCACTACATAAAGGAAATCCATTAGATTCGTAAAGTTATCAAATGGCTCACCAATTCCCATGACAACGATATGACTCACTCGTTCATCCTTCGCTTGTGCATCTAGATGTGCCTGAACTTTCATAATCTGTTCAGCAATCTCTCCGGCGGTCAGATCTCTACTTTTCGGTAATAAACCACTTGCACAAAATGTACAACCGATATTACAACCGACTTGGGTCGTTACACAAACGGATAATCCGTAATTGAAACGCATTAAAACAGTCTCAATTAAGTTACCATCGGCGAGCTTAAACAGGAACTTCATTGTTCCATCAGTCGATTCCTGCTTCACTTGCTCTGTTAAAGTATGGATGACAAAGTTCTCCTCTAACAAAGTAACACACTCATCATTTACATTATTCATATCAGAAAATTTACTGATTCGTTTTTTATAAAGCCAATTCCACACTTGTTGTGTGCGAAACCGTCTTTGTCCATGCTCAATGAGCCACGTATTTAATTGTTCGAATGTTAATCCATAAATGGATGGTTTATTCATTTTCGTACCCTCTTTTCAAAAATTGCATTACATGACTATGGTATAGAAGATCGCCTAATCTTGCAAATTTAGGAACTGGACTTTTTTTATAAGAAGTAGAATGAATTTCATAATTACCTTGATAAGCGTTCTATTGGACGATTGTAGAGAATGCCCGTAACATCTCATACAAATGAACGTACATAAGAGGAGGAATTTATTTGGCTAAAGTAAATCAAACGTTTAACAATATTCCATTATCTGTGCTCGATCTTGCCCCTGTAAATGAGGGAAGTCATCCGGGACAATCATTTAAAAATAGTGTGGACTTAGCTCAACATGTTGAGAAATGGGGCTTTCATCGTTATTGGTTAGCTGAACATCATAATATGCCGGGAATCGCTAGTTCCGCAACTTCCCTTATAATTGGCCATATTGCAGGTGCCACCGAGAAAATGCGAATTGGTTCAGGTGGTGTTATGCTCCCGAATCACGCAACACTTGTCGTAGCAGAACAATTTGGAACGCTTGAATCGCTTTATCCAGGTCGTATTGATCTTGGGTTGGGACGAGCACCTGGGACAGATCAAGCAACTGCTTTTGCTCTTCGTCGCACGTTAAATTCACAGGTCGAGGATTTTCCAATGCAAGTAGAAGAATTAGAAAACTACTTTTCAGAAGAACCGATTGGACAAGTTCATGCAGTTCCTGGAAAAGGTTTAGATATACCGATATGGTTACTCGGTTCAAGCGATTTCAGTGCACGACTAGCCGCTGAAAAGGGGCTGCATTTTTCATTTGCTAGTCACTTTGCACCCGCATACACGGTCCCAGCATTGAATTTATACCGTGATCAGTTTCAACCATCAGCACATCTTGCTGAACCGTATGCCATGGTTGGGGTGAACATTATTGCTGCGGATACAACGGAAAGAGCAGAATGGGTGGCGACATCACAACAGCAGCAATTCTTAAGCCTTCGAAGAGGACAGTCGACAAAGCTCCAGCCTCCGATTGAGAACATTGATGAGGTCTGGTCTGCCGCGGAGAAGGCCGCTGTTCAAGAATCACTTGATTCTAGTTCGACTATTGTAGGTGATGCGGAGACCGTCAAAGTGAAACTCGCGCGATTTATCGAGGAAACAAAAGCAGATGAAGTCATTGTGAATTCGCAAATTTTTAATCATGAAGATCGTCTGCGCTCTTATGAAATCGTCCATGACATCATGGACTAAGCCGTACCGATTACACCATTTGTTTAGGCTTCATCTCGAGCCTTTCACACCCTACCGCTGTGCTTCCTACACAACGGTGGGGTTGTTGAATTCGCATTGAAAGAGGAGGGCACTTACCCATTTGTAACCCACCCATTTAATCATGCTACAAATGATGCTGTTGGGATTATCGAATTAAGTTAATGAATTTCATAATACCGATTTAGTGCCACTTCGCTACAACATATAGTTTCGTTAAACCGTTCTTAACTACATACTGTATCGATGTTGCTGGTTTTGGTAATTATGAAATTCATTCAAGTAAATAAATATATAGGCCGATTCTAACCACTATAAAGGCTGAGTTTGAAAAGCTTCTACTCATTAATCAGAGCAGAAGCTTTTGTTAGCTATTACGTTAGAAAGGTATCGGGCATGACGACAGCGACAACTTCTCCCTTTGCATAAACGGTATCATCTGCCACTACTTCCGTCATAATCTTCCAGCGCTTTGGGTGGACTTCCTCAATTGTTCCAATCGCTTGTAATGCTACATCTTGTGGTGTTGGTTTATAAAAGTCCACATGGACCGACGCCGTGACAAATCGCGGAGGTGCAATTCCATCGCCTGGTTCATATCCGTTCTTCCGATGCAACGCTAACGATGCTGATCCTGTTCCATGGCAATCAACTAAGGAGGCGATTAATCCACCATAGACAAAACCCGGGATCGCTGTATGCTCTGGGCGTGGCGTGTAAATAGTAATGGTCTGCTCGCCTGACCACCCCGTTCTAAATTTATGCCCATCCTTATTTAAACGCCCACAACCATAACATAATGCAAATTCTTCAGGATATTCATCTTGAATCGCCTTGATTTCCTTTTCTACCATGTAAGCCCCTCCATTTTTATATAGTATACCATAGATTTAGACCTGGAAATAAAGACAATATGGCATCTATCTTCATATTTCCCATAACGATATGCTATGCTAGCATTCATATACTAGAGATAGATGATCAGAAAGGAAATCAGATGGGAAAAACGCAGACGACTCACTCCAAGCAAAAAACAGTGTACCCTATTTTATTTATAATCGGGCTTACACACTTACTTAATGACTCATTACAGGCCGTTATTCCAGCCATGTTCCCGATTTTGGAAAAATCCTTAGGACTCACTTTTACCCAACTTGGGTTTATTGCGTTTACACTAAATATGGTTGCCTCTGTTATGCAACCCGTCGTAGGAATGTATACGGATCGCAAACCAATGCCATATGCTCTTCCACTCGGATTAACAAGTAGTATGTTCGGCATGCTTGGATTGGCACTCGCTCCTAACTTTTATATGATCCTTATTAGTGTATTCTTTATTGGACTTGGTTCAGCCATCTTTCATCCTGAAGGGTCTCGTGTCGCCTATCTTGCTGCAGGACCAAGGAGAGGATTGGCGCAATCCATTTATCAAGTTGGGGGGAATACTGGCCAGGCCCTCGCCCCCGTTATTACTGCTTTGGTATTGGTTCCACTTGGACAATTTGGTGCCATTTGGTTTACCCTGATCGCAGGAATTGCCGTCTTATTCTTAATTTATATTGGGAAGTGGTATGCCGCAGAAATTACGCGACATAAAGAGAATGGATCGAAAACCGTTCATAAAAAGCCAAGTGAAAAGGTATCCAAGGCGATACGATCGGCGCTCATTGTTCTCGTCTTCTTAGTATTTGCTCGTTCTTGGTATATGAGTGCGATTGGTAATTTCTACGCCTTCTATGCAATCGAAACGTACGGACTTAGCATCGCTAAATCGCAAATATATATCTTTACCTTCTTATTTATGGGTGCACTCGGTACATTTTTAGGAGGACCATTAGCTGATCGATTCGGCAAGAAGAATGTCATCTTCTTCTCTTTATTAGCACCGGCACCTTTCGCGCTTTTATTACCTTATGTTGGCCCGATCCTTTCCGTCGTATTGCTTGCTTCCATTGGATTTATGCTCATGACCAGTTTTTCAGTTACGGTCGTCTATGCCCAAGAGCTAGTACCGGGGAAAATCGGGACCATGTCAGGTTTAATCGTTGGCCTCGCCTTTGGAATGGGTGCCATTGGTTCGGTTGCTCTCGGTTCGTTAATCGATCTTGTTGGATTAACAACAACGATGATTGCCATTTCAACATTACCTTTATTAGGCATCTTAACGTACCTATTACCAGCCGATCAGACTGTAAATGAATGGTATGCTTAAAAGAAGCAGATCCTATTGTTTATGGACTCTCCAACCCTTCATGGCGATGGAAAACATGATATATCATAATAAACAGGCCAATCAGAATGCACTCTGATTGGCCTGTTACGTTTTTTTTACTTAATGAACTTCATAATGCGTCGACATAGTTGATTATGGTAATTATGAAATTCATTCTATGCTAAACAATGTTTAGTTTCCTGCTTTAACACGCTGTGCGATATCCACTGTCCGTTTAGCTTGGAATTTTACCGAAGCCTCGACATCTTCTACCATTTTTCCATCTCCATCAACCGTTACACTTGTACCATATGGATTACCGCCAGCTGCTATAACAGCTGCGTCAGAATATCCTGGTGCTGCAATCACTGCACCCCAATGCATCATGGACGTATATAAAGCTAAGATTGTAGCTTCTTGTCCACCGTGTGGGTTTTGCGCTGAAGACATGGCACTAACAACTTTATTCACTGTTTTACCTGTCGCCCATAATCCACCTTGCATATCAATGTATTGTTTCATTTGTGCAGGTACATTCCCAAAGCGAGTTGGTGCACTGAAAATAATTGCGTCTGCCCACTCCAGATCATCAGATGTTGCTTCTGGGACATCTTTCGTTGCATCATAGTGTTCACGCCATGCTGGATTCGAATCTATTGCCTCTGCTGGTGCTAACTCTGGGACTTTTAATACCTTTACATCGGCACCTGCTTCACGTGCTCCAGCCTCAGCCCATTTTGCTAATTCATAGTTTGTTCCTGTTGAACTGTAATAAATTACAGCTACATTTGTTTTAGTCATTTTTTAAAAACTCCCTTTTCATGTAGTTACTTTCTATAAGTATCATACCTCGCCCCTATAATTACGTCAAGTAACTAGGTTCCCTATAATAACTACCTATAGAATAACACCATAAAATATACCTTTATTTAAAAACTCTTCCGCCTTTACCTAAAGGTTACTTTATGTAATAGGGTTACCTCCTTTCTTTATATTCATCAAGTGTTTCAATTTCTGGATAGTGAACAGGCTTTCTAAAACAAAAGAACACGCCTCTTATCCTTTCCCTAGTCTTCTGATATTATTTTTGTTATTCTGTAAGATGATCGATACATATTGAATTATATAAATTTCATTCTTCTATTACACAATAAGGACGGGATATTATGGAGAGATTAGTAATATTAGGCGGAGGTTATGGTGGCCTAAATATATTATTAACTTTACTCGAACAAAGAATGCCAGATGATATTCAAATTACGTTGATTGATAAAAACCCTTATCACTCCTTAAAAACAGAATTTTATACAATCGCCGCAGGGACTGTTGCTGATAAGGATATCCGTGCTAAATTCCCAACAGAAGAACATGTTGATTATGTATTCGGCGAAGTTAATCAAATTGATACGGAGAATCAACGCATTCACCTTAATAAAAATCTAGATAATACCATTGATTATGATTATTTAGTCATTGCTCTTGGCTGCGAAGATAATTATCACGGGGTTGAAGGGGCTCCTGAATTTACAGAGAGTGTCCAAACGTTTTCTAAAGCTAGGCATACAGGATTATCGATTGGAAATCTTAGCCCTTATGGAAAAGTATCGATTGTCGGTGCTGGACTTAGCGGAATTGAAGTCGCGTCAGAAGTTAGAGAAAGTAGACCTGATTTAAATATTCGCTTACTTGATCGTGGTAATGCAGTGTTATCATCCTTTGACCCTAAAATTCAGATGTATGTTAAAGAATGGTTTGAAAAAAACGATGTCGATGTTCTACATCGTGCTAACGTAGAATATGTCGAAAAAGATGGTGTCTGTAATAATGGTATTTGTTATGTGAACGATGTGACCATTTGGACAGCGGGTGTGCAGCCTCATCACCTCGTCAGATCGTTGCCATTTGAGAAAGATCAACAACATAAAATTGTCTTAAATGATTATTATCAAGTCCCTACACAACCGAATGTATATGTTGTAGGCGATTGTGCTTCATCCGAACATTCTCCTAGTGCTCAGCTTGCTGGACAGCAGGGGGAACAGATTGCGCATGTTTTATTATCCGTATTGCATCATAACGAACCTAAAAAGCCAAAAGAAATCAAACTAAAGGGTGCACTCGGTTCCTTAGGAAAGTCTGATGGGTTTGGGAACATGTTCCAACGGTCAGTCACTGGACTCATGCCGCGTTTAGCAAAATCAGGTGTGTTATGGTTAAATAAACGACATTAATAAAACACAAGAACTTTTTTGATAAAGTTCTTGTGTTTTTTTAATTAATCCCACTTTTTCAGTTGATCAATTACTTAATGCTCGGGAGGAGCGTCTCCTTACCATTCATGATGAAACAACCGTATATATTCATCCGGAATACATACGGTTTATTGGAATGATCTTCGATTAATTTAAACGTCTTATTCTTTCGTCAATATCTGGGTGAGTAGAGAAAAGCATCGATTTCTTTTTCTTACTATTGATCATCATCGTAGCAACGGCTGTTTGCTCATTACCACTACTTGCTCGACCCGTATAAGCTTTCAGCATTTCAAGTGCATGCCGCATCTTATCTTTCCCTGCTAAATCAGCCCCACCTTTGTCCGCATGATATTCGCGATGTCTTGAGTAGGCATTGACAACAATACTACCTAAAAGGGAGAAGGCAATTTGGAAAACGATAATCGATAAAAAGTGAACGATTGGTGCAATTTCGGATCTGACAAAGCGTGAAACTGCAAAAGCTACAATACGAGATAGGAACACGACAAATGTGTTCACAACCCCTTGCAGAAGGGTCATGGTCACCATATCACCATTCGCAATATGGGCTACTTCGTGAGCGATAACCCCTTCAACCGCATCATCATCCATCTCATTTAATAGGCCGGCTGATACAGCTACAAGGGAACGTTTCTTAGATGGTCCCGTTGCAAAGGCATTCACTTCAGGTGAATGGTAAATACCAACCTCTGGCATATGAAGCAAGCCAGCTGCCCGTGAAAGACGGTGTACTTTTTCAACAACTGAACGTTCGTATTCATGTTCTGGTGCATTCGGATCAATTACTTGAACACCCATCATCTTTTTAGCAATCCAACGGGAAATCGCTAATGAGACAAAAGAACCGGCAAAGCCAATTACTGCACTAAATGTTAACAGTGCTCCATAATCAATTCCTTGGGCCGTAATGTAATTCCAGCCACCTGTCAGTGTCAGTATGATACTTATGGTCAGTAAAACTAATATATTCGTTATTAAAAAGTAAAAGATTCTTTTCCCCAATATGTCCACCTCTGGTTAACTATAATACTATTCATTATATAAGGTTATCTTGCATTCTACAAGTTTATTTCCCCATCCCCGTATTTCATTAAAAAGGTTAACTCCTTCCACAACTAAGAAATGGTAAACGATTACCTCATTTAATCCCATAGAAAAAATAGTCAGTCCAGGCAATGATGAAGTTGATTCTAATAAATTTAAATTTCTATTCTGAGTAGATACCCTTTATAATAGATTCAAGAGGGGGGATGAAGTTGAAAGTAAAACAGAAGAAGCAGTTCAACCTTCGTTGGGTTGGTTGGGCGTTCGGCTTAATTGGGGTCATGTGGATGATCATATACTTTTTTCCAACTACGAACAGTACAAAACATGCCTACTTTGATCATGATCGACCACTCATTATTGCCCATCAAGGCGGGGAACACCTTGCGCCATCTGGTACATTAGAAGCTTTTAAGAACGCAGCACAATTAGGTGTTGACGTTATTGAGTTTGATATCCATATGACGAAAGACGGCCATCTAGTTTCAATTCATGATCCAACTGTTGATCGAACAACAAATGGGTCGGGTAAAATCAATGACATGACATTAAATGAGGTTCAATCTTTAGACGCCGGGGAATATTTTGTCGATCTTGACGGGGAATACAGCTATCGCGATGAAGGCGTATACATCCCAACTGTTGTGGAAGCCTTCGAAGCCATCCCCGATATACAGTGGAATATTGAAATTAAAGATACCAATGACCCTGCATTATATGAGGAGATTTCTACGAAGCTATGGAAGATTATTCAGGAATATGAACTTGAGGAACAAGTGTTAATCGCCTCATTTAATCATGATATTATTGAAATGGTGCTTCAGGCTTCGGAAGGTGACGCGCTCGTAAGTGGTGGCCGTGGAGAAATTACAAAGTTTGTCATCCTCCATAAATTATTTTTAAACGGTCTTTATCATTCTGATATCCAAGCCATTCAAATTCCTACGTTCGAGGGGAAGATTAACCTAAAGGATAAAAAGATAATCAAGGGTGCAAAGCAGGAAGCGATGGATGTTCATTATTGGACGATTAATGATCAAGAAACGATGAAGGAATTGCTCGACCTTGGTGCGGATGGGATTATTACAGATCGCCCAGATCTTATGATCGACTTACTCGAATAGCCGTAACGGCCCCTATAGAAAAAGCGTGCGCGATAAATTGCTATCCCGCACGCTCTGTTTACTTTTCCACCAAAAAGGATGGTACTATTTACACCATCACTTTACAAATATCATTCGTAAATTCAACAGGGTCATTTACTGGTAATCCCTCAATTAACAATGCTTGGTTATATAATAAATTTGTATATAACTTCACTTTATCTTTATCTTCTGTAAAAGCTGTTTTCAATGATTCGAATACATCATGATCCACATTTAATTCTAATACTTTATCAGCCTGTATATTTTGGTTATCAGGCATGGATTGAAGGACCTTTTCCATTTCAATTGATACTTGTCCTTCGGTTGTTAGACAAACGGGATGTGTCCGCAATCTTTTTGAAGCCCGCACATCTTTTACTTTATCTGCTAATATTTCCTTCATATAGGCAAACAACTCTTTATTCTCACTTGTTTCCTTCTCTACTTCTTCTTTATCTTCTTCCTCGATTCCTAGATCTCCGCTTGATACAGAACGGAATTCTTTCTCTTCGTAATTCATTAACATCTGGATCGCGAATTCATCGACATCGTCTGTAAAGTATAAAATTTCATACCCTTTATCACCAACTAACTCCGTCTGTGGAAGTTTCTCAATTCGTTCGTTTGACTCCCCAGATGCAAAGTAGATATATTTTTGTTCCTCCGGCATTCTTGACACATACTCAGCCAAGGTAACTAGTTTTCCCTCCGTCGAAGAATAAAACATTAATAAGTCTTGCAAGTCTTCCTTATTGGCGCCGAAGTCGTTATATACACCAAACTTCAATTGACGGCCGAAGACTTCATAAAATTGTTCATACTTTTCACGTTCATTTTTTAATAAATTTTCAAGTTCATTTTTTATTTTACGGTTAATATTTTTAGCGATTCGCTGTAGTTGGCGATCATGTTGCAACATTTCGCGTGATATATTGAGTGATAAATCTTCAGAATCTACCATTCCTTTAACAAAACTGAAGTAATCAGGAAGCAGATCGGAGCATTTCTTCATAATGAGCACACCGCTCGAATACAACTCTAATCCCTTTTCAAATTCATTCGAATAATAATCAAATGGCATCGATTCTGGAATATATAAGATGGCATTATAACGAATCATTCCATCGACATTTGTATGAATGTATTTGATCGGCTTATCAAACCCATAATTCTTTTCTTTATAAAAGTCCTCATAGTCTTCGTCCGTAAGCTCACTGCGATTCTTCTTCCAAATCGGTACCATGCTATTAACCGTTTCTTCCTCGGTATATTCTATAAATTCCTCTTCATTGTCTTCCGCTTGTTTACTTTTCGTGACATCCATTTTAATTGGATAACGAATGAAGTCGGAGTAGTTTTTGATAATCTCAGTTAAGCGCTGTTCTTCAAGATATTCATCATACTGCTCGTCTTCTGTATTGTCTTTAATCTCTAAAACAATTTCAGTACCTACATCTGCCTTTTCAGCGGGCATGATTGTATATCCTTCTGTCCCCTCTGACTGCCACTGATAGGATTCGTCGCTATGTAAGGACCTACTTGTTACCGTAACGACATCTGCAACCATGAAGGCCGCATAAAATCCAACCCCAAATTGGCCAATAATATCATGACCATCTTTACCTTCATTTTCATTTTTAAATGCTAATGAACCACTCTGTGCAATGGTTCCTAAATTACCCTCGAGCTCTTCTTTTGTCATGCCGATTCCCGTGTCGCTAATTTTCAACGTGCGATTCTCTTTATCTGCTTCAATCTTTATGTAATAATCTTCTTGATTAAACGCCAACGCATCGTCTGTTAGTGCCTCGTAATAAATCTTATCAATCGCGTCACTTGAATTGGAAATTAACTCCCGCATGAAAACTTCCTTTTGGGTATAAATGGAGTTAATCATCAACTCTAATAACCGTTTAGACTCTGCCTGAAATGGTTGCTTTTCCATATAAAATCTCCCCTAATTACCTTTTTAAGTGATTAGCACTCTCGTTAGTCGAGTGATAACCACTCTCTATTTAATACCATGTACTCCCGTTTGTGTCAATCATTTCACGTTTTTTGGAATTATGTTAGTCCTTCTCATACTTGATATCCCCACTAATAATTGTCATACTAATATCGATCTCTAATAACGCATCAGCATGTTCCAATTCAAAAGGGTTATCAGAGTAAACCGTCATATCAGCTAACTTCCCCCTAGAAATTGTCCCTTTGATCGTTTCTTCATTAGTCGGATAAGCACCCATAACCGTAAATAGCTTAAAAGCCTCGTGTATGGATAGTCTTTCCTTTTCATGATAACAATGTCCTTCTTCAGGATGTGTCCGTGTTACGGCGGCATGAATGCCTAAGAGTGGATCGATAGGCTCTACTGGTGCATCTGAACCACCAGCACAGATCACACCAGAATCAATAAGCGACTTCCAGGCATAGGCAAGCTTCGTTCTTTCTGGACCAAGCCTTGCTTCTACCCACGGAAAATCGCTCGCAACAAAGCGTGGTTGGATATCGGCGATTCTGCTCGGGATTGCTAAACGTTCCATTAACGCTTCACGCATAACTTGAACATGGATCAACCGATCACGATATGCTGCTGGTGGAAATTGATCCAAGACATCTAAAACGTCTTCTAACGCTTGATCCCCAATCGTGTGGACTGCTACGGGCATTGATAAATCACGCGCCTCCTTGATAATTTCACTGAGGGTATTTTGATCAAACATCCCATCACCATAAACCCCTTGTGCATCAGCATATGGCTCTGATAACAAAGCCGTTCTTCTCCCTAATGCTCCATCCGCAAAAATCTTCACGGCGCCAATTTGCAATGTCTCATTCCCATATCCTGCATACATCCCACTTTGCTTTAACTCATTTAAATAAATATGGTCAATTAGTAAATTACAACGCAAACCAAGTTG
>Ga0209487_1000697_pt1 | contig 29911 bp, 27 predicted proteins | sample Poulit2012_FD_187524 | JGI IMG/M metagenome (GOLD analysis project Ga0209487, IMG submission 187524) | Agricultural soil microbial communities from Georgia to study Nitrogen management - Poultry litter 2012 (SPAdes) (version 2) | ecosystem: Environmental > Terrestrial > Soil > Agricultural land...
CAGGTAACCAATCCCCCGCTCGATTATCTGCGGGAAAAAATGGTGACGGATCTGAGCATGTATCTTGGAAAGAGACCCAATATCTTCTCACCCAAAGAACTGATCCCTCAATTTCCGGCACTTGAAATCGATACCCCCCTCCTCTCCCTCGGACAAATGAACGCCCTGCGGGGAATTAACGACTCTCCGTCGCGAATCAAAACCGCGGAGTTTAACATGACGTTTAACCGGGAGCACGGCGAAATCGGATTCCGATCCGCCATCCGGAACATCACCAGCCAGGCGATTGAAGCGGTGCGAAAAGGAGTCTCCATCCTGATCATAACCGACAGAAATGCGACCATTCGGGATCTCCCCATCCCCGGACTGCTCATGCTGCGCTCGTTTGTAAATGCATTGAACGACTCCGGTCTGAGGCTCAACGCTTCGATCGTGGTGGATACCGCTGAAGTAAAAAATGCGCATCATTTTGCGGCACTTATCGGATTTGGAGCCTCCGCTGTGTGTCCTTACAAAGCTCTGGAAATTGCACGGTTCGAAGACAACCGGAAAACCGCACATCTCACAGAGGATCAAAGAGAAGAGAATGTGATCAAAGCTTTGAATGGCGGGCTGCTGAAAATCATGTCGAAATCGGGGATTTCAGTTGCCCGAAGTTATCAGACATCCAAACTCTTCACAGCACTCGGCATCGGAAAAGAACTTCAGGAGGTCTTCTTCCCGGGTGTTTTTTCTCCCATCGGGGGCATTGATGTGAAAGAGGTTGTCCGCCAAATCCTGGATCATGCAGCAACCGTTGAAGAGATGCAGGATGAAGACAAACCGATTCATACCTACCAATTCAAGGAGCACAACCGGGATCTGGATGGTGAAAAGCATTCCATGACCAACACACGCTCTAAAATTATCCACGAACTGGTGTGGGATACGGGCATCGGACTGGATGATATGAGCCTGTTCAATGAGTTCCTGAAACTGGCCGCTGAATCGGATCCCGTGAACCTGCGGCACTTGTTCTCATTCAAACCGCTTGCTCAGAAACCGGACAAATCCGATATCGAAACCGCAGAAAGCATTATGAAACGCTTTGGATCCGGTGCCATGAGTTTCGGAGCCATCAGCGCCGAAGCGCAACGGGATATTTTTCTCGCCATGAAAGAGGCCGGTGGGCGCTCGAACAGCGGCGAAGGTGGAGAAAATCCCTATTACTACACATTGGGCATTACAGCAAGCATCAAACAGATCGCCAGCGGACGATTTGGAGTAACCGCAGAGTATCTGGTGGCCGGTGAGGAGTTTCAGATAAAGATTGCACAGGGCGCCAAACCCGGAGAAGGCGGGCAGCTGATGGGCGTGAAAGTCAACGAAGAGATTGCGTTTGCACGGCACAGCGAGCCCGGTTTTGACCTGATCTCTCCCCCGCCGCTTCACGATATCTACAGCATTGAAGACCTGAAACAGCTGATTTATGAGCTGAAACAGATCAAACCGGGAGCCAAAGTGAACGTAAAACTGGTGTCGGGTGCCAACATCGGAACCATCGCCGTGGGCGTCGCCAAGGCGGGTGCGGATGTGATTCACATTTCGGGCGGTGACGGCGGTACCGGGGCGGCCACACTTACCTCCATGAAACATGCCGGACTCCCGTGGGAGATCGGCCTGCTTGAAGTTCACAAAACGCTCTGCAAGCACGGCCTTCGCGAGTTTGTAGAACTGCGAACCGATGGTGGCCTTCAGACCGGGGCGGATATCATCACCGCAGCACTGCTCGGGGCGGAAGGGTACGACTTCGGAAAACTGCTCCTGATTGCCGAAGGATGCATCATGGCACGCATCTGCGAAAAGAATACGTGTCCGAGAGGCATTGCCACGCACGACCCGAAATTCAAGAGTAAATACAAAGGACACAAAGATCACATCGTGCGGATGCTGCAATTCCTGGCAGAGGATGTCCGCCGTCAGCTGGCCTTTATTGGTGCAAAATCCCTGGATGAATTGATCGGCCGTATCGATCTGCTCACCGTAAAAGAGCATCATCAGATGCTGATTGAGTCCAGAGGCATCGATCTCTCTTTCTTTACGGCGGATGAGGGAGACAACCTTGCACAAAAAAACAGGCAGGCCAACCCGTTTGATGAAGGCATCAGCGGGTTTAATCAGACGTATCTTGAACTTTGTGAAAAAGTGATTGACGAGGAATCAGCCATCACCCTCCGGGGAGCCATCACGACCCAAAACCGGGCAGCTCTGGCCACACTTTCCGGAGGAATTGCCGCGAAGGTTTCTGCCAAGCGTATGGCGGAGATCCAGGAGAAAGGCCGGGCCGAATCCGATCATACCTTTAACGGTTCTGTTCAGCTGGAGTTTACCGGCAGTGCAGGACAGGGGTTTGCTGTGTTTCAAACCGAAGGCATGAATGTAAAACTTTGGGGCGAAGCCAACGACTCGGTTTGCAAAGCGATGTCGGGCGGACTCACGGTCATTAACCCGTCAGTGGAGAGCCGGTTCAAGCCACCTGAAAATGCCATTATCGGCAATTGCGCCTTATACGGTGCAACCGGAGGTACGTTGTATGTGCACGGTATTGCAGGCGATCGTTTTGCGGTGCGAAACAGCGGCGCCACTGCCGTTGTGGAGGGTACCGGATTGCATCCGTGTGAATATATGACCAATGGAACTGTGGTTATTCTGGGTAGCATAGCGGGTAATGCAGGCGCCGGGATGACCGGCGGAATCCTTTATCTTCGAAAAGACGAACTTCATCAGATCAACAGGGAGTATGTAACCCCGCTTGATCCGGCCGAAGAAGATGCTGTTAACTTGTACGGTATTATTTCTGATTATTATAAGGAAACCGGCAGTGAAACAGCGCGCACGTATATGGAGAACTGGGAAACGGAGAAAAACCGATTTTCAAAACTTGTTCCGAACGGCGTACTCGCCAGACAGAAAGCGGCGGAACTGGCTGCCAGTCAGCCGGAAATAACAGAACCTGTTAAACGAAGAAGTGCGGTAAAGCGGAAAAGATGAATATTTCCTTACACAGAAAAGGGTTAGCCGGTTTTCATGTTGATTGATCAAGCGGAGGCTTCGAAAAACCAGGGATTTTGGTTGATTTCAACGCCAGAGCAACTAATAAAACCGGAGCATAGTTTTCTATTCGAGGATTTTATTATTGCGATAAGGCAGAAAGCGAGCAAAATAAAGGTTTTACAAAGCCTCCTAATCAACATAAATAATGGAGGGACCCGAAGTTTTTACAAGATTACAGCCATTGTCCTGCACAGTAAATTCTTTTTTAAAGTGGATAGAATCGTTTTTACCCTCGGCTGTTAATTTTATTTCCCCACCTATTTTCCCTTGAAACCTGTCATCAATAAGAAGATATGTTCCGCTTTTATTGTTTCCCGAAAAGCTTGCGGAAGCACAGTCATCTGAATCGCAAAGTTCTAGCTCTTTTCCGGTATCTTTGTCATAAACAATCCATTCATCCAGCGCCACGGGTTGCCCCTCAGCGGTGAGCACCTGAACGGATGTCATCGTATAAACAGAAGGGCATGTTGTTGAATCGCTCACGAGTTCATCACATGATATGAGCAGGAAACCCAAAAATAGTGGCAGCAGTAATACAGAAACTCCAATTTTAAATTTTTTCATAACCTATGGGTTCATTTTAATATTTATTAAAATAAAGGAATAGTATTTATTTCAATACTATTCCCGAAACTATTTCAAACGGTTTAATAAGTGCTAAACACTTCATTTGCATATATAAGATCGCTTCTTATTCCATCCATGCGACTATGAAATGAGCGCTGTTGTGAATTATTTCTTCCCCAATGAATTCCATTCAAAATAATAGTAATATCATCTGGATCGGAATCATCATAGAATTGAAATACAGGGGAACCACTATCACCACTACCACTATATAAAGTAGAGCGAATTTGACAATGTAACGTCCAACCATCCATAGGTGGTGCAATATTACTTACAGAAACACAAGGATTATCTAATGCTCCTAACGTCCAACCTGCTGTTCTGCCTACCCTATTGATTATAACATTTGGTATAACATCAGAATATTCATCTATAATTCTAAGGTCTACATAATTACCACTCCCATCTGGTATTAACGTAACAGAAGCCTCCTGAGGCCACCCGCTAGCCCAACCATTGGTAATTAGTATATGACCCAACTTAGCTGTCTGGGGACTTTTTAGAACAAGTGCTGCATCTGAGTATCTAGTGTTTCCTACCCCACTATAATCTCTGAACTCTGAACCAACCAATGTGCCAGGTCCTCCAAGGATACTTTGATAGAAATCGGTCGTTGAAGTACTTGAAAATTGACTTGTACAGTGAGAATTAATAAGCCACATATCGACACCATCTAATGTGGCATTAAATCCAAACGTACAAACCCATAAAGTAGACAAAAAAGGATTATGACCTTGTAATTGCAAACCTCCCCTAAGTGGACGTATAAAATCTCTAAGAGTAAGAGTACTCTGCATATTAAGCTCGTTTGCTGAACCCATAAAAATATCTGGTTCTATCCTCTCAGTCTCATAGAAGTTAACTTTATCAGTGTTTATTTTATATTTATCTAATAAATTTAGATATTCGGATGTATCAGCTCCTTCTAATAATCCAATTGAAAAATGATTGTTCATCACTTCTATGGATGACTCAACTATATCGTCTCTTTCATGAATAATAGGAATAAGTAAATCTCTAACGCGTTGCAAGTCCTTAAATGAATAGTCGACTTCTACTATTTCAAATTGATACTCAGAAGCAGAAAAACTTTCTATTCTTGCCTCACGTTCTAATATTCTTTCTGTTAGAAGTGGTTGAAAATTTGATATGATACCACCTCGATTGCCGGTATCTCCATTTTTTTTAAGGGCTATAACTACTTTTTTATTATCATCAGGATTAATCCAGGCGCCCCCAAATCCATCGTATATTTCAGAAAGATCATTTTGCATTCTTTCTGCATTTCTTACAATTTCTAAGTCGCTATATGAGCTGCCGTCATAAAACGTTAGAGAGTTTTCAATAAGAATGTCGCTGTTAATATTAGGTTCTTTTTGAATATCTGAGTCGTAAAGTGTTGAATCACAACTAACAAATATTAAAAATACACCAATTATGATGAGTTCATAAGATCTATTTCTTCGTTTTTTATATTTATTATTTTCCATGGCATTATGAATTTAATTTAAAGTTTACATATACTTCATTATTTTATTATGGGTTTAATTTACAATGAAAAAAGTAATGGCTATTAATTAATGACACTTCTCTTTTCTTTGATTAGTGTAGATTTACCTGTATAATGGGTAACCAAAGCTTTATCAAACTACAGCCTTAGTTTGACGAGCTTAATTAATTTGCGTGGTTATGTCAAATAATTTATTATTGATAAAATGACATTTAAACTCATCAAAAATAAAATCAACTATTTATAAATCAATAAAATCTGGAATTATGGGTTTATTTCCCTCCATAATCAATAGCATTTCAGATAACCAACAGGTAGGATCGGTCAGTTCGAAGCTAAGAAAACAGCGGTTTGCTGTTTTCTTGGAGAAACTGACGGTCACTCCCAGTAGCAACATTTTGGATGTGGGTGGTACCAGCCAAATCTGGGCGGGCAGCGGTTTTGAAAATAATGTAACCCTGCTGAACCTCCATCAGCCCAAAAAAAAGGATCTCGAAAAAGGCTTTAGCTGTGTGCAGGGTAACGCTCTGAATATGCATATGTTTGAGGATAATCAGTTTGATGTGGTCTTTTCCAACAGTGTGATTGAGCATGTGGGTTCTCAACAAAATCAGCGTATGTTTGCGGAAGAAATCCAGCGTGTGGGAAAATCGTTTTGGGTGCAAACGCCAAATAAATATTTTCCGGTGGAACCACATTTTTTGTTTCCTTTCTTCCAGTTTTTGCCGGACGCAATTAAGAGAAAAATCGGAGTTTCGTGGCCTTATTCGCACCACAAACAGTGGAACTTGAGTAATGAAAGAATTTTGCAGGATCTGAAAGAATTACGGCTTCTTTCTAAAAATGAATTGCTATTTTTGTTTAAAGATGGCTCTGTGTATAAGGAAAAATACTTAGGACTGACCAAAAGTTATGCTGTTTATAGCGCATGCAAAACGTCATATTGAAAGAGTTGATTTTTAGCTAAAAAACCAAATGATTCTGTCTATATCCTGTTCTGTACGTAGTGTGGGGCTACCTTCTCAATTATACAGTAAGTTTAATGGAAAAAAGAGTCAGCCCGTAATCTTCTGTGCTTTCACGTATAAAAAAACCCGGCTCCACACTTGAAACCGGGCTTTTTTATTTACTAAAAGGACAGGTATACTCACTGAGTGAGAAAACTATTTATCTGTCAACGCTGCTACTCCGGGGAGTTCCTTTCCTTCCAGATACTCCAGGCTGGCTCCGCCGCCGGTTGAGACGTGCGACACCTCTTCGCTAAGACCCGCCTGTTTGATCGCAGCAGATGAATCTCCGCCTCCAATAATGGTGGTGGCGCCCAGTTTGGTCACTTCTGCAAGGGCTCTGGCAACTTCAAAAGTCCCTTCTGCAAAGTTACTCATTTCAAAAACCCCCATGGGTCCGTTCCAAAGTACCGTTCTCGCATTTTTAATCTGGTTGCTGTAGGCGATGATTGTCTGAGGGCCAATATCCAGCGCCATCCATCCATCTTCGATTCCGTCTTCATCCACCACGTCATTCTCAGCCTCATTTTTAAACTCTTTGGCAATTACAGAATCGATCGGTAGCATAAAATTCACGCCGGCTTTTTCTGCCTTCTCCATCAGTTCTTTGGCAAGATCTACCTTGTCCTCTTCAAGGAGGGAATTTCCAATCGGCAGCCCCTTGGCTTTATAAAAGGTGTAGGTCATTCCACCACCAATCAGGATGGTATCTACCTTGGAGAGCAGATTTTCGATCACACCGATTTTATCAGACACCTTGGCTCCACCCAAAATAGCAACGAAGGGACGCTCGGGATTGTTGACGCTCTCTTCCAGATACCGGATCTCTTTTTCAAGAAGGAAGCCGGAAACCGAAGGCTGAATGTATTCCGTAACCCCTGCTACAGAAGCGTGCGCGCGGTGACTGCTGCCAAAAGCATCATTTACAAAAAGGTCTGCCCCTTCTGCCAGTTGTTTGGCGAACTCCGGATCGTTCTTCTTTTCACCCGGATGAAAACGGACATTTTCGCAGAGGATAATCTCCCCGGCTTTGGCGGCATCCACTACCTTTGATCGCTTCGGACCCACGCAATCTTCGGCAAAATGAACCGGAACATCTACCAGCTTTGCAAGATGATCGGCTACCGGCTTCAGGCTGAATTCCGGGTCGGGGGCGTCGGCCGGACGTCCAAGGTGACTGGTCAGTATCAGTTTTGCACCGCCTTCCACAACCGTGCGGATCGATTTCAGAGCCTGTACAATACGGTTGTCGTCTGTAATTACACCATCTTTAATCGGGACGTTAAAATCGACTCGCATCAGTACCGTTTTCTCGTTTAAGTCTACATCATTTAGGGTCAGTTTAGCCATGTGCTTATGTTCTATTAATTTCTTGTTTCTATGAAAAAATAATTATACCACCCACGCTTTACCTGCGAACTGCCTTCACCTGAAATAAATTTCCCGGACAGTTCTCTTTACTGTGGTTTACCTTTCCTCCGGCTCTGAAATCAACCGAAATCCCTGCTCATTTTTCAAACGTGAAGCGATTACTCAAAGCCTCCTGATAGAGAATATGGCAAAATACAGCTCTTGAAGTTAAAATCGAAACCAGACCGCAAGAATTCATAGAGATGAGCAGGGAGTTCACAAAAGCAGACTCTGTCCGGAGAGATAGCTCTTCATCGGACATCGTGGGTTCGTAACACCCCGCACCTTTCTACCACACGAAATAATAACCCTGCTTTTAAGAATGATTTTGGATATTTTTACAGTGCAACTATTAAACAACAGAGTTTATGAAAACAGTCTATTTCGATCATGCAGCCACCACCCCGGTGGAAAAACGAGTGCTCGATAAAATGCTCCCCTACTTTACCTCACAGTTCGGGAACGCTAATTCGGCTCATCAATTTGGCAGGGATTGCAAAGTGGCTATTGAAGATGCAAGGGAGGAGATCGCCGCATTACTTGGAGCTGAACCATCAGAAATTATCTTTACAAGCGGGGGTACGGAGAGTGATAACGCCATCATTAAAGGCGTTGTGAATGCTACACGTAAAAAGGAGATCATCACCTCTCCGATAGAGCATCACGCCGTGATCCATCCTGCGGAGTTCTTAAAAATGACGGGATGCCGGGTCACTTACCTCACTCCGGACAGCCGCGGGCAAATCGACCCTGAAGAGCTGAAAGAAACGATATCAGACGATACGGCAGTCGTCAGCCTGATGCACGTCAATAATGAGATAGGCTCCATCAATCCCATCCGGGAACTGGCAGAAGTTTGCAGATCTAAGAATGTAACTTTCCATACGGACGCGGTTCAAAGTGTCGGGAAACTGCCCGTCAATGTGAAAGAGTTGGGAGTGGATGCATTAAGCGTAAGCGCGCATAAAATCCATGGCCCCAAAGGCATCGGACTGCTTTACGTGAAAAACGGCACACCCTGGATCCCCTGGCTTCAGGGCGGATCGCAGGAGCGCCGGCGTCGGGGCGGCACAACCAATGTGGCGGGTGTGGTCGGCATGGCAGAGGCTCTCCGGATTTCCATAGAAGAACAGAAGGAGATGATGAATCACTACAGAACCCTCCGTGAAACGGCCATCAGCGAGCTCGATAAGCGATTTGGTGAGCTGTATCAGATCAATGGGCCGGCAGAAGATGGCATGCCTAATATTTTAAATATCGGTTTTAAAACGGGTGCCGAAGGTGGGCTCGATGGCGAGATGCTGCTTTTAAATCTGGATATCGACGGAATCTGTGTGTCGAACGGATCAGCCTGCACATCCGGTGCGATGGAACCTTCGCATGTGCTGGAAGGAATCGGGGTGTCAAGTGCGATTGCAAACTCAAGTATCCGAATTAGTTTTGGAAAACAGAATCGTGTGGAAGAGGTTCACTATTTTGCCGATAAACTGGAGCAAATACTGCACCGAATGATGAAAACAACCGCATAAACAGACCTGTTGGCGGGGTGTATTTTTGATGGGGCAAGGCACCTGTTCTCCTGTCCGGTATGAGTCATCTCCGGCGAAAAAGGGATTATCAGAGGCTAAATAAAGTTGAGGCAATTGCCATGCAAACCGGGGTCAACGATGCCGGAGATGTGGAGTTTTTCCGCAATGATGCCGTGGAACCCAGTAATTGTGGCCCTTCCCGGCTGTATTCTTTGCATACACTCCGGCTAAATAGGGGTTTCTTTTGAAGGGGGTGCGGATGGGTTGTTGGGATCATGGGATAACGAAGCTTATTTGAAAGATCCTTCTAACATTTTTGTGAGATTTTGATACGATTTTTGTTTTTATACGCATGGATAGGTGGGTATAAATAGAAGCTTTGAAAACGTCATTCGGTCCGCTTTCGAAGCCTCATAAACAAAGAAATAGATAGAAAATGGGAAAAAAAATTGGAATCGGGTGTCTGGTTATCGCACTGGTGGTGATTGTCGGAGGGGGCTATATCGCGTATTCATCACTGGTAAAACCGTTGATGAGCAGTGTCACCGTTCTTGAGGATATCACAGAAAAAAATAATCAGATCAGAAACACATCCTCCTATTCGCCGCCATCAAGCAAAGAGATCACGTCAAATCAGGTTGACAGGTTTGTGCATGTTCAACAGAATATACGTCAGAATCTGGAAAACAGACTTTCGGAGTTTCAGCAAAAATATGAGGAGCTGGCTGAGCAGCTTGATGGCCGTGAACCACGTTTGTCCGATCTGACTGGAGCCTACTCCGATTTAATACAAATGTATTCCGATGCGAAACAATTTCAAGTAAATGCCCTGAATGAGCAAGGTTTTTCTCTGGAGGAGTATCGGTACGTGCAGAACTCATTTTATCAGGCCCTGGGGGTTGAGCTTTTCTCGTTTAATATCGACCAGATTGCCGATGCTGCCAGCAAAGGGGATTTCAATATGGATTTGGATGAATACAGAAATCTGCAAGCTCAAATGGATGAGGTTCCACAAAGTAACCGGGATCTTGTTAGCGCCTATAAAGACGACGCTGATGTCTGGCTTGTTTTTGGATGGTGGGGGTTATAATCCGAGGCTGCGGACTCAAGTAGTCTTCTTCTCAATTCATTTTCTTATATGGTGCGGTTATCGTTCAATGTCGGAATTCTACTGATTCTTCTCGGAATTTCCTCCTATTATGCTTTTGAAGCGGCAAGTATGACCGCTCTGATTCCTTCACTCTTCGGACTCGCATTTTGCCTTCTCGGGATAGTGGCAAAGAAGAGCGAATCCCTGAGTAAACACGCAATGCATGCAGCGCTGTTGCTCGCATTGCTGGGCGCGGCGGGATCCTTCAGCGGTTTCCGGGCGATCCTCACCTATCTGTTTGGCGGTCCCGAACCGATGAGAATAGAGGCTGCCCTAAGCCACTCTGTGATGGCGGTGTTATGTTTGCTGTTTTTGATCTTAGGCCTCAAATCACTCATCGCTGCCAGAAGAAGCGAGTAGCGGTCAGAACCAGGGTCCGGGGGCAATTTGAAAATGGCCCCTGCCCGCCGGAGCCGGATCACTCTTTGAAGATATCATCTATCAGATCTTTAAACCGCTCTTCGATCACCCTTCGCTTTACTTTAAGTGTGGGCGTAAGCTCTCCTGTCTCAATGCCGAACTCATGATCTATCAGCCTGAAATCGCGGATCTTTTCATAGGATGCCAGTTCTCTGGAAAAGGTACGGATCTCCTTACTGTACAGATCCTGAACAAATTCGTGTGCTAAGAGTTCTTGTCTGGTTTTGTAAATAATTTTGTTCTGCCTGGCATGCTTTTCCAGCATTTCAAAATCTGGCACGATCAGCGCTGCCATAAACGTTTTCTGTTCTCCTACAACCACCAGCTGGTCAATCCAGGGGCTGGTTTTAAAAGTGTCTTCAATAGGCCCGGGATAGATATTCTTTCCCCCGGCATTCACAATCATATGCTTGATCCGATCTGTTATTTTGAGCATCCCATTCTCGAACTTGCCTACATCACCCGTGTGTAGCCACCCCTCTTCATCGATCATCTCTTTGGTGGCCTCTTCGTTCTGCCAATACCCTTTCATCGTATTTGGCCCACGATTCAGGATCTCTCCCGGCTCGGTAGTCAGATTTGTCGGGTAATCTTCTCCGCTCACCTGCGCTATGATCTTATTGTCATCCATCCGCTGAATCCCCACGGTCACGCCATTGATCACTTGCCCCACCGTCCCGATCACCTCCTCGCCTACCCGGTTACAGCTCATAACGGGTGAGGTTTCTGTCAAACCGTATCCTTCCAGAATACTAATCCCTGCTGACAGAAAAAAAGTACCCACCTCAGGTGGAAGCGCAGCCCCTCCCGATACAAAAAAACGAATTCTTCCACCCGTACGCTCTTTCAGCTTGTTAAATACCAGTTTGTCAGCGATCATTTTATTCAATGAGGTGAGTCCACGGGCCCCTTTCCAATATTTTTCTCCTTCCCTTAGAGCCCATTCAAATATTTTCTGCTGAATGGCACTCCCTTCCTTGACACTCTTATGGACCAGGCTGTAGATCCTTTCAAAAAGCCTGGGTACACTGATCACAATGGTAGGATGTGCTTCTGTCATATTTTTGGCAACGGTATCCACACTTTCAGCGAAATAAATTTCAGCGCCCCCTGCAATCATCGCGTAGTAGCCGCAGGTTCTCTCAAACGAGTGGCTGAGCGGGAGAAAGGAGAGTGTGCGATCTGCTTCGGTAATATGGATCGCCTGGTGGGCACTTTTGATGTTGCTAACAATATTCCTGTGAGTAAGCATCGCCCCTTTGGGCTGGCCTGTCGTTCCGGACGTGTAGATCAGTGTCGCTATATCTTCCGGCACAAAGCTGTCAATACGCTCTTGAATTACCCCTTCATGTTTTGGATAACTTCCTGAGCCAAGCGAACAGATCGTATCAAAAAGCGATACATAATCGTGATCCATATCTTTTTTCACTTTAGGCTCATCAAAGGCAATGACTGATTTAAGGTCGGGACAGTTCCTGAAAATGGCCACCGCTTTTTTAAGTTGGATTCCCGTAGAAACAAAGAACAATTTTGATCCTGAATTTTTAACGATAAATTCGCACTGACTGGCCGGCAGCGTCGTATAAAGAGCGACATTTATAGCTCCGACCAACTGAATTGCCAGATCTGTTACAGCCCATTCATATCTGTTTTCACTTAGAATTGCAATACGGTCACCTTTTTTTATATCTTGATCCATCAGAAAGCCTGCAACCGAGCGCACATCTTCCCTCACTCTGGCCCAGGTCACCGGCTGATATGCCTCGCCAGAAGCGGGCTTGTAAGCAAATGCAGTTTTGGAAGAATTTTCGTATTTTTGTACCACATTTAAGTACAGCTCGGTTAGTGTTTCAAAAGCGACAATTGTAGGCATAGTTCGAGCAATTAGTTTTTGATTGATCTGTTAAAATAATATTTTAAAGGATATTTAATAGAGACTTTCAATTATTTTGAGAATAGAATTCAGTGGGGTTTTGAAAAACCAGAAATTTTGATTGATTTCAAAGCCTTGGCAAATAATATATCAGCAATAGTTCTCTATTCGTTGTTCTATTTTTTGTATCAAGGCAGAGAAAGAACAAAATATGGGTCTGGCAAGATCACTGATCCGGCACCTATAAACATTCAGATTTGCCGGAAAATTCCATTCTTTAACGAACAGGAGATTTTGAAAACAGTCGATTTATACTGTTTTCAGAGCCTTCCATGATAAATAAAGAGAATATTAAGTTTGTGAGGCACTATTATGGCACATCAGGCTGAATCGGATACCATCACTCTCGTAAAAGAAATTTTCCGCACCTATCTGAAAGAGAAGAAACAGCGTCAGACACCGGAGAGATTTATGGTGCTGGAGGAGATCTATAGTTCAGACGGTCATTACGACGCAGATGACATCTTTTTTAATATGAAAAAAGCGGGCACCCGGGTTTCGCGCGCTACAGTATACAACACACTTGAACTTTTAATTGAGTGCGGCCTTGTGCAGCGTCAGCAGTTTGGCAAGAATCAGTACTATTACGAGCGCTCATTCGCCTATCAGCAGCACGATCACATGATCTGCAAGGAGTGTGGTGTAGTCATCGAATTTTGTGACCCCAGAATTCTGGAGATCCAGAATATGATGGAAAAGCTGTACAACTTTAAAGTGGAGGGGCACTCCCTGCACCTTTTTGGTTCCTGTATGGACAAGGTGGCATGTGAAAGGAGACAGCTGAGCGGGAACAAGATAAAATCCATTCACGACTGAAGCAGCCGGGATGGCCGGGAACGAGGGGTGCCTTTTCTGAACCCCCTGAACCCCTGCTAATGAACTTCCGCACTTTTAATAAACTTTCTCGCAGCCAGGCGGCTTCCCCACCACCCCAGCAGCACCGATAAAAGCATAACCCCGCCCGCCATCCAATAGATACTTCCATAGGGCCAGGAGAGCACGGCTGCCTGCGGAACATAGTATACAATTGCCACTTCAAAGATCAAATAGAGTGCAAGGATGGCTGCACTACCGCCAATAATTCCCTGCAACATTCCTTCCACCAAAAACGGCCGGCGTATAAATGCATTGGTTGCCCCCACCAGCTTCATCGCCCGTATCAGGTCTCTTTTGGCGTAGATGGTCAGCCGAATGGTGTTGAACACGAGTATGATGGCAACTAACAGGATAAAGACTCCTATAGAAGCTCCGGCAATCAAAAATGTCTCCGTCCGTTCCTCGATGGTTTCCAGCAGGTCCAGGTTGAACCGGACATCTTCGACTTCATCCCATTCATTCATCAGGCGGGCCAGGGAATCCACCTGACTCACACTCACATCCTCTTGCATGACCAGACGAAACGAAGCCGGCAAAAAATTGAGACTGGCTATATTCTCACTCCCTACACCGAACTCCTGCTGAAAAACAGCTGCTGCACTGTCTTGAGAGATATAAGTAAAGGAAGCTATCTCCTGCTGGCTCGACAATTTCTCTTCTACACTGCTTTTTGAGAAGCCCTCTTCAAGAAAGAGCTCCACTTCAACCTGTTGCTGCAAAACAGCGGCGAGTTCGTAGGCGTTATATCCAACCCGAAAAAGGACGGCGACCAGCAATACAGCAATAAAGAGAGAAAAGATGGAGGTAGCTGCGGCAAGCTTGGCCCTGCCCAATCCGGCAAAACCTTCCTTTATTACATAACCTGCACTCATAGATCGCAATCGATTTAATTGGTAAATAAAACTCGTAATCCGAAAATGAACCGCCTTTCCGGCATGGGATAACCGACGGTTTCAAAGTACCCCAACTGATTCACACGGTCAAGAACATTTTCCCATCTCAACAGGACCATAAACCAGCGAACCCGTGCAGATACTTCTGCATCCAGGCGGGTGTGCGATGGGTTTAGAAATGATTGGGTTCCATATTGCCATCGGTTCAGTTCCGGCAGATATTCAGCAGCATGATAAGCTTGGGGGGAGAAGTGACCCACCAGCCCCGCCTTCACAAATGTAGCCCTTTCAAACAGATAGTTTTTCCAGTAAAGTTTCGCTTTCAGAGTCGTTCTGGATGGCTGATTATTCAGAAACTGATTGGTGGGATGGTGGCCGTCTGATTGGTAGTTACGCCAGTTTCCCGAGAATTCTCCTTCAAACAGCGGGGTATCCAGGGCGATCCACCCGGTTGCAGAAACCGTTTGATAGGGGTCGATTGCAGAAAAGGTGCTGTCTGCGCCAACAAAAATATCGTTTGAAGTCGTCCGGACATCTCCTCTCAGGCCAAGGGTCAGATATTTTCCGACCGTGGATGTGACCCGGGCACCGGCAAATGAAGATCGTACGCCATCCAGATTTTCATCTCCGGAGAAACCATCCGACCGCCAGTAGAGAGCCTGAAGATCGGGTGCTCTGAAAGATAAACCAGCGAAAAAAGCGGCTTTTACCCGGCCGGCCGGCTGGATTTCAAGCCTGCCTGTCAGGGTAGAGGTGTGGTGGTTATCGCTTCTGAACCTGTAGGACGACCCGACATTCAGTTCCAGAATGTTCAGAAAATGGTGAGTTGCAGCAATTTCAGCTTCTCCGCCCGTCCAGGCAGTTCTCGTCAGATTTGTTCCAGAAGTTTCATTCAATAGATAGAGCCTTCCTGTCCCTTGCAACTCTGTATTCCCGGCAGCAAGCTTCTGTTGTGCATAGAGCTCGATATTTCTGAACGAAATAGAGAGCGTATCTGCACTATACTCTGTCTCCCATTTGTCCGTTTGCAAATGGAGACCGAGAACTCTGGAAACTGCCGCAGTGGTGTCCCTTCTCTGATGTAGCTGCAGGTAAATATCACTTGAAGTCTGGTTCGATTCGGCATTTCCTTCCAGAGGAGATTCTATAAATCGGTTAAAGTTGAACTGCTGCGGGTCGGACAGGGCATATCCGAAGGGTTCCTGACGATCCATTGCATTGTTGATATACCCAACTTTTATGAGATTCAGATGGCTGAGCTGATGATACGCTTTTACAGAAGCCTGACGGCCCTGAACCTCCTGCCTGCTGTATCCTCCTCCATCCCTTCTGTCCCAGAATGAGAATTCGACATTGGTATCTTTTCGGAAATTCTGGGTGAAAACAAAATCAAGGCTTCTGAAATTATAGGCGCTCTCATCAAAATTCAGGTAGGTCCTCGGTTCCACCAGATAGTAGTCCCGCAAACGAACATCAGCCTGGTATTCCGCTCCATATTCCCGTTCAGCAACTTCTGCGATTTTATGGATCGCAATGCGGTTCCAGTTGGCTGCATCATTCAGCGGACTGTTCAGAACCAATCCTTCCATCGTCAGTCGGATATCCCGTGTATGGTAGGTATGCAGTTCCAGTCCGTCCTGCCTGCCCAAGGTCCCCTGCCTGTATAGTTGAGCACCTTTTTTCCTGTAAAAACGTTCGGCCAGATTTAAATAACCCAGCCATCGCAATGTACTGTCCGACTCGGCCATGCTGCTTCCTGAAGTCAGATCATAATGCCATACGAATACGGTGTCCGGGGTTGTCGTTTCCGGGCTAGCCGATTGTACACTCTCTGAAGGCTTCTGATAGATTGAGGGCTCCTTTTCCGGCACCATCGGGGTTAATCTGTGGTATTGATACGATTCTGGCAGAGATTGGTAACGAAGTGTATCCCGTTCGCTGCTCTGCAGTTCCTGCCCCGGCAAAAATACAGTCGCCCATAAAACTGTCAGAAGTAAACTCACAGACGCTGGGGTTTCAGATGATAAGGCATCTCATCAATTTGATTGAAATATCTTCGCAGGGTCTCCAGAACGACCGTCGCAGTACGCTCTTTATTGATAAGCCGGTCTTCAGAGAAATTGCCCCGAAGTGCAAAGTGATCCCCCATGATCCAGAAACCCATCCAAACCAGCCCTACAGGTTTTTCAGGAGTGCCACCGCCCGGTCCTGCGATACCTGTGGTAGAGACGCCGATATCACTTCCTAACTTTTTCGCGACGCCTTCTGCCATCTGCAATGCAGTTAATTTACTTACGGCACCATGCTTCTCCAGTGCGGATGGATTCACATTGAGAAGTTTTATCTTAACCTCATTGCAATAAGCCGTTATGCTTCCTTTCATATAGGATGCGCAGCCAGGTATATCTGTAATCTTATTGGCAAGCAGCCCCCCGGTACAACTTTCTGCAACAGCGATGGTAAGATTTCGTTCGTCCAAAATCCCGCCAACTACTTCTGCCAGCTGGCTCTCTCTTCCTCTGGCATAGATCACATTCCCCACTTTATCCCGCAGTGTTGTCTGGAGAGCCTTCAGCTTCTCCCCCGCTATGTACCCATTGGAGCCATGCGCACTGATCCGGATGTTCACCCCTCCTGCATGTGGCAGATAAGCAACATCCACACCATTGCCGATATACCGGCTCAGATCACCAACCCTCCCGCTCAATTCACTTTCAGGCACGCCCGCAGATTTATAATACTCAGAGATCCTGACCCCCTCTACCGGAAAGTTTTCACGGATTTTCTCTTTTACTCCATTTTCAAGCAGATAGGCCATCTCATGAGGTACCCCCGGCAAGATGGCCAGAAAATGATTGTTTTTTTTAAACCACAAGCCCGGTGCTGTTCCTTTTTTATTAAATAGCACCTCACTTACGTCAGGGACGTCTGCCTGCTGACGGTTCACCTCACCAAGTTTATATCCCCGCTCTTTAAACATCCTCGCGATATGCTCCAGCACATTTTCATCCCGGACCCAGGATGATTCGAAAAGTTCAGCAACTACTCTCTTGGTAATATCATCGTGCGTGGGGCCCAGGCCACCTGTTGTGATAGTTAATGGGTAGGTTTCCAAAGAGTGCCTCACGGCGTGATATACCGGTTTCCGCGAATCTGGCAGAACCTGAACCCCCTTCACAGAGAATCCCAGATCGCTCAAAAATGACCCAATGACTGCTGCATTTGTATTGATGGTATCTCCAATCAGCAGTTCATCACCAATCGATATAATTTGCGCATCTTTCATAATCAGAGAAAATAGGACATTAACAAACCTACATAAAGCTTCATTTTTTTAAATGTTGTCTGCTCCGGCATGATTTGTTGAAATACATGAGGATCATTTCTTTTTTTCATACCTTTAGAGCTTTACTATTTCACAACATCCCTTATCCTGACAGGAGATAAAACAATCCGGTCTAGTGTTTATAACCCGCCGCCTCAAAAAAGTTTTATAAAAGGTAGTACACATACAATTCGTTTACGTGGATAAAATACCAAATATTCTTAGCAGTTTTCGCCTCCTGCTGGCCCCCCTTTTTTTGTATCTGTTCATCCAGGAAGATCTCTGGATCAGGGGATTGAGTCTGCTGGTTTTTACCATTGCAGCTCTTACAGATGCGTTTGACGGATATCTGGCCCGAAAACACAAGGTAGAATCGAAACTGGGGGCTTTCCTTGATCCGCTTGCTGATAAATTCCTCACCTTTGCAGGATTTATCTGCCTGCCCTTTCTGGACCCTACCCAGTTTCCATGGTGGGCAATCATCCTGATTGTGCTGAGAGACATCATTGTGACCGCCCTGCGTCTATTTGCCAGCAGCAAGAATCTGGTTATGGAGACCCGTTCCACCGCCAAAATCAAAACGGCGATTCAGATGGGCTACCTCTATGTCGCCCTCCTTTTTGGGTTTCTCCTGCTCCTTGAAGGAGGTTTCGGAGACTGGGTACGCACGATCTTTGAATTGAATATCTTCTACTGGGGAATGGTTGCCGTAGCGGTGATCACCGTCTACTCAGGCCTGGAATACCTGGTAATGAACCGTGCAATGTTCAAGAAGAATCCATCTGCATGAAGCGGGTAAAGTATCTGACAGGCACGCTGCTGGGAATCGGCCGGCTGCCGGCAGCACCGGGAACCTGGGCAAGCTTCATGTTCCTGCCGGCCATCTACTTCACAATATGGTTTGCCGGACAGCCTGGCCTGATCCTTCTTGTTGCTGTGACATCTGCACTTTCTGTCTGGAGTGCACCCGAAGCTGTTCGACGGTATGGTGAAGATCCGGGTGAGTTTGTTATGGATGAAGCCGCGGGACAATCTGTGGCCTTTCTTATGATCAGCTTTACCGGAATGGCGGGTACAGATGGTATGATCTTGATTGCCGGTTTTTTACTTTTTCGGCTTTTTGATATCCTTAAACCGCTCGGGATTGATCGGCTTCAGGATTTGTCCGGCAGTTTTGGTATATTGGCAGATGATCTTTTAGCGGGAGTTTACAGCTGCATCGTCCTCCACTGCATCTTTTTTTTCGTTAGCTGATATAATAATTTCAGGGTAACACTGTTTTTACATAGATATTGTATATTCAGGCCTGCTTTTTAAAAGGATTTGGATATCCGGAAATTTTGATTGATTTCAAGGCCCGGCCCAATGACAGATGACAGAGCGTTTTTGCTCTCTAAGGAGTTGTTTTGCAAGAACGTATTAATCAGGCAAATTAGCAGTTGTACAGAACGTCCGCTAACGCTTGATTGCTTCCAGATTGAGTGAAGCTTCCAAACAAGAAATTTTTATCGCAACATCCGAAAAACATGATTATTGATGAGACATATTCCAGAGAACTTGCAAAATCACTACTCGATATTGATGCCGTAATTTTGCGCCCTAATGCTCCATTCACATGGGCTTCGGGATGGAATTCTCCAATTTACTGTGATAACCGGCTCACCCTTCGTTATCCTGAATTACGCACCTCCATCTCCAAAAGGTTTTCGGACTTCATAACGCAGAAGTTTGGTGACACAGATGTAATTACCGGAACAGCTACTGCAGGTATCCCGCACGCCGCCTGGGTTGCACAAAACCTGAACAAACCGATGGCGTATATCCGTGCCAGGGCCAAATCGTACGGACTGGGAAATCAGATTGAGGGGGGTGTCGACAAAGGACAATCCACGATTATTATCGAAGATCTTATTTCTACTGGCGGATCTGCCTTGTCGGTGGCAGAAGCTCTTGAGTTTGTAGGGGCGAACGTGCAAGCAATTCTCAGCATCTTTACCTACGGTTTTGATAAGTCGACCAGCAAGTTTAAGGAGAAGAATATTCCGCTCTATACGCTAACGGATTATACCACGCTGATTGATGTGGCCCTGGAAGAAGGGAAGGTTAAACCAGCCGATCTGGAACTGCTTAACAACTGGAGAAAATCTCCTGCAACATGGCCCAACTAAGCCGGAAAGCACTTTTCAATCTTACTGCAGCCTCCACTTCCATGATGCTTGTAGAGAGTCTGCGGCTGATCCGGAATTACAGGTACTACAACAATATTCCGGGAAACAGTATTACCCGGGCTTCACTGCTCGAACAGATCCGGTACATACAAAGCCTGGCCTACACGCTTCATAATTTGATGGAAAAAGAAGATGAAGAAGAGGCACCGTTCTACGTCTCCATAGCAGGCACCATCAATGATGCATTTGAAGAGGTGCATCGGAATGTTCTATTCTATGAGCCGGACGAAATCATCCCGATCATCCCTGAAATAGATGAACAGCGAAGATTCTGGTCTGGTTTCTGTGATACGGGATTCTATAACGATGATCTTGTACAGAAACTGGAAGATACAATTCCCGACAAACTGAGATCTCTGGAAAAAGGATTAGAAAAATTGCCACTAAATCCGTCTATGCGCCGTTAACCGGGTACCCCCGTTTGTGAGGCGGCCAGCAATCTGTTAAAATGTGATATTGTCCATATTGCCTATTCAACATTCAAATAATCATTCGCGAAGACCGGAAACCGTTGGACTCACCAGCTGTTTCAGGAATTTGTCCTATTCACTTCGAATCTATTAACATCTCTTATATGAAGTTTATCAACTATCTACTCCTCCCCCTTGCACTCCTTTTCACAGCTTGTCTGCAGAGCAACGACCCCTACGATGATTCAGAAGACCTGGCATACCTTGAAGAGTATGAGCAGATGAATGGTGTAAACAAAACGAGCAGCGGCCTGCTGTACCGGGTCATTGAGGAGAGCGCAGAAGGTGCATCTCCTGTCGCTGATCAATTGGCAATTGTGGCCTATAAAGGTGAGTCCGTTGATCAGTATTACAATCACTCCAACTTCTCCACCGAACAGACCGATTTTACAATCATCAAGCCTGAAGATATGGTTTCATTTTCCGGGTTGGGGGAAGGAGTTCAGTTGATGAAAGAAGGAGACAGATATGAATTTGTGCTTCCCAGTTCACTGGCACTCGCCTCCGGAAGGGTCTTTACATTTGATTTTGAACTGCTGTCGGTCATCCAGGAAGATCAGGAAGAGTTTTATAACCATAACGCGACACTTGACGATATTGAAGTGACGGATAGCGGTTTGCAATATCGGATTCTGGAAGAAGGCAGCGGTAACTCTCCCGTTCCCGGCAATCAGGTAACCGTCCGGTATAAAGGGTATTACACCAGCGGATATGTGTTTGATCAGACAAGCGGCAATAGTACGACATCCCTCTCTGTGACCGGAGTTATACCCGGCTTCAGTGAAGGCCTGCAGTACATGAAGGAAGGCGGGAAATATCAGCTCTTCATTCCGCCTGCCCTGGGGTACACTACCTACCACCCGCAGTATGGGGAAGCGCTGCTGGTTTTCGATGTGGAGCTTGTTGAAATCAACTAAGCAGCCCCGTTTGATTTTACTGTTATCCTAACGCAAAGTTGTTTATTTTTAGCGTGCTGGATTAGAAAATCTAAATAGAGGTAAGATGAGTGAGAAAAGGTTTTATATAGAGACATACGGCTGCCAGATGAATTTCGCAGACACGGAAGTGGTTAATTCCATTCTGCTCGAAAATGGGATGAGTCCGGTAACACGTGCCGAAGATGCAGACGTAATCTTTGTTAATACTTGCTCAATCCGCGAAAATGCTGAGACCCGGGTATGGAACCGGCTCAAAGAGTTCCGTTCCCTCAAACGAGAAAAAGAACATCTGACAGTTGGCGTTCTCGGCTGCATGGCAGAGCGCGTGAGGGATCAGATTATTGAAAAAGAGAAGCTTGTCGATATTGTCGCGGGTCCGGATGCCTACAGGGACATCCCATCCCTGCTCCAGCAGGTTGAAGATGGCCGGAAAGCTGTGAATGTTTTGCTCTCCCTGGAGGAGACCTATGCGGATATCACCCCGGTCAGAACAAGTGGAAACGGGGTCACTGCATTTGTATCCATCATGCGGGGATGCGATAACATGTGCGCTTTTTGTGTGGTACCATTTACCCGGGGCAGGGAGCGCAGCAGGCCGCTGGAGAGTATACTCAGAGAGATCCGCGAACTGGATGAGCTGGGATATAAGGAGATCACTTTGCTTGGGCAAAATGTAAACTCCTATAAATACCAGGACATCGATTTTACCAGGCTGATGGATGAAGCCAGTCTGGTTAATCCGGAAATCCGTTTTCGTTTCTCATCTCCCCACCCGAAAGATTTCCCCGTACCGCTTCTGCACTTGATTTCGGAACGTCCAAACCTCTGTAACTATATTCATATTCCGGCACAGGCAGGAAGCACCTCCATGCTGGAGCGAATGCGCCGGCCCTACACCCGTGAGCAGTATCTGGATGTGATAAAAAGTATGCGGGAAATTATTCCGGGAGTTTCCCTCTCCACAGATATCATTGCGGGTTTCTGTGATGAGACCGAAGAAGAGCATGAAGCCACGCTGAGCCTGATGGCCGAAGTCCGCTACGACCTGGCCTATATGTTTGCCTATTCGGAACGTGAACGGACTCTTGCACACCGAAAGTACGAAGACAATGTCCCTGAAGAGGTGAAAAAGCGGCGACTTTCTGAAATTATTGCACAGCAGATGAGGATTCAGGAGGAGAACAATCGCCAGGAAATTGGAAAACGCCACCTTGTCCTCGCAGAAGGAGTCAGCAAGCGCTCGGATGCACAACTCTCGGGCAGAACCGACACCAATAAGATGGTTGTGTTCGATCGGGAAAACTTTCAGAAAGGCGAATATATCGAAGTGGAGATCACCGATTGCACCTCAGCAACCCTGATCGGCAGGCCTATCCGAAAGAGTTCCATTCAGGAGTACGCTATGACAGCTGACGCCGCTCTTCATTAAACGGCGTCTAATCCAGAAAAGAATTTCCAGGCAGAGGAGTTCGGCCCGACTCCATATCAGAGCAGCGAGAAGCGTGCGGCCCGGGCAGACATCCCGGAACTCCCTCTGCTTGCCACTCGTTCTAAAGAGAGCGTCCCTGATTTGAGATTCAGGCCCCCGACCCTTCATACCACAATCCATGCGGCCTGAAAGGCACCCAGCTCGCCTCTGCCCTCTCTCAGAAACTCTTCTTCACTCAGTAAATCTGTATATGTTTTACTCTTCTCAAGCGGCAGCCCTTGATCCCCAAGATCAAATGTCTTGCTCTTTCCGGTCAGATTGGCAAGGACCAGTACGAACTCCGACTTGACAGGATCCCTTCGAAGAAGGCAGAAGAGATCCGGCCCTATATCAAAAACTTTCTGTCTGCCAAATGGATGAAAAGCGGCGTGCTGTTTCCGAATCGCGATGATCCTTTTCATCTCATAGAAAACTCTGTGAGCAGAGGAGTCTCTGATCTCCAGCTTCTCAACCAGCTCGTCATACTGCCATTTCATCCGGTTGATCGTTCGGTACCTGCCGGTGACACTCACCTCTTCGATGTTGTTTTTGGTAGCAGTAAAATTATGAAAGTAGATCCCCGGAACTCCCTTCAGGCTCAGGGCAATAATCTGAGAACAGATAAATCTTTTTTCCTGAACAGAAATGGACCCATCATTGCTTTTGAACGCATCAAAATAGGTGATATTCAATTCATAAGGACTCAGACTCCCGTCTGAATTTTTTTTCTCCGATACAAAGCCCCCTTTGGTTTTAATGGCGTGAACCAGCAGGTCCAGGTCTTCCCGGGGTATCAGCCCTTCAAGCGGCCGGACCCCGATACCATCGTGAGAAGCGGTAAAATTGAAATAGGTACAGTTATCGGGGAGCTGGTCCAGTGAGGCTACCCATCGGGTAAGGTGGGTTGAGCACTCAGATAAAATGCCATGAAGCAGCAGTGGCGGCAGGCTAAACTGATAGACCATATGAGCCTCATCCCCCTCTCCAAAATAACTTATATTCTCCTGATGGGGCACATTGGTTTCAGTGATCAGGGTCACATCGGGCCGGTAATAGTCTGTCAGTGTTCGGAAAAGTTTTATGATTTCATGAGTTTCATCCAGGTGAATACTGCTCGTCCCCGGCTTTTTCCAGATAAAAGCTACTGCATCCAGCCGGATAATTGAAATCCCCTTTTCCAGATAGAGAAAGAATATATCCAGAAACTCAAAAAGCACATCGGGATTGGCGAAGTTCAGATCGATCTGATCCTCACTAAATGTAGTCCAGACAAACTTTTCGCCTTTCTTTGTATGAATCGGTGTCAGAAGGGGACTGCTTCTCGGACGCACCACAGATGAGAGATCTTCATCAGGATCTACTTCAATAAAGTATTCGTCATAAGGCTCTTCTTTGTTCAGGTATCCCTGGAACCACTCACTGTGGCGTGAGGCATGATTCATAACCAGATCTCCCATCAGCCTGAAATTCCTGCTCATGCTCTCAATATCTTCCCACCCCCCCAATTGCTCATCCACGCGCCGGTAATCAACTACCGAAAAACCGTCATCAGAAGAGCTTGGAAAAAAAGGCAGAATATGCACACAGCTCACCGTATCGTTCAGATACTCTCTTAAAAACTGATCTTGCTTGCACAGCTTGGATACATCCTCTCCCATTCCCGGCTTCACCATATCAGCATACGTTATCAGAACGTGATCCTCATGTGTCCAAAGATCGTGCACCGATACGGGATCGGCAGGATGCAGCTTATATTTTCCGATCAACTTCTCAAGGCGCGTAAGATTTTCAGTAAGCGTCTCTTCTCCATAAATTTTCTTCAGGTGCTGTCTGATTTGTGAAATGAATTCTTCTTTACGGGGAGATTGCTCCATAGATGATTAGATTTTCATTCAGGTTCCAACTACAAAAAACAACGCATTTTACAGAAAGTAAAGTGTAAATCAGGGTATCTCTGTGCTTTCACGAACTTTATAAAAAGGGAAGAGTGTAAAAAGTGAAGAAATGTTCCTTAGAGCTTGCACACCTGCACAGACATCTGCCTTTTCCATTTACCGGGCCTGTTTCTCCGCTCAATTTATTAACTTACAGATAAATCATCTGCAGATTAATTTTAGACATGCGAAACGACGATATCATTCAAAGCATCCGGTATATACTGGATATTTCAGACAAAGAGATTGCTGACATCCTGAAACTGACCGGCTACAAGCCTACAAGATCAGAAATTGATTTTATTTTTGATGAGACCTGGGATAAGAAAGACAAACCCGATACAACTCATGAATTGACAGCGTATTTTCTGGATGGGGTGATCTACTACCGGCGGGGGAAAAGTGACAAGCACCCTCCAAGGCCTATATCTGTCCCGGTAACCAACAATGACGTACTGAAAAAGCTCCGGGTGGCCTTCAAGTTAAAAGAAGAAGATGTGGTGCATATGATCCGAAAGGGAGGGCACGAGGTGAGTGCTTCTGAAGTAAACGCACTCTTCCGGAAACCCAATCACCGGAACTTTCAGCCCTGCGGGGATCAGATCCTTCGCTATTTTCTAAAGGGACTGGCATTAACCTATCGGAAATAGCCTTCGGATACACCTCTCCCCGGAATTTGGGCTGCATGAGCTTTCTTAAAGGGTGACGCTCTCCAGTAAACCCATACTGCCCCCGGGCTCTCTGGCCTCTCCGTCCGGGAGGGATTTTAAAATGGGTACTCCTCTTCGTCTGGAAATTCCCCTAGATGATAATCATCATCACTCAGGCTTGGAGGAGGTTCCGGCCGGGAATCTTCCGCTCTCTCTACTCTCCATGCTTTCACGTCTGTATACCAGTTGCCTCTGTACTCCCGGCTCTGAATGTCCACAGAAACGGTAACAACAGCACCCTGCTCAACCGGATTCTTGTCAATTTGATCCCCCCATTGGGTTATACAAACTTTTCGGGGATATTTCCCTGGAATTTCAAGAATAAAATCCCGCTTACGCCACGGTCCGTTCTTTCCTTCACCCCCCTGCTCGTTTAGAATCTGAACAACCTTTCCGCTCAGTTTAATGTCCATACCTTTTCAAAAACTTTTTTAATTATCGGGCTACGCTCGTCAGAAGCTATTGATGACCGCACCTCGGAAATAGTCTCACCTTGAGTCTTCTTCCGCAAGGTGAAAAGCCCTGTTTGAATGTCAAAATCCTTCCAAAGTCTTCATTAAAAGATAACAAACGCACCATTAAAAGAAGAATCTGATCCTCTCTGCATCCTTACGAAATGTATCTTCGCGATCTATGGAAAACACTCTAAAGAAATTCAAACCTGTCCACTTCAATCTCGGAAGAGCGGAACCACTTCTTATCCAGCTCGCCATAGATTCTGATCGGCGTCTCACTATCTACCTCTCTTCCCTGCCAAAGGTCATCATCTATTTCGATCCGGATCTCTCCGGTACCGTCTGTAAACGTGTACTCTTCATCACCGACTCTTCTGGTGATGTAACCCTCAGCGATCACTTTTGTATCATCAGACATCTTTTTAATCTCTGAGATAGTGTGAACATTCGTCTCTCCTGTGAATTGTGCTTGGGCAGTTGTTACTGATGCCATCGCAAGTACAATAAAAATAACTAAGTATCGCATATCAAAGACCCTGTAATATTCCATTGATTTTGTTTCCCTGGTTAAACCGGAAAACAGGGTGCATGTTCCTTTCCAGAAGTCAGATTACAAGAGAAAGCTTCGGATCCCCTCCTCCAGACCACGTAGCTCTGCAAGGCCGCGCATTCGTCCGATACCCGGATACCCCGGATTGGATTCTGATAGAAAATCACTCATCATTCTGTGCCCGTGATCCGGACGAAAAGGAATTCGGATATCCTCTCTGCCCGCATCTCTTCGGCGGATCTGCTCCTCAATTAGTTGTCTCATCACGGCAGCCATATCTGTGCTCCCATTCAGATGCGCTGCTTCGTGGAAAGAGCGGTTTCCGTCCTCCCGCTGAACATTTCTAAGGTGAACAAAGTGTATCCGCTCTCCCAGATTTTTCACCATTTCCGGCAAATCGTTGTCCGCCCTCACCCCAAACGAACCTGTGCAGAAGGTTAAGCCGTTCGCCTGAAACGGTGCGGCTTCAAACAGCATGCGAACATCCTTTTCCGTACTGACTACCCGCGGCAATCCAAACAGCGGAAATGGCGGGTCATCCGGATGAATAGCCAATTTCACGCCCGCTTCTTCTGCAGCCGGAGCTATTTCCTGTACAAACTGGTGAAGATGCTGGCGAAGCTTCTCTTCTGATATCTCCCTGTATTTTCCGAGGGCTTCCCTGAACTGATCCAGTGTATACCCCTCTTCCGACCCCGGCAGGCCTGCCAGAATGGTTTCAATCAATGATTGCTTCTCGCCCGAGGTCAGTTTCTGAAAAAGTTCTTCCGCCTGCTCACAGACAGGTTCCGTATAATCTTCTTCGGCTCCATCCCTCTTTAGCAGAAATATGTCAAAAGCGGCCAGTGAAATTTCATCAAACCGAAGTCCGGTCGCTCCATCTGAAAACGGGTGATGCAGATCTGTACGGGTCCAGTCGAGTACGGGCATAAAATTGTAGCATACCGTCGTAACGCCGCAGGCAGCAAGATTGCGAATGGATGCCTTGTAGTTTTCAATCAGCTGTTCAGCAGCCGCTCCTTTCTGTTTGATCTCCTCATGAACCGGAATACTCTCCACGACCGACCACCTCAGCCCTGCATCTTCGATCAAGCTTTTATGCTTCTGAATCTCCTCTTTCGTCCAGACCACACCATTTGGTAGATGATGCAGCGCCGAAACGATACCGGTTGCTCCCGCCTGCCGGACATCTGAAAGTGATACCGGGTCGGAGGTGCCAAACCAACGCCAGGTTTGTTCAAGTTTTTCCATATCTGATCTTTACCTTCCTTTGTTTTTCAGTCATTACCATCTTATTATATCAGTATCAGGAGCATCCGTCCCATGGGCCTGGTTTAACCGGGCCTTCAGTCTGTTTCAGGCTTCCGCCTACCGGGAGACAGGTTTCATTCAACAGATTGATTTGGCCCTTGTGCAGCTTTTCAAAACTTCTCCTCACCGGGCAGTCGCACTCAATGGCAATTCATGCCAGATCCGGCGCCCAGCAAGGCAGCAGAGTGAAGAGGGTTTGATCCTCTTTATAAAGCGTTGATGTTGCTTTCTGAATCGATTGATCTCAGACTCTAAAGTCTTTAGAAAATTACAGCCAACATAAGTATGAACAGTAATTTTAAGATAAATCGTAGAGAAATATATTTAAATGGTAATGGCTTTTTGTATAAAATGTTTGGTTTATATAAGTTCACCTAATATCAATCTCATGCTGTAAGATTGCAACTTCTAATATAATTAACAGCCAGAACATGAATCGCCGAAAATTTCTACGCACATCTGCACTCTCAACGGCCGCAATCGGTTTGAGCGGACCCTTTGTTTTTGCCCGGGGTGCTGCCTCACCCAACGAAATCGTTACTGTAGCCATCATGGGAGCCAGGGGAAGAGCCGGTTTTCTTTCAGAAGTATTTGCAAGAAGCCGGGCCACTCAGGTAAAATCTATTTTTGATGTGGATCACCGCCCTCTCGAAGAATTAGCTACAAAGATTGGTGAAATCCAGGGGCAGAAACCTGAAACGGGAACAGATTTTCGCCACGCGCTGGACGATCCGGATATTGATGCGCTCGTTATTGCCGCCCCTGACCACTGGCATACCGCAGCCACTATTATGGCGTTACAGGCAGGCAAGCATGTCTATGTAGAAAAGCCGGGGAGTCATAATCCCGCTGAAGCCAGACTGGTTGTGCAGGCTCAGCAGAGATATGGAAAGGTTGTACAGATGGGAAATCAGCAGCGCTCTTCGCCCGAATCTCAGCAGGCGATGCAGGATATCCGGGATGGGTTGATCGGGGATGTCTATTATGCCAAATGTTTCTATGCGAACAAGCGCGGGCCCATCGGAAACGGATCCATTGCAGATGTGCCTGACTGGCTCAACTATGAGCTCTGGCAAGGCCCGGCACCACGTACCCCTTATCGGGACAATGTGATTCACTATAACTGGCACTGGTTCTGGAAATGGGGAACCGGAGAACTACTGAATAACGGCACCCACGAATATGATATTTGCCGGTGGGCGCTTGGCGTGGATCTGCCAAACAGAATCTCCTCCTCCGGCGGACGCTTTCACTTTGATGATGACTGGGAGTTTTATGACACGCAGAATGTGAATTTTGAGTTTCCGGGTGGCAAATCGATCAACTGGGAAGGCCGAAGCTGTAACGGATATGGGTTCTGGAACAAAGGCAGGGGATCTGTTATCACGGGTACCAAAGGAACCATGATGATGGATCGGGGCGGCTATACGGCCTACAATCTGGACAATGAAGAGATCAAAAAAGTAGTCCGCGATTCCGAACAGGACAGCCTCGATACAGTGGGCGGCGGAGATCTGACCGATTACCATGTCCTTAATTTTGCCAACGCCATCCGGGAGGGTGAGAAGCTCAACTCTCCGATCCGTGAAGGTCAAAAGAGCGTGATTGCCCTGCATCTGGGAAATATCTCGCAATATGTGGGCAGAACTCTAAATATTAATCCTCAATCCGGACGCATTATCGGAGATTCCGAAGCGATGTCGATGTGGAGCAGGGATTATGAACCAGGATGGGAGCCGCGTATTTAATTTTCTGCAACCTCCGGAATAATTTCAATCAGAAAGTCATTGCTGAAACGATCACTTCCCTGCGGGCTGTTATCCAGATTGCTGGTAAGGATATAAATTTTTCCGGATGGAGCTTGTGCCACCGATCGTATCCGCCCGTACTCCTGATGGAGCAGATGTCGTAACTCAAGGGATTGCTGATCATCACTGCCGGTCAGCCGCCACAATCTCTGGCTGCGCAGCCCGGCAAATAGAAATGAACCTTTCCATGGCCCCGAGCGGATAAAAGCAGCGCCGGCTGGAGCCCAGGTATGATCCTCAATGGAAATGCCCGATCCGCTGTGAAG
>Ga0209487_1000698_pt1 | contig 29874 bp, 28 predicted proteins | sample Poulit2012_FD_187524 | JGI IMG/M metagenome (GOLD analysis project Ga0209487, IMG submission 187524) | Agricultural soil microbial communities from Georgia to study Nitrogen management - Poultry litter 2012 (SPAdes) (version 2) | ecosystem: Environmental > Terrestrial > Soil > Agricultural land...
ACTTAGCCAATCATGCCGTAGCCGAGCAACTAGCAACGAAGCCTTTACGTGATAATTTGCTTGCCGTTGGTGGTGTCGGGCCCGAAACCGCTGATGTACTTTTGCTATATGTTTACCACCGGCCGGTATTTATCTGGGACACATATGCGCGCAGAATGCTATCGACCGCCGGTTATAGTCTTCCCAAGGGCTATGAGACCACCCGGCGCTATTTGGCTACCGCCGAGCGGCAAGCTAAGTTTACAACCACTGAACAACAACAATTCCACGGACTAATTGTCGAAGCTGGCAAACAAGCTACCGCTGCCGGAGGATGGGAGGCTTACTGGCAATGGTTAATGCAATACCGCCACGATATTTAAAGACCCTTGCGGCTTTTGGTTCGCATCCCAGGTGGTGAAAGTTCAATACCACGCCGGATTTCTGCAAGAACGGAAAATAACGGCTCAACACTGCGAGAAAAACTGAGCGGGTGACGGGAATCGAACCCGCGTATCTTGCTTGGGAAGCAAGCGCTCTACCATTGAGCTACACCCGCACGTCGTCAGGGCCAATAAGGGCCACTGTTATGGCGACACCCAATATCTTAACACTTCTTTGTGACGTCAGAGAGAATCATCGAAGTGTTGCGGGACATTTAGCTGATTTGACTACTCTATGTGACGCAATCGCTTGTGTCATACGCAGGATAAGGGAGAATACTAGCTATGACTTCGGAACCCACTGCTCCTCGCATCCGCGCCTCAGAACTCGTTGGTGAAACCTGGTTTAACATAGGTGATGAAAACCTGAGTTTGTCAGATCTGCGCGGCAAAATTGTCATATTAGATTTCTGGGCGTTTTGCTGTGTGAACTGCTTACACGTACTCGACGAGCTACGACCGTTAGAGGAAAAATATTCCGACGTTTTAGTGACCGTAGGCGTACACTCCCCAAAATTTGATTATGAAGCCGAAACCTCCGCGGTTGCTGCAGCCATTGAACGCTACGATATCGCCCATCCGGTGCTCAATGACCCAGCATTAGCCACCTGGCAGGCGTACACAGCTAGGGCCTGGCCTACCTTGGTGGTTGTGGATCCTGAAGGCTATGTTGTCGCCCATCTAACCGGCGAAGGCCATGTATCTGGGCTGTATCCGCTGGTGGAACAACTCATTGCAGAACACGAAGCTAAAGGCACGCTCCATCGTGGCCAGGGCCCTTATGTCGCACCTGAGCCCGTGGCCCGTGACCTGAAATTTCCGGCCAAAGCGATTGCCCTTGGCGCTCGCGGTCGTCAGAACGGCTCCTTTCTTGTGGCCGACACGGGCCACCATCGCCTGGTAGAAATCGCTGATGACCTAGAAACTGTTCTGCAAACTATCGGCGGTAATGGAACCGGCCAACCTGTACCACCGGGGGCGGCGGAAACCGACCCTGAGCTCATTTCTGTTCGAGGCTACGCAGACGGCACACCAGACATTGCCCTCTTCAATGAGCCGCACGGCTTAGCGCTACTGCCCGCCGATGTTGCAGCTCAGGTGGGTTACGATGTGCTCATCGCCGATGCGGTCAACCACCGGCTACGTGCAGTCAGCTTAGCAACCGGAGAAGTATCGACGGTTGCCGGTAATGGCGTACAGCGTCTAATCGACTCCGAGCGCGTCCAAGACGAAGCTGATCAAAGTGGGACAATCGATTTGGCCCCATTTGCTGCCGGACCGTTGGAAACATCTCTGTCCACACCGTGGGATGTCCAGTATTCGCCAGTCGAGGGTGTCGCGATTATCGCTATGGCTGGAACTCATCAGTTGTTTTCGTATCAGCCTGTGTCCAAGCAGCTGGCTATTTATGCCGGTACCGCACTTGAAGGTTTGGTTGATGGGCCAGCAGACGAGGCTTGGTTCGCACAGAGCTCGGGGCTTTCGATAGATTCTGAGGGTACATTGTGGATTGCTGATGCCGAAACCTCGGCGGTACGTTATGTAGTGCCCTCAGCCGAAACTAATTCGAAAAAGCCAGAAGTCGGCACGGTGGTTGGCACTGGGCTCTTTGATTTTGGCTTCCGCGATGGCACCCCAGAAACTGCTCGTTTGCAACACCCGTTGGGTGTCACCAATTTGCCAGATAGCTCAGTTCTGATCGCCGATACTTATAACCATGCGATTCGACGCTGGGCACCTGAAACGATAAACCCAGACGGCACACCCAAGCCCGCCGAAGTAACCACCGTGGCCCGAGATCTAGAAGAACCCTCAGATATCTTGGTGGAAACCGATGCCAATGGCAATGCTGTCTCCATCATTGTCGTGGAAACCAATGCTCACCAACTGGTCCGTATTGCTGTACCGGAAAAGTATTTGCACGTCGATGAAGGAGCCATGCAGGTACAACGGCCGCCAACGAAATTAGTGGCTGGCCAGGTGCCCATTCATATCTCATTTTCTGCTCCGAAAGGACAGAAACTCGATGACCGTTGGGGAGACCCTACCCAGCTGACCATTTCTGCAACACCAGAGAACTTACTGCTTGGGGGCGCAGGTAGGCAGACTGGGCTAACTCGGCGACTGCAACTCAACCCGGAAATTACTGAAGGTGTACTGCACGTGACCGCCCGGGCTGCTGCCTGTGATGGCGAAGTTGGTCAACCGATCCCAGACTCTGCTGCCTGTCATTTATACCAACAAGACTGGGGCATCCCCGTAACGATCCACCACGATGCCAGTGAAGGGGCACATACCGAACTTGATCTAGATTTGCGCGGTATTCACTAGCCACGCCCCGAAGGTGTTGATCGGGATAGACTGGCAGACACGAACATGTCGTCTATGGTGATCGGAAAGTTGTTTCATGGCCACCCTTATTGCCCATAGCAAGGATGCTTCCGCGGCAGCGGTAGCGCAGCAGCTTGCAGATACCCTGAGTAAACGCCGTGGTGTGACCACCGCTGTGGAATCGTTTTCCCGTGGTCACCGATACGTTGATTCAGTCGATGCCGTCATTGTTGTCGCTCCCGTCAGCACAGCCAATATAGACCGCGGTGCCCGGAACTTTATCAATGCCGAATACGCGGAGCTGGACACCAAGTCCTTATTCATTGCAGCATTGGGCACCCAGCAAGAGCTCAATGAAAAACAGCTCAGTGCACTGACTGCTTTTGAACCGCGTGATACGGCCTACTTTCGAAGCGATGCACTCGATAACGCTGCCTTGGCCACCTGGGTCTCATTCATAAACTCCCGGGGCGCCGTCTGATTAGTCCCAATCTGGACGGACCGTCAGGTTTTCTGGGGTAAGCTCCAAATCGGCTGATAACTCGAAGGCTTCTTCATAATCCGTTGCCGACCGCTCACCAGAACCAATATCTATTTCTTGAGCGCTAAGTTCCGCGGTAGCCATAATACGGTCAATTTCCGGTTCTGAATCGTTCCAGGAGTAATCAATTTCTGGTGAGCCGATCGACCAGGAAACCGAATCTGGCACAACCCGGTTGGCTGTTTCGTAACCGAATGGGCAGCCAGCCGGCATTAGTACCGTCTGGTTGGTGCAACGCTGCAGTTGCTGCTGGACTTCTTCATGAATCGCTTCATCCACCGCTGAGGTTAGCTCAACGTCGAACCCAAATTCCATGGTCGCTCCCGCTGCCAGCACATCGGAAACTATAAACGTCTCAGGTTCTGCCGCCTCTAGATACGTGCCGTGATATTCCAGCTCAATAACTGATGGTGCGAAAGCCGCCAACACAGCCGGATCGCCATCGTCACCAAGCAAAGGAGTCCTTGCCCCGTATACCTGGGCCACGGGTTCATCGGCCTTGGAATTTTCGGGCATGCGTGACGGTGCTAGCTCAATTTGCTGAAGCGGCATAGGGTGCAGCTGCCAATCATTGAAGAACAGCCATGATGTCGATACCTTGTCCACCACGATGGCGGTAGACAGGGTTTCCTCCGAGGCATCCTGGTAACGGATTTCTACTACACGCTGGGTTAGAGCAGGATCCCGAAATGACTCGGGTACCTCAGCATCGACGGCGACTATTTTGGCATCTTTGAGCAGGTTGGCCGACTGCGACAGCGCTTGGCCATCCAGCAGTATCGTGGAGATATCAGCTGGGGCGTCATCAGCCAAGTAAGCTTGCGATAAAGCGATTGCTGTGGCTCCGTCTCCGTTGCCTAACGCCTCTACGTAGTCCTCCACAGCCGATTCGGCACTGTAAACGAATCGATTTAGCAGGGCGATGACCGCAGCGGCTGCAAGAAGTAACCCAGCGGCGACGAGCCCCCAAAAACTTGGCCGCTGAATAACCGATTGGTAGGCAGATGTTTTGGACACCAGTGTTTCCTTAGGCAGCAGGGACAATATTTCTAAGCTAGCAGACTCGCAACAGTAATCATTGCGGGGATAGCAAGAATCGTCGTGATCAGCACTGTGTCGCGTGCCACCACGAGACCGGTATTGTATCGGGACGCAGAAACAAAAACATTTTGTGCGGTAGGCAAGGAAGCAAGCACTGTAGAAGTCAGGATACCGTCCTGGTCCAACTGAAATACGAAAGCTGCCAATAGCCAAGCGATAGTCGGGTGTATGAGCAGCTTGACCGTTGATGCCAACAAGGTATCGCGGCGTCGACCCTGCTTTTTATCTAGCGGTCGGGATCCAACCAACGAAATGCCAAAAGCCATCAGCATGGCAGGGATTGCCGCGCCTGCTATAAGACTGATTGACTCGTCCAAAGGTTGCCATAGTTGCCAATCGGTCACGGAAAACAACAGACCGAAAGCAGAACCGATAATAAGGGGATTTCGGGCTACCGTGGCAATAATGCGTCCCATACTCCGAAAAAAGCCAGCTCGGACAACTTTTGTTTCGGATAGTCCTGCCCGGGCCTCTTTTTCGGTTTGGGTATCTAATACAAACACATAGACCGGTGTGTAAATGGCCAGTTGAAATAAAATCACCGGTGCAGCATAGCTGGCGTCGCCGAGCACGTAGGCCGCAATGGGCAGTCCAAGATTAGCGGAGTTCATTAATGAGGCCGATAATGCCGCTATCATGCGTTCGGAGCCAGTTCGTTTGGTCTGTAAAAATCGGGCCAAGAGTAGGTAAATACCGGCTGCCACACCAGCGGATAAGGTTGCAATCCACAGTTGTGGCCCCAGCACCAGGAACACATCACTTGTCGACAGGGTGTTGAACAGCAAGGCCGGTGAAGCTACAAAGAATGCCACACGTGATAGTACCGGTTGGGCATTTTGTCCTAGGACGCCGGTTCTTCCAGCCCCGTAGCCGACGGCGATGATCAGCCAGACAATGAAGAATCCCGAAAGTACTTGTGCCACGGGTACCTTTCTACCCTAGGTTCATACACTACAAACCGATCGTTTCGAAAAATACGCCTCAACTAGGCTGATGCCACACGCCTAACATTTATAGTAAGGACCCGATGGCTGAGCCCCAACGCAGACGAACCCAAATTTGGTGGCTATCGGTAGTAATAGCCGCACTTGGTGGCTGCATCGCGTTATTTGCGACACTGGGGTTGTTCAGAACGACCTTGACCACAGTTGGTATAGGCGTAATTGTGACTATCTGGCTGGGCCTCGTACTAGTTCGGGACGATAGATAAGAAGTCTCAGTGCTGGGCAATTCTGCTGCCAGTGAACTAGGACTACCTGACTTCTCAGTATTGGCAGTGATCTGCTAGACACTGTCTTCCTGAATTGGCGTGTATCTGGATCATTTGCGTAATTATTTCGCCCAAAAGCGCGGTTTTTCGCGGCGAATTAGCCAATCTTAACTAATTAGGTCATGTGGATTGTTAGCTAATTCGGGCAGCCAAAGTTGCCTAGACGGTCCTGGATGACCGGGTTATATTATGAGTAATTCAAAAATGCTTTGGATTCTCACAATATTTATCAGGAGGGAGCAGCTTTGGTAACTACCCAGTATAAAAACGCAATCATTGGCACACTGGTCGCTGTCGTTGCCGTCCTGTCTGCCTTGGTCGTTATCGCATCGATTGCTCAGCTGTATGCGCTCACGGTGGGTTTGATAATCGTTCAACTGGCTGGTCTTGGGTCGATTGGCTACGTGACTTCAAAAGCGCGTGCAAGCAAAAACGAACTGTTTTGTGCAAGCTTAACCGTCAGTAAGTAGTGCAGTGCTGCTGGCAAAGAGCCGGCGAAGCTTCAATAAGTCAAAGTTTTGAGCCCCCTAGTGTTGATCTTCATCACTAGGGGGTTGCTATTCTTATAGGTAGCCAGAGTTTTGGGCAACAGAAAGGTTACCCATGTCGAAGAAAGCTCAAGAAGCGCTCATCATACTTGGTGGAACGGGCAACCTTGGCCAGCAGGTGCTTCCTATTCTGACCGAGGCCGGTTATCACCTCGTCGTATTTAGCCGCCATGATGTCTCGGGCGAGCCGTTTCAAGATTCGCGTGTCACTGTGGTGAAAGGGTCGTTGGATGACCCAAAGTTCATAGATTCTATGATCGATACTGCCCTGCAACATGCCGATACACTGCGCGGCGCAATATTTTTAAACGGTGGCTTTGGCACTGACAACGGTATTGGCGCCGATGGGTTTACTGAACAACTCCAGAAGCTGCTTGGGATGAGTGTTTATCCCACGACGAAAGTTTTGTCACGCATCCTGCCGCATTGGAAGGTGCACGGCGGGGGACGCGTCGTGCTCACCTCAGCGACAGTTGTTGAACAGCGTTTTGTGAACGGGGGTGCGTATGCGACCTCGAAAATGGCAGTCGATAGTTTGGCTAAGCAAATTCAGCGTGAATATAACCCGGAGGTCGTAGACGTCCACGTTCTGCGACCTAAATTTATCGGCGACAAACCGGGACAGGATGCACCTGCTGACTTAGCCCAAGAAATGATAGAGGCTGTTCAAGTCAGCACTTAGTTTAGGTGCTAAGGCACCTTCAGAAGGGAAACGGTTATGGCAAGGTCACTTACGGAATCAGAACGGCAATTGGTTAGTGCCATGATCGTCAGCGCCAAAGCAACAAATCCAGATTGCTTCCAAGACCAGGATACTTGGTACCGGTGGCGCCAAGAGCTTCATGAAACTCTTGACCGCATCACCGTTGGGGAAGCATGTGATTGTGGAAAGTGCCCATCGGTGCAGCTGCTCGTTGACGGCCAAGAAGTCCCCCTAGGGGACAGGCAAGTCATATTAGAAGCATTCATTTCAGAAGGCATTGTCATGTTATTTATCGACGACGATCTGCCATCCTACCTGGAGATTGCACCAAACCTAGATGTTGAACTTGAACTTCCTAAACAGAGTGCACTGATTTTTTGATCAGCTATGACGACAAACCGACGCCATAAACGCGGGCCCGGACCTTTGGTGGGCTAGCGTTAATGTGTGCTTTTATCAGACCGTGATATCAAAGAATCGTTGGAATCTGGGCGCATCGGCCTGGATCCATTAGACGTATCCATGGTGCAACCGGCCAGTGTCGATGTGCGGTTGGACCGCTTCTTTCGGCTGTTTGATAATCATAACTATCCGTTTATCGATCCTGCCCAAGACCAATCGGGACTTACTCGAATGATAGATGTTGATCCGGATCAACCATTTATCTTGCATCCAGGCGAATTTGTGTTGGGCTCAACCTATGAGCAGGTCAGCCTGGCCAACGACGTCGCCGCACGGTTGGAAGGCAAATCATCGCTGGGGCGACTTGGCCTACTGACCCACTCTACAGCGGGTTTCATTGATCCCGGGTTCTCTGGCCACATCACCTTAGAACTTTCCAACATGTCGACCCTGCCCATTAAATTATGGCCGGGTTCTAAAATTGGTCAGATGGCATTCTTTGGGTTGACCTCACCGTCAGAGCACCCATACGGGACCGGACCGAACTTGAACCGATACCAAAATCAGCGTGGCCCCACGGCATCCAAATCTCACTTAAACTTTCACCGGTCTATCATTGAACGATAGTGACCCGTTCGGGTGACTGACTTTTGGCAAGCAAGGTCTTTCTGCTCCATATTATTGGGTTAGCCGCTGCCTTGAGTGGACTTTGTGTCGCGACACGCTCTGCTGTTGCGCTGATAACAGAATCGACAGCTACAACGGAAAAATGTGTTGGTCGTGCTAAATAAAATCTGCGCGCTTGGCTGGCAAAACGATCATCTTATCTCAACCAAATTTCGCCCAGCACGTGGGGAACACAGTGCAATCAGTTAACGCTGCCACCAGGCTATCTATCGAATAGCAGTGCGGGTTTATGTGAGCAATTTCTCAACGAAATTTGAGTAATACTTCGGGTATTCCGGGCCTGTTCGTCATTGGGGAAGTGGGGTTAAACCGGCCTAGACCAAATGAAACCTGGCCTAATCGAGAAAGTTTACACTGCGGCATTCTCGCCTTGTCGCGCCGAAGTCGACAGCCAAACGGTAAAGTTGAACAAGTGACCGTCCCCTAGACTTCACGGAGGCAACCGTGCTGATTGTGCTGCTTGCACTATTCCTGGTTGCGCTTTTGGCTCCGGCTATTATTCGCAAAACGGGACGTCAAGGCTTCCTCATACTTGCCGCAGTGCCAGCCGCCGGATTTATCTGGTTATCCAGCCAACTGCCTACCGTCCTGACATCGCAAGCACAGGTGGCTTCCGGCACCACAGATAATTCCACCCTGATCCAAGTTTGGGACTGGATCCCACAACTAAATATTCAGCTGGCATTCAGACTCGATACGCTCAGTGCATTCCTCGGTCTTATCGTGCTCGGTGTTGGAGCTGCAGTTCTGGTCTACTGCGCCCGATATTTCTTAGCCAATGAACCGCGACTCGGCGCTTTTGGGGCACAGTTTTTAGCTTTTGCCGGTGCAATGTTCGGACTAGTCACCACCGACGACCTCATGGTGCTCTACGTCTTTTGGGAAGTCACATCCGTCCTGTCCTTCCTGCTCATCGGATACCAAGCCCACCGAATTTTTGCCCGCCGGTCAGCGTTAACAGCACTGATTGTGACCACCTTCGGGGGTCTAGCTATGCTGGTGGGCCTACTTATGTTCGGTCACGCTGCTGGCTCATATCGGGTTTCAGACGTCGTCAACCAGGGTGCCGAATTGCTCACCGGCGATTTTGCAGGCGGCTACATGACCTGGGCTATCGGTTTGGTGTTACTGGGAGCGTTAACCAAATCTGCACAAGTTCCGTTTCACTTCTGGCTGCCAGTAGCAATGGCAGCACCAACCCCCGTTTCGGCCTACTTACACGCAGCCGCCATGGTCAAAGCCGGTATCTACCTCGTCGCCCGATTCGCTCCGGCATTTTCGGGTGAAACCATCTGGCAAGTCATGGTTTTAGGCGTGGGAATGTGGACAATGCTGGTCGGGGGATGGCGTGCACTGCGACAAACCGACGTCAAACTGATCTTGGCCTACGGCACGGTATCGCAGCTTGGGCTGCTCATGATTGCCAATGGTTTAGGTACCGCCAGCAGTGGAGTGGCAGGCCTGGCCATGTTGCTGGCCCACGCGCTGTTTAAAGCCCCCTTATTCATGGTGGTAGGCGCCGTCGATAAAATCACGGGCACCAGAGACCTCAATAAATTATCAGGGCTGCACAAATCACACCCAGCTCTAATGTGGGTTGCTGCAATAGCCGCGTTATCCATGGCGGGTATCCCGCCGTTTTTCGGGTTTGTTGCCAAAGAAACCGTCATGCAGGCCGCCGTCGACTGGGGTGCGTGGCGTAGCCATGCACACGCAATCGGAGCGATCGCCGGGGAGCCAAGCTTTTGGGGTGCCGTGTGGAGTTGGGCGCCACTAGTTATCGTGGTAGTGGGCTCCGTTTTGACGGTGGCGTACACGGCGCGATTTATGTGGGCCACATTTGCTGATAAAAAGATTCATACCGACGACGGCATCATGCCAGTACCTCCAACGCCCGTATTGCGTGGGTTTGGCCGTGTGGGGATCTTTCCGGCTGCGGTCCTATCGGCCTTAGGCTTATTGTTTGGCATGAGCCCAGCGTGGGCAGGTAGATTGCCATATGCTTTCGGGCAGACCTTCGAGCCGGTTGGTAACGAGCAAGTCGAACCGTTAGCGTTATGGCACGGTTGGTCCCTGGAACTGGGACTGAGCGGGATTATTGTGGCTCTAGGCATTGTGCTGTTCATTGCCAAACGGATTATCGGCAAAGCACAACAAAATGTGCCTACCTGGATTGACTCCGCGCGCATATACCGTTTGGTCTTGGCCCGCTTGGATGATCTAGCCGTCTGGATTACCGGTCGCATCCAACGTGGTGACCTTGCGTTTTACCTCTACATCATTCTTGCTACCGCTGTGGCTTCCCCGTTGGCTATCATGTTGTTTCCGACCAACGTCGACGACTCCACCCTGTCGGTACCAAATGTCGCTTTCTTTGCTGACTGGATCCTCAGTGGCCACCCGGCCTACTTCCTGGCCGCCACGGTTATTATCCTTTCGGCGTTTGCCACAATTCGGGCCCGACGTCGTTTCTGGGCGGTGCTGCTGGTGTCGACCACCGGGTATGGCATAGCAGTGATTTTTGCCCTCCAGGGTTCTCCCGACCTGGCATTGACTCAGGTACTTGTTGAATCGGTACTGACTGTGGCCATGGTGTTGGGCTTGCGCGTGCTGCCTCCCCGGATCCCCGACATGGAGCGTAAAGACGATAGCAAATGGGCACGGGCTATTCTAGCGATTGGTTTTGGGCTCACCATGATGTGGGTGGCCGCCACCGTTATGGCATCACGAGTAGCCGATCCGATTTCACTTCAGATGCCAGAACTGTCCTATAGCGAAGGTGGTGGAAGCAACATTGTCAATGTCACCCTGGTCGATATGCGCGCGTGGGATACTTTCGGCGAAATTACTGTGCTGGCTGCGGCAGCAACAGGTGTGGCCTCGCTAGTTTTCATTGCCGAACGAGAACGGCGCCGACACAGTCTCACCGAGGTCGCCGCCGGCTCTGTTGGGCGCTATAACGTAGCCGACTCGGCAATGGACGATACCGAAGTCAGAAGCTTCGCCAGCTTTTTCAATGTCAAACGCCAGCCATGGATCGTTGCCGGCGCGACACTGGCACCAGAACGGCGCTCCATCATCTTCGAAGTTGTTACTCGGTTGATTTTCCACGCGATCATCGTGGTTTCGCTGTATCTACTGCTTGCTGGACACAATTTGCCCGGTGGTGGATTTGCCGGCGGGTTGCTAGCCGGTATCGCCTTTGCAATCAGATATTTGGCCGGTGGACGCTACGAATTATCACAATCCATCAATGTCCCGGCAGGCGTTGTGCTGGGCTCTGGCCTGGCAATCGCCGCACTCGCCGGGGTTGTCCCACTATTTTTCGGTGGCGAAGTATTCCAGGCCTATGACGTCGAAGTGCTGCTGCCCTTTTTCGGTCACGTGCATTTTGCTTCAGCCCTGGTATTCGACGTCGGAGTCTATTTGGTGGTTATCGGGCTTATTTTGGATGTGCTGCGTTCCCTGGGCTCAGCCATTGACGCCCGTTACGAAGCCGAAACCCGTGACCGTGCCGAAACGGAACGTCGTATGACTGCCGCCCGTGCAAGCGCCAGTGCCCCAGGAGGCCACCATGACCATTGATGCCGTGTTGCTATTTATCATGGGTGGACTATTTGCCGCTGCAATCTACTTGATCATGGATCGCACCTTGACCCGTATTTTGTTCGGGCTGATGTTGTTCACCAACGCGGCCAACTTGCTGATTATTATCATGGCTGGCCCCGCTGGACTCCCGCCAATTGTGAGCAACGGGGTTGCCGCTGACGAATATTTTGACCCGCTGCCCCAAGCCCTCACATTAACATCTATCGTCATCAGTTTTGCCACCACCGCATTCTTACTGGCCCTGATATACCGGTCCTGGGTGCTTGCCCGGCGTGATGAAGTCCAAGTCGATATCGAAGATATCCAGGTGGCAGAACAACCCACCTATGATGCCGAAGAAGACGCCGAGATCACCGAGGAAGAATCAGAATTTCTCGAAGACCACGAAGACCCAAATATTGATTACGAACTCACCACACAAGAATCACCTGTGGTTCGTCCTAATGAACGCAAAGCGGGTGGTCGCCGGTGAGTAACTTGTCTGTAGTGACGTTGGCGCCGTTATCGGTGTTATTGCCCATTTTAGGCGCGGCAATTGCCTTCACGTTGGTCCGCCGTCCGGTCAGCCAAGTGCTGGTGACGCTATCGACCTTAGTCGTCACCATGTCATTGGAGATCTGGTTGCTCGTCGAGGTCTGGAGTAATGGGGGAGCAGAAGCCGTCTTGTTGGGAGGCTGGGAAGCCCCCATAGCCATCACCCTGGTAGTTGACCGATTCTCAGCCATCATGCTGGTGGTTTCTTCAGTTGTGGTGCTATCCGTGTTGCTATTTGCATCAGCCCAGGGCATCGGTGACGACGAATCACCCCAGCAACCGGTTTCTATTTTTCACCCCACATTTTTGATCCTCACCGCAGGGGTCTCTAACGCCTTTCTAGCCGGCGACTTATTCAACCTGTATGTCGGCTTTGAAATTCTATTGACCGCATCCTATGTGCTATTGACGATCGGCGGCACCGGCCCCCGCGTACGAGCCGGTGTCACCTATGTCGTGGTATCGGTGGTGTCTTCTGTGCTGTTTCTGGTAGCAATCGCCATGATCTATGGTGCCACCGGTACCGTAAATATGGCGGATCTCGCCATCAAACTCGGTGAACTCGATCCCGATCTACAACAACTATTACATCTGATGTTACTGGTTGCCTTCGGGATCAAAGCCGCCGTATTCCCACTATCGTTCTGGTTACCTGACTCCTACCCGACCGCACCTGCACCGGTGACGGCGGTATTTGCCGGGCTGCTCACCAAGGTCGGGGTTTATGCCATCGTCCGGACCGAAACGCTGCTGTTTCCCGGTGATCGGGTCAATACCTTATTACTAGTGGTGGCCGGACTAACCATGCTGGTCGGCATCCTAGGTGCGCTAGTACAGTTCGATATCAAACGTGTGCTGTCATTTACGTTGGTATCCCACATCGGCTATATGATCTTTGGGGTAAGCGTGGCTAATCAGGTGGGCTTGACAGCCACAGTGTTCTACGTGATCCACCACATCACCATCCAGACCACCCTGTTCCTGGTCACCGGGCTCATTGAATACCGGACGGGCTCGGCCAATATCGATCGGTTGGGCTCGATGGCAAAAATCTCCCCGCTGGTGGCCATTCTGTACATAATTCCAGCACTAAATTTGGGCGGGATTCCGCCGTTTTCCGGTTTCATCGGCAAAGTTGGGCTGATCGAAGGCGGTGTCAGCAACGGTTCGGCACTGGCATGGATACTCATTGCCGCTTCCATCATCACCTCACTACTGACGCTGATCGTAATGATGCGCATCTGGACGCGTGTGTTCTGGCGTCCTGCTGAAGATTCTGAAGACCCAGCCATGCGTGGCATGGAGGAAGCTAAACGAGCCGAAGCCGGACACAAACCGTTACGAACCGACTCCAACGGACTGGTTATGCCCACGGTAGGCCTGGTCGTCGTCGGTGTTGGGCTAACATTTGTTGCCGGCCCGTTGTTTAGTTTCGCCGATGAAGCCGCCAACGATATGATTCATCGCACCCCCTATATTGAAGCGGTGCTGGGTACAGATGCTGCACGGGACGCCCAACTTGAAGCCGACCTGCTAGAAGACTGGGGTATTGCCGGCTCCGACGGTGCGGGAACGGGCCAGGACACCCAAGGAGGCTCAGATGACTAACGAACCCCAACAGCGCACCAGCCTACTGAACAACAAACCATCAGCGATTGAAGATCGACGCACACGAACCTCCCAGTGGCCGATGATTATCGGGCTCACCTTCATATGGGTGGCCCTGTGGCAAGATATTTCGCTGTCCACCATAGTGCTGGGCGTTGTGGTCAGCTTACTGGTGATGTTGTTACTTCCGCTGCCTCCGGTGCCCTTTGCCAACCGGTTTAATCTATATCACACAAGTAAATTCGTGCTGTATTTTCTGTGGAAAATCACGTTGGCCACCTGGGATGTCGCCATGAAGGCTATCCGCCCCGGTCCCGATGTCATCAACTCAGTGGTAGCCGTCAAATTACGTACCCAAGACGATTTATTGCTGACCCTGGTTGGCCATGTCTACGCGCTGATACCGGGTTCCCTCGTTATCGACGTCGACCGCCCTACCTCCACGCTGTTTCTGCATGTCATCGACATTCCTGATGAATCAGCTGCCCAAGCTTTCCGGGACGACTCCCTAGATATTGAGGCCCGAATGATTCGCGGCTTTGGGTCAAAACGGGATTATGCGCTGGTGAAACTTGAAGAGCAAGCCGATGATGGTGTCGTACTGCGACATTCTGAACTGCAAGAGCCCATCGAAGAACAGGAGGTGGGCCAGTGAATATTTTAGTGTTGGCCGGCTGGATCTCTTTGGTGCTGTTGGCACTGGGCGCCTTGGGTGCGCTCTATCGAATTATTGCGGGGCCGGCACTACTTGACCGGGCGATCGCCCTTGATGTATTGGTGATTGTCCTATCATGTGGACTCACGGTATGGATGGCTATCCAAGGTACTACGCATTTTATTGTCGTGGTCGTTGTGGCATCATTAATTGGGTTTATCTCCTCGGCCATCCTGGCCAGATTCACCGTAGAAGGAGCACAAGCCAACCGCTCCGAGTCCAGACCAAAACCCCGGCCCTCGGGAAGCGAAACCTCATGAATATCGTCATTGAATCTTGGTTCGACGTCGTGGCCGCGATCCTTTTAGTATTGGGCACCCTGTTATCGGCGGTAGCTGGTTTTGGGCTGCTACGCTATCCTGACGTCTTATCGCGGATGCATGCGGCAACTAAACCCCAAGTGTTGGGGCTATTTCTCGTACTGGCCGGTTTGGGATTCGCACTCAAAACATGGGCGGTTGTACCAGTGCTGATCGTAGCGTGGCTAATGCAACTGGTAACCGCTCCGGTTTCTGCACATTTGGTGGGACGTGCAACATACCGTTCGCACCACTTAGAACCCGCACACATTGCCGTTGACGATTTAGCCAGGGTCATCGCAGAACAAGACCGCCTGGACAGCGATGAAGACGACGCATAACCCCGTAAGCCGCCCAGGACCCTAGCCGGGAACCGGTTTGAAGGTCCACAATGGGTAAATGGATGCTATCAAAGTTTTACAAGATCTAGTTGCCCGCCCTAGCCAAGCTCTCGACAACTTCTGGGATGATCTGGACCCAAGCAGGCTCAATAATCATCCGGGAGGCCACCCAAATTCTATTGCCTGGCTCATTTGGCATACCGCTCGCGAAACGGATGCGCAGATCGCACCGCTTGCCGACCAGGAACAGGTGTGGACCGCTGACGGTTTCGACGCCCGATTTGGGCTGACTGACGTTAACCTTGGTACCGGCGAAGTCGGTTTGGGCCAATCAGCAGAACAGGCCAGAGCCGTCACGGTCGAAGCCACACCTGAGGGAAAACGTCTCCTGCGTGAATACCTGGACACCGTGTACGCCATGGCTACCCGGTGGATTGCCACGCTCAATGAAACTGAGTTGGATCGTGTCATTGATGATCAGTGGGACCCACCGGTCACGCTTGGTATCCGCGTGATTAGTGTCTTGGATGACGCCACACAACACATCGGACAGGCAGCCTATGCCGCAGGCACCGTCGAGGATACAGCTCCCACCCGGTAACGGGGTTAGAGTTTTACCCCGGTGAGTTCCTCGCTCAGTTCCCATAGACGTTGTTGAACGTCCCGATCATAGGCCTGTTCATGGGCTGTCGCACGTTGGCGGATAGAAAAGTACTGGCCACTAACGGCTTCCAAGTCCTCAGATATCACGAGCCGCACTACCGCAGCCACCCCGGTTCGTAAGTCATCGACGGTATGGCCATAGCCTTCTTCGACCATCCGGGTCGGCATTAACGTAGCCGGATGCAGGCTATTGACCGTCACCACTTCTGGCGGCAGCTTCTCGGCTAATCGCAAGCTCGTGGTGACCATGGCAAATTTACTTTGGCTATAGGCGCGATTACCAGAGTAATTATGCTTCAACTGCGGATCATCGAAATCGATTGGCTCTTGGGCTCCGGAGGCAACGTTGATGACACGGCTGGGTGCACCCGTCTCAAGCAATGGCAGCAACTGCAGAGTTAAAGCAAATGGTGCCAAATGGTTGACGGCAAAACGTAATTCAAAACCATCGGCCGATTCTTGACGAGTGTCGTCTGCACCCTTGCCAATCCCAGCATTATTGACCAGTACATCGAGATGATCCGTGAGCTCAAAGACATCATCAGCCAGTTGACGAACCTGCGATAGGTCGCTGAGGTCAGCACGCACGGTGTCGATGGTAGCTTCGGAGGTGTTCAACTCTTCAACAAGCTCGTCAAGACGCTGGGCATCTCGGCCATGCAGGATGAGTCTGCCGGGCTGGGTGCTGAGCGTCTGAGCAACGGCCTTACCCAGTCCACTGGTAGCTCCGGTGATAAGTATCGTACGGTCAGTATCTTGCACGGTAACTCCTAACTAATCTTTGAAGATTCAGCAGTATGGTGGCCCATTCTAACGCGCACTAGCAAGCCAGACTTCTTGCCACTTGGCCGCAAGTGAGGCAACGGACTCGTGCGCGTTGAGGCCGCTGGGATCGGGCACGACCCAGAGTTGTGTCTGTTCTGGCCAGCCAGCAAGATCTTCTGTGGTCTGTATCCCCAATGTTGCTTTGGGCTTTTTAAAAGCGCGACGAAATGCTGTGATCCCGGTAAAGGCTACGGTACGTGGACGCAGTACCTGCATACGTTCAACTAACTGGCCACAACCGGTGCGAAGTTCTTCCAAACTGAGCTCATCGGCACGCGATGACGGCCTGGAAACAATATTGGTGATGCCCACACCTCGCATGGCAAGCATGTGCTCATCAGCGTGACTTAACCCGACGGCTGGCGCCACAAGCCGTTCGGTAACACCGCCTGCATGTAGTGAAGCCCAGAACCGGTTTCCGGGACGGGCAAACGGTGCTTTAACCGTTGCCGCCCACGGGCTGGGATTGGTTCCTACAATTAATAATCGCAGCAGCTCGGTGTTTTGTGTATCGGTAGGGTAGGGCAGCACATCATCAAGGCCTATACCGGCGCGGGCTGTTTCGGCCAAATCGGTTTTGTTGGGTCGTCTTCCGTGTAGCCTGGATTCGCTGCGCCAGGGCCTCCAGTCGTTGGCAAGCATAGGTTCCATACCTTCCAGCCTAGAATAATTCGTGTCCGCACTGGTCGAGAGAATTGAGAATATGCCGGAGCACACAGACCATCCCGAACCCTGGGCCATGCAACTGGTGGTCCGCCGAAATAAACAGGATCCAGCCAATCACCTGGCGGTACTCGAAGCTGCCGGCAGTGCGGTGGTGAAATTACTGGCAGACCAACGGGCTGTTAGTCCCGAGGGGCAATGGTATGCCCAAGTACAACATTGGCGAGCAGGATGGATTCGCAAAGTGGTTCGGCGGGCAGAAAATAAGCGCTGGGATGATGTACAAGTTCTGCCAGGAGTAAACGCCGTCTCGGGAGCTGCTGAAGTTCGGGCTTTTGTTCCAGGCCCGTTAACCCCGCTACCCTTGAGTTTGAAAAAGCTACAAGTTGGTGGCACACAATTTCCACGTTTGCATCAGATCCCCCAACAGAATGTGATAGTGACCGTGGAGCTTACCCCTTACCTGGACTTATCTACAGGTAAGGCGGCCGCTCAGGTTGGTCACGCAGCACAATTGGCCTTTGAACGACTCACTAGCCAAGCAGACCAGTGTGAGCCAGGCGCTGCGGCAACTTTAGACTTATGGCGCAGGGATGATTTTCGGATCGCAGTGTTAACCCCGTTGGTGGACGACTGGAACCGGCAACAGCGGGCGGTGAGTGTCGTGGATGCCGGACTAACCGAGATCGCACAGGCTGCTGAAACAGCACGAGCCTATTGGTGAAGGTGACCTATTTGTAGATGAAACGCAGGCAACGCCAGAGCTGTTGTCTGACGTTGCCTGCGTTGTAGAACGAAAATATGTTTTGGAGTTAAACTTCTGCGGTGCCTAGTTGTTTGGACACCCTATTTCCGGTGTCAGACATCGCCTTAGAAACTAGACGCTGTGAGCCAACCTCGACCAGCGCCGATACGCCAGCCGAGATCGTCGCGAAGGCGACGATTTGCAGCAGTGTCGAGTTGTCATCTTCGGCATCTGGGGCAGTGCTACTACCAGTTGCAGCTTTCCAGATAGCTTCGACGGCTTTGGCCCCGACGAAACCCGCGCCCATGGAGACGCCGGTGCGTACGAGTCGTTGCAGCATAGGATTCATGGGTTCAGCCTTTCTCACGTTGATGTTTTCAGCTTAGCTATTTGTTGTCAGCAGCGGAGGTTGTGACCGGCGAGTCGTCAGAGTTGCGATATTTGGTGGGCCATTCGGAGGGAGCGATTTCGGCAAGTTTGGCGCCTTCAACATCTACGTCCGGCAGGATACGGTTCAACCATTTTGGCATGTACCAGGCAGCTGGGCCTAACAGATGAACCAGCGCCGGTACCAATAACATTCGAACTAAGAAGGCATCAAAGGCCACACCAATGGCTAGGCCGAAACCGATGGAGCGGATGTAGGGGGCATCGGCATAGATAAATCCACTAAATACCGAAATCATAATAATTGCTGCCGCGGTGACAACCGAACGTCCTGTGGTGAATCTGCGTTGCACGTTCAAACGGGCTTCGGTGCCATGGGCGTAGGCCTCGCACATTCCAGATGAAATAAACAGCTGATAGTTCATCGCCAGGCCGGACAACACCCCGAGCATAATCGTGGGCAGAAATGCCAACACCGGTGCTGGGTGGTGAACCATAAAGACTTCACCAAGCCAGCCCCACTGATAGATTGCCACCACCGTACCCATGGCCGCACCCACCGAGAGTACAAAACCACCGGAAGCAATTAGTGGCACTATCAAAGATCGGAAGACCAACACCATAATGATCAGTGACAGACCAACGACCACGCCCAAATATAACGGCAGGACATCGGCTAGTGCATCGGAAATATCTAGCATTGCGGTTGTCTGACCGGCTAGTGCAAGGTTAGTCACTTCGCCAACCGGTTTTAGGTCACGTAAATCATGTACGAGTTGGACGGTTGATTCTGAGTTTGCGTCATCAGTGGGGATCACCTGGAACATGGTGATGTCCTTAGCATTATTTTCACCGACCGGAACCACATGGGCTACATGGTCCAGGTTTGCGATCTGCTCGGCTTGTTCAACAGTGGTTTCAAGTAGCTGCCTATCAGATAGGTCTGCTGGGACATCGGCAACCACGGTAATTGGCGAGGTGCTACCGGCCCCAAACTGCTCCGTCTGAGCGGCATAGGCTTGATACTCGGTGGTATCAGGCGCCTCAGAAGCCCCATCGGGGATACCTAGGCGCATAGAAAATACTGGGACCGCAGCGGTAGCTAGAACAGCAATGGCCGCTATTGAGGTAAGAACTGCCCGGGTATAGGACATCGGGGAGAGCTGTTTTTGGGGTTTGCTGCGTTCCGTGGGGTCTGCAAGTGCTAGGCGCTCACGTTTGGTCAGCACTCGGTGACCGAATAATGCTAGTAACGCCGGGGTCAACGTAATTGCCGCCAGAACAGCTACGATTACCACGAAGCCACCAACGGTGCCCATGAGCCCAAGAAATGGGATGCCGGTGAGATTTAGCGCCAGCAGTACTATGACCACAGTGGAGCCAGCAAAAACCACAGTATTGCCGGATGTGGCATTGGCAATGCCGATCGAATGGCTTAATGCCATACCCGACTTTAGCTGTGTCCGATGTTGATGGATAATAAATAGTGCGTAGTCGATGCCCACGGCCAGACCGAGCATGACACCCAGTACAGGTGTTACGGAGTTCATCTCGACCACGGCGGAAAATGCCATAGCAGTTAGTACACCGACGCCAACGCCCACCAGAGCGTTGATGATAGGCAAGCCTGCGGTGATAAAGGTCCCCAACATAATGACTAGCACCACGGCGGCAACAACCAATCCGAGTACTTCGGCCAAACCAACTACCTGAGGCTGCGTCTGTGAGATCTCTTGAGAAGGTAGGACTTCAACGCCGTCGATATCGACCCGGGTCAATACATTGACTACGTCCTGGCGGACACTCTGGTCGACATTTAAGTCCCGTTCGGTGAACTGAACGGTTGCCACTGCAGCAGAGCCGTCATCGGCAACCATCGAGTAGTCTTTGGTTGTCGCTAACAACCTTGCACTTAGATCCGCCAGTTCTCTGCCATTTTCGACGTCTTGGACGCTTTGTTCGTAATCGGCGCGTTCATCAGCAAGCTGTCGGCGGCCTTCTTCGAGTTGTTCCCGCGCATCATCTAATTGTTCTTGTTGTGCGCTAAATTGTTCTTTGGCAGCATCTTCGGGCATGCCAGCGGCTACTGCCTGATCAATCCCAGCATTAAGTTGTTCTTGAGCAGCATCAAGATCTTGTGCAGAAGAGTCCAGCAGCGCCTCAGCGGCATCTAGTTGATCGGGTGACTGGTCTAATTGCTGCTCAGCAGCATCGAGGTCTTGGGGCCCCGCAGTGACCTCTTGGCGTTGGTCAGCCAGGTCAGCGTCAGTTTCAAAGGGATCGACCACATCCTCGACGCCGTCCAATTCACGAGTGTCATCGAGCAAACTGACAATGGCGTCGTGCTGCTCGTCAGTAAAGGCTGCACCATCTGTGGTCTGAAATACCACACTGCCTGAGCTACGTGCTGCCTCGGGGAATTCGTCTTCTAAGCGGTCAGTGGTTTGCGCCGTCGGGGTCTCAGGGATCTTCACGGTGGAAGTTAGCGTACCGTCGAAAACAATATTAATATACGACCCGGCTGCAAGAGCTAATAAGACTAACCAAGTAAATAACACCATAAAGGGGCGTTTGGCAGCACTGAGTCCAAGACGATACAAACCCTTAGCCATGGTCACCTTTAAATTGAAGACTAGAGACAGGCATTTCAGCCCTATATAACTGTAGTGTATGGCTTGTCAGAGCGTAAATTACTTCACTGACCGTGGTGCGGTCTGCTGAATCGACCAGGTCCTCTAGACTGTCACTCATGGTTTGGACGGTGGCTGACTTCGCGGAATTTCCATTCTGGGCGCGAGTGCTATTCACTTGCGCTGACTTTGCTATCCGCATCGCCTTATTGGGGATTGTGCCAGGTAACCGTCGCCCCGCCGTCGCGATGGCCTGGTTGCTAGTTATTTTCTTCTTTCCCATCCCGGGATTGTTGTTGTTTTTATTGCTGGGGTCTTTCCGTCTGGGCGGTCAGCGTCGATCTCGACAAATAGCGGTCAATTCGGAACTACGCCGAGCCACCGCGCATATGGACCTGCCAGACCAGGTCGGTGCCGCTCCAAGTTATGTGGCGGCCAACTCAAAACTGACCCGCCGACTCACCGGCTTTCCAATGCTGGACGGAAACGATTTTGAGTACTTGACGGATTATCGCCATACCTTGCAACTTATGGCCGACGATATTGATACCGCCGAAAATTATGTGAATGTGATGTTCTATATTCTGGGCACCGACCCCAAGGATCGCCCTGGGTATGCTGATATCGTGCTTGACGCCATGGCCCGAGCGGTGCAGCGTGGTGTCAAGGTGCGTTTGCTTTTCGATCACATCGGTACCGTCAGAGTCCGAGGTTATCGGAAGCTGTTAACCCGCTTGGAAGCTGACGGCGTTGAATATCATCGGTCCATGTCCGTTCGACCTTGGCGAGGTGAGTATCAGCGCCCGGATTTACGCAATCATCGCAAAATGGTGATCGTCGACGGCATGGTTGGTTACACCGGTTCTATGAACTTGATTGAACCTGGATATAAACGCGCCTCAGCACATCGACTAGGCAGACATTGGCAGGACATGATGGCCCGGATAGAAGGTCCGACCGTGGCTTCGCTGGACCTGGTCTTTGCTGCGGACTGGTTTTCTGAGACCGGCCGACAACTTCAACAAGACCTGCGCGGCGTCAGGGAAACAGAGATTCACGATCATGAGGGCCCGGCAGCACAGATCATTCCGTCTGGTCCTGGATTCTCCCAAGAAAATAACTTGCGTGCCTTCAACCACCTGTTTTACTCAGCTATGGATACGATCCGAGTTGTCACCCCATATTTGGTACCGGATGATTCAATGCTCTATGCCCTCACTAGTGCTGCCCAGCGAGGTGTACGCGTTGAGGTGCTGGTGGTGCGCCGTGCTGATCAAGTGGCGGTACATCATGCCCAGCAGTCCTATTACGAACAACTCTTGCGTTCCGGGGTACATATCTATCGGTATCCAGACCCGGATGTTTTGCACGCCAAGCTGCTGACCATAGATGACGATGTCGGAGTATTTGGTTCGTCGAATATGGATATGCGTTCGTTCTCATTAAATTCTGAGGTCACTGTGATGGTGGTGGGCCCCGAAGAGGTGGCAAAACTTGGCGACATCATCGATGGATATCAGGCCCAGTGCGATCATTTGACCCTCAAGGAATGGTTAGCTCGACCACGATATAAACGCTGGTTAGATAACGTCTATCGCCTAACTTCAGCGCTGCAATAAGGGTTGCTGTTATTCAACTGGCTACTTGCGATCTAGCGGGCTAGTCCGCGGATCATCGTCGAAGCTGCGCTCGGATTCCAGCATGGCACTGACCACTGCCAGCGCCGAAGCGTGGTGACGTTCATCGGGTTCATTAGCGACCAACACCAAGTCGGCCTCGTCATAAATTTGGTCTTGGTCCAGCATCAGCCGTTCTTGTGCAGCCCAGTTGTCCCATTGCCCTCGATAACTTTTCCCATCACGCTGCATCGCCCGGGCATAACGGACCTGATCTGGCACCCGGAGCCAAATTAAAATATCCAGTAGCTCGCGATTGGCACGAGCTCCCACTCCGACGCCTTCACAAATGATCACCTCGGTGGGATCGGTAGACACAACATCACCCAGACCACCTTCGTCACTGCCGTCGGCATGCCAATCCCAGGTTTGATAGGTTGCTGTTTCGCCTGCGGCTAACTTTGGGAGCACATCCTGGCTAAAAATTCGCATGCCGGTAGCCAGTCCGTTCCAACCTTGATACAGATCTTCGAGTCGCAGCACCGTCACCTGGTGGGATTTTTCGAGGCTTTCCGCCAGGACTCGAGACAGTACGGTTTTACCGGAACCAGACCGACCATCGATACCAATAATGAGTGGGCGAGTAGGGCAGTAGCGTGACATGCCTCAATGCTAGAGCATAGTCGCCAGGGTGCAGACGATACTGTTCGGGTATGACACACAGCATAGAAAAAAGGCAGTGATGGCGGAATAAAAGGTCCAGTTAAAGCGCTATACATCGCAGAAGCAAAGTTGAGTCAGTATCACTCAGGTTTATTTGACAGCAGGTCGAGACCTGTGGCACCTTGAGTGTAGAGAGCTCAAGCAGCTTATAACAAAAGTTTTGAGGAAAGGATCCACGTATGTCACGTGCTGTAGGTATTGACCTGGGTACCACAAACTCGGTAGTTGCCGTATTAGAAGGTGGCGACCCAACAGTCATCGCGAACGCTGAGGGTTCGCGTACCACACCGTCGGTAGTTGCCTTTACCAAAGGTGGCGAAGTACTTACCGGTGATATTGCCAAGCGTCAGGCTGTGAACAACCCGGAGCGCACCATTTCGTCGGTCAAGCGCCATATGGGTACCGACTGGAACGCTGAAATTGATGACAAATCGTATACCGCCCAGGAAATCTCGGCACGTATCTTGATGAAGCTCAAGCACGACGCTGAAGAGTACCTTGGCGAAGACGTCACCGATGCTGTTATTACCGTACCGGCATATTTCAATGACGCTGAACGTCAAGCCACAAAAGAAGCCGGCGAAATTGCCGGTCTGAACGTCTCACGTATTATCAACGAACCGACCTCGGCTGCACTGGCCTATGGTCTGGAACGCGGTAAGGAAGACGAGCAAATCCTGGTCTTCGACCTCGGCGGCGGTACGTTTGACGTTTCGCTGCTAGAAGTTGGTAAAGACGAAGACGACTTTTCTACCATTCAGGTACGTGCAACCGCCGGTGACAACCGGTTGGGTGGTGACGACTGGGACCAGGCCATCGTTAACTGGCTGTTAGAACAAGCCAAGGCCTCCGGTGCAGATTTGTCCAACGACAAGATCGCGCTGCAGCGTTTGAAGGAAGCCGCTGAACAGGCAAAGAAGGAACTGTCCTCGGCAACCTCCACGAATATCTCACTGCAGTACCTGTCCGTTACAGAAAACGGTCCTGTCCATCTGGACGAGCACCTATCGCGTGCCCGGTTTGAAGACATGACTTCAGATCTGCTGGAGCGCACCCGTCGTCCGTTCGAAGATGTCATCAAACAGGCTGGTGTCTCAGTATCTGACATCGACCACGTTGTTCTGGTTGGCGGTTCAACCCGTATGCCAGCTGTTTCGGATCTAGTTGAAAAACTGGCCGGTGGTAAAGAACCAAACCGTGGCGTCAACCCGGATGAGGTTGTCTCGGTTGGTGCTGCCATTCAGGCTGGCGTGCTTGCCGGTGACCGTAAAGACGTCTTGCTGATTGACGTCACTCCGCTGTCCCTGGGTATTGAAACCAAGGGTGGCGTGATGGCTAAGCTCATTGAGCGTAACACGGCTATTCCAACCAAACGCTCCGAGACCTTCACTACTGCAGACGACAACCAGCCGTCAGTTGATATTCAGGTTTTCCAGGGTGAACGTGAATTTACCGCAGATAACAAGCCACTGGGCAACTTCCAGCTGACCGGTATTGCCCCGGCGCCACGTGGTATGCCTCAGATTGAGGTCACCTTCGATATTGACGCCAACGGTATCGTGCATGTTTCCGCTAAGGACAGTTCGACCGGCACAGAGCAGTCCATGACCATCACCGGTGGTACCTCACTATCCGATGAGGACATTGACCGCATGGTCAAAGACGCTGAGGCTCACGCCGAAGAAGACAAGAAGCGTCGTGAAGCCGCAGAGGCTCGCAACGCTGCCGAGACCACCGCATACTCAGTTGATAAGCTGCTCAAAGACAACGATGAGAAGCTACCAGCAGACGTAAAGACTGAAGTTCAGGCGGATGTTGACGCTCTCAAGGAAGCCCTTGAGAAACAAGACAACGACGACGAAGTCCAGGCTGCTTTTGAAAAACTGCAGCAGTCGCAGACCAAGATCGGTGAAGCACTGTATGCCCAGTCCAGCCAGGACGGTGCACAGAGTGCTGATGCCGCTGATGAGGACGAAGATATCGTTGATGCCGAAGTCATTGACGAAGAAGAAGACAGCAAGAACTAGTCTTCGCATTAGCTAAGTATCCAAGGCCGGCCGGTTTCCGGCCGGCCTTGGCGTTTTCTTACAGGAGTTCTATTATGTCCGATCAGCACAATAACGAAGAACAAGAGCCGATCCGCTTTACTGACAAACGTCGAGTCGATCCCGAGACCGGTCAACTACGTGATCAAACGACAACAGACAGTGACACCACTGATGAACACGCTGACCCGTTGTCTCAGGTCGAAGACATCTTGAATGCGGCAGAGACCGAGGCTGAACCTGAAGCCGAAGAAGCCTCCGGCGTTGAAGATGAAACTGAAGCGTTGCGTGAAGATCTGCAACGGTTGCAAGCCGAATTCGTCAATTACCGCCGTCGTGTAGAACGCGACCGCGATGTTGCCAAAGATAACGCGACTTTCGCGATGCTAGAAGCACTGCTGCCAGTCATCGACGATATCGATGCGGCACACGATGCAGGGGATCTCGACGGCCCTTTTGCCGCAATTTCGCGTAAACTCATCTCCACCTTAGAGGGCTTCGGTTTGGTCAAACACGATGCCGAAACGCTTGTGGGTGAACCATTCGATCCAGTACACCACGAAGCAATGTTGCGTCAGCCGTCATCGGAGATCGCAGAAGAGCACATTGTACAGGTATTCCGTAACGGTTACCTGTACAACGAACGGGTGCTCCGCGCGGCCCAAGTGATGGTGTCTGCCGGTAACGAGTAAGAGAAAGGAGGGCACATGGCCTCTCAAGACTGGCTAGAAAAAGATTTCTACGCCATTTTAGGTGTTGATAAAGACGCCAGTGCCAGCGATATCAAAAAAGCGTATCGCAAGCTTGCTCGGAAATATCACCCCGATGCCAACCCTGGCGATGAGGCAGCCGAACAGCGCTTTAAAGAAATCACCGAAGCCAATACTGTGCTGTCCGATCCTGAACAGCGTCAACAATACGATCAGTTGCGCGCCATGGGAACCGGTGCACGATTTACCGGTGCTGGTCCAGGCTCGCAACAAGGCGGTTTCGAAGATATCTTTTCGGGACTCTTCGGCCAGGCCGGCGGTAGACAAGGTGGATTCAGCGATATCTTTGGCGGATTCGGCGGTGGTGGCCAGGGCTTCCAGTACCAGCAGCCACCAACCAAAGGCGCCAATATTAAAGGCTCGGTCACCATCAGTTTTGCAGACTCCGTTCGGGGTACCACTACTCATGTGTCCACCAGTTATGGTGCCGCCAATGAGGTGCGTATCCCGGCCGGAGTCAAAGATGGCCAAACGGTGCGCGTCAAAGGTAAAGGCCAACAGGGCACCGGTGGACGTGGCGACTTGATGGTGAAAGTATCCGTTGCCTCGCATCCGGTCTTCGAACGCGATGGCAATAACATTCGCCTACAGGTGCCGGTATCTTTCGATGAAGCAGTATTGGGTACTACCATCGAAATACCAACATTGGATAGCACCGTTAAAATCGGTGTCCCCGCCGGGTCGTCGTCGGGCCGTGTCCTACGGTTACGTGGCAGAGGCATAAAAACCTCCAAAGCAACCGGTGACTTGCTGGTGGAACTGGTCATTGAGGTACCCGATGAGCTCTCCGACGAGGCACGTGCCGCCGTCGAAGCGTATCAGACGGCAACCCAGGACTTCGATCCGCGGGCCGAGCTGGCACAGAAAGCTAGGTTGTAATGGCCCACCGTCACAAACACGATCCCATCTATGTCATATCGGTAGCGGCACAATTAGCCGACATGCATCCCCAGACCCTGCGGCAGTATGACCGTATGGGGCTGGTAGTACCCGCCAGGCAAGCCGGGGGCCAACGCCGATACTCGACCGAAGATGTCCGACTGCTGCGTCGGATCCAATCGTTATCACGTGACGGTGTTTCACTCGAGGGCATCCGTCGGATTGTTGAACTGGAAGCCGAAGTCGACCAGCTACGCGATACTGTGGGCGAACTGGTCGACCAAATTTCTGTTATGCGGTCACATGTAACGTTTTCGCGAACCTTCACTGCAGGTTCCGGTGGCGTCACGACCAATATCCATGGGCCATCCGCAAGAGACAAGACTACGGAATTTGGCACTTCCCGGCAGCATCGCGAGGAACGACGACGGCGTCGCTTTGACCGCAACCGTCTGGAACAAGCCGTGCTATTTGCTTTGGAACAATCCAGCCCACGCTATGCTCTCAATCAACCGCGTTTTGCCTTGACCGGGTAGCCTAGCGGCTAATAAACGACCTCGCACTATGCCGATGCCCGAATAGGGCATCGGCATAGTGTTTTTTGTGTGCACACCTGTTCGCTGTATGTCGTCGAGTCCTTTTACTGAACTATCGTTTGATAGATAATTGCAGCATGAATGATCGACCAAAAGCACTAACTAATCTTCGGCCCGGTAATGCCGCAAAGTTTTGTGGCATTTACCGCTGCGATTGCGGTAAGGAACACGAATGCACAATCAGTGAAATCGACCAAAAGCTGCCAAGGTTTCCCCCTGACTGTACCGCTAGCACATGGAACCTTATCCAAGAGACAAGTATGCGTCACTGCACACGCCGATCATGGCCCAGTGGGCAGTGGATTGCCGATGCTGAAGCGCCTGATCGCGGCAGTCCACGCCGGATCCGTCTGTCTTCGATGTGAAGTCGATTGCACTAACACAGGCTCCCGAGCCATTTTTGAGCCTCTAGACGCCAGTTTTTCTGGCCCGGTCTTCCTGGCCAGGCTCGGTTTCTGTCAGGCCTGTTTCAGATTTGGTGGGGTCCTCGATGGTGCCGGTGCGGGAGACATAATTAGCTTCTTCGTCACTAGACACAATCGGGCCGGAGCCGCGTAGTCGACGACGAGAGGGCTCGGGAGTGAAATATACGCTGACGATTCCAACGACGCCGCCAAACATAAGCATATACGCCGGCACCATTTCGTCGCCTGTGGCAGAAATCAAACCTTCGGCGATCAACGGTGTTGTGCCGCCGAAAACGGCCACTGAGACGTTGAACGCAATCGCGGTGGAGCCATAGCGCACTTTAGTGGGAAATAGAGTCGGCACGGTGGAAGGCTCAGTGCTATTAAAACCCAACAGCATTAACCCGACCATTAGTACTCCAAGGAACACAATCAGGTAGCTTTCACCGGAGTGAATAAGTAAAAAGGCAGGTATCGCGCCCACGATCAACAGCCCACACCCCACCGACATAATGAGCTTACGAGACACGATGTCGGATAATCGTGCCACGAACACAACGGCTATCGCCAGAACTACCAATACCGCTGTGACAATAGCCAGCGCGGACGTGGAACTCATTTTGACGATATTTTGGAGATAGGACGGTAGATAGCCGGTCAGCATGTAGTTTGTGAGATTAAACGTAAGAACTAAACCAACGCACACCAACAACTGTGGCCATTGTTCGATAATAGTTTCTCGGAACTGTTGGCTTCGGCTCTGCTTATCACCTTGCTGCTCTTCGTTCATTTTTTCGAAGGCAGGTGTCTCTTCCATACGCAACCGCATGTAAAGCGCTATGATCCCCAGCGGTCCGCTTAGCAGAAAAGGAATGCGCCATCCCCACGACAGCATCGCTGACTCGGACAGGCCGGCCGTGAGTCCTGTGACCAAAGCTGCACCGACCACAAACCCAAGTAGAGTTCCCAATGGCAGAAACCCACCCAGCATACCGCGACGACGATCTGGAGCGTGTTCCGCCAAGTAGATCATTGCCCCAACATATTCGCCCCCGGTAGAAAAACCTTGGACCAGACGGGTTACTAACAGCGCGACGACCGCCCATACACCTATCCCATCGCCCCATATGCCGCCATCGGCATATCCCGGTAGCAGACCAGTGATAGTTGTAGCCACGGCCATTGTCAAAATCGTCACCGCTAAGACTTTGCGCCGGCCGATCCGATCACCCAGCGGACCAAATACCAGCCCACCAAATGGGCGAGCTATAAAAGAGGCTGCAAGGATAACGAAAGTTCCAAGCATCCCAGCTGTGGTGGAAGAGTCGCTGGGAAAGAACACCTGTGAAATCACCGTGGCCAGGTAGGCATATAACCCGAAGTCGTACCACTCCATGAAATTACCTACAGCAGTGGCTGTCACCGAACGGCGCATACTGGACAAATCGGTTACCGTGACGTCTTCTACGTCCCATTGCCGTCGATGTGGGCCTTGCGATTTAGCCTTCCCAACCATGAGGCCATGGTCTCACACCCCGCCGTTGAAACGTACCCCTAAATATTTTGGCAGCGAATGGACCTGCAGAGGTTACCGCACGTTGCTATTTTATGCGTTGGTAGGCCAGATCAAAGATATAGCGCCCAGCCCGCTGAGCTTTTGCCTCAAAACTCGTTAGTGGTCGTGTAGCAAAGCGTGGAGCCCAGCCACCAACCGGATCGAGCGCAGCTGATAACGCCTGCGGTTTATCATCGTCGGTACCGTGTAACCGCGCTAGTGTCAGCGGCGACTCCTCGCCGGCCAAGCGGTTCGGATG
>Ga0209487_1000699_pt1 | contig 29865 bp, 22 predicted proteins | sample Poulit2012_FD_187524 | JGI IMG/M metagenome (GOLD analysis project Ga0209487, IMG submission 187524) | Agricultural soil microbial communities from Georgia to study Nitrogen management - Poultry litter 2012 (SPAdes) (version 2) | ecosystem: Environmental > Terrestrial > Soil > Agricultural land...
TATCGTCCACTTTTCCAATGTCAACACTATCACCATAGTCAATGCCAGCTTCTCTTAATAACTCTTGTGGTAATGTTATGCCATAACTATTTCCGATTTTGGTTATCTTTCTTTCATATTCTTTCATGGAATTCACCTCGTGTATAAGTTATAACGATTATAACAAATTGGAATTTAGAAAAACCTTTTATAAGTCCATCATAAGGTAGGCGCTCATCAACATTTTTTAATGAACTAAAAAGGAACCTATTTCTAAAATTAAGAAATAGGTTCCTTTTTTTTACTTACTCTCAAACGAAAACACGGTCTGTTTTTCTTACGTCTCATTTGCTTTTAATACGATAGATGGAAGTCCATCATGATGTAATGAAGCTCGCGGTCCTTGTGTTTCAAAGCACACACCTAAGTGTTTTTTAGACATGCTGCCATTTAATTTCAAGCCATCCTCTAAGCCATTTGCGGTATACGGCACCTAAGTTACTTTGTGAGAAACATGAAAACATAGTCAACAACTGGACTGAATACACCTTATCAAATAAAGCAGTATGAGCGTCTAGTTCTTATACTGGAATCATTACAAAATTGATAACGCTAAACAGCATTATAATCTCCTTTTAATTATATTAAAGCACAAGTTTTGATAATCTAGTCACATTTTAAACAACTTGATATCATGCTAAAATAAAATTAAGTTGAATTATAGGCGGGTGGAATTTGATGGATAAGAACATGAAATATAAACTTTATTTTGTAAGCGCTATAATCTTTTTTATGTGTGCAGGATGCATGTTATATTTCGGTTATAAGACATTTTATATGAAGACTGAGCCAGGTGAGATAATGGATTATACATATCATTTTGCCCTTGTTGCTGAAGAAGCAGACAACGACTATTGGAACCTGATCCAAAAAGGGGCCCAAAAGGCTGCACGTGATAATGATATATATCTTGATTACATTGCTCCGAAAAAGGCTGATAATGATGAAGCCCTAACGTTATTGGATCGAATGATTTCCGCAAAAGTTGATGGAATAATCACGCACGGTATCGAGGGTCAAAAATTTGTTGATCTTGTCCATAAGGGGATTGAGCGTGGCATACCGATAATTACCATCGATACAGATGTGGAAAATAGTGAGAGGAAAGCCTACGTAGGCTCGAATAATTATAAGGCTGGGCGGCTACTAGGTCAAGCTATCATTAAAAATACTAAAGGTAAACAGTATATAGGAATTGTTACGGGAAGAAATGATTCAATCAGCCAGCAGGAAAGAATAGCTGGTCTGGAACAGGTTATTGAAGCTCATCCCAGGTTAAAAGTAGTATCCTTGGAAGAATCTAATATTACTGAAATAGGAGCTGCTCAGGCTGCATACACTTTACTTAAAGAGTATCCTGAAATAAATGTGCTTACTGGCACTAGTGCTCTTGATGGGATTGGTATAGTTGAGGGGTTAAGAGATATCGCACCAACTAAAGATGTACTGATTCTAGCATTTGACACCTTACCGCGTACACTTCAAAAAATTCAGGATGGTGAGATTGAAGCTACCATTGCACAAGACCCTGAACTGATGGGACAAGAGGCAGTAGACATCATGATAGATTTGCAGGCAAACGATCTTTTGGAGAATAAAAGGTATATTGATACATCTATAATACATAAAGGAGATTTGCAGACGAATTTTGAAAATGGTGAAGAACCATGAGTACAATACGTGGAAAATTATTAGTATATTTTTTGGTTTTTTTAGTTCTATTTCAGGTGACAGCTATTTCTATTTTTGTGAGTTCCACCAAACTAACAAATACCTATCATAGTAGTTTTCAGAGATTTTTACTCCTAAATTCAATATCACAACAAGCAGATGAATTATATACGTTTGCCAGAACCTTTGTTGGTGAATCTGAACCGAATCGTGTACCTGAATTCTATCAACTTAAAGACGAGCTAGTTAAAGAAAAGGAAAAGGTATTAAATACAGTGTTTGATGATAAAAAAATAGAATTGAGAAATTATATCAACACTCTCGATACTTTCATTCATGAGTCTGAACTCACTGTTGGTTTTGTTTTACTGGATGATATTGAGCAATACACACATCATTTGGAGGAGACAAGAAAAGCCTCACACTATATTCAGGAGGCAACATTAGAACTACTGGATGCTGAATTAACTGCGTATCACCCTATATATGATGAACTTCAAAAGCGTAATGAATACTTTTTTGTGTTTATAATATTTCTATTTTTGACAACAATTATCCTTGCAATTTTTTTCGCGTTATGGTTTTCAAAAGGTATAACTCAGCCGATTCACGCATTGTCAAATGCTGCTCGAAAGGTATCGCAAGGAGATTTGCAGGGAGAACCGGTAAAAATTCAGTCTAATGATGAGCTGAAGTTTCTTGGGGATACATTTAATGATATGCGTACTAATATTCATGGCTTAGTAGAGGAGATCAAGGATCAATCTGAGCTTGACCAGCTATTGAAAAACATGGAGATAAAACATTTGCAAAATCAAATAAATCCTCATTTCCTATTCAACACTTTAAACACCTTATCAAAAATGGCATATTTGGAAGATGCCAAAACGACTTCTTCGCTGATTGAATCAGTTGCAGCTTTGCTAAGACACAGCTTAGGCAAAATTGATAAAAGTGTCATGCTTGGAGACGAATTGGAGGTCGTAAGAAGATATTTCCATATACAACAAACGCGTTTTACTGAACGGGTATCTTTTGATTTAAAGGTTGATGAAAGTTGTCTCGATAGACAAGTTCCACGGTTAACTTTGCAACCATTGGTTGAAAATGCCTTCATCCATGGAATTGAAGAACGGGAAGAGGGTGGGACTATTTCAATCCATATTTTCCAAACTGCAAAGAAAGTCGTCATAGAAGTGAATGATGATGGTGTAGGCATGAATCAAGAAACTATTAATCAGATAATATCATTGACAGATAGAAAAGAAGACCATGTAGGTCATTCAACAGGGATTGGTCTCATAAATGTTATACGCCGATTACAACTATTTTATAAAGTAGATAATATTATTGAAATCGAATCAAAAGTGGGAAAAGGTACGACGATACGATTGCTGTTACCTAGATAATCAAGACAGGAGTGATATTTAATGCGTGTCTTAATTGCAGAAGATGAGCTTATTGAACGGAAGGCAATGCGCAAGTTTATTGAAGAAAATTTTAGCGAGATACAAGTAGTAGGTGAGGCTGTAAATGGTAGAAAGGCCATAGAACAAGCTAAATTACTTAGTCCCAATGTTATTTTCATGGATGTTAAGATGCCAGGGATTGATGGGCTAGAAGCGATAAAGCAAATATATGCCTATGACCCTTCTATTAAATTTATCATGATTTCAGCTTACGATTCGTTTGATTATGCCAAGCAGGCGATGGCATACGGTATTAAGGACTATATTTTAAAACCTGGTAAAAAAGAGGAAATTGTTAAAGCATTGCTTCGCGTGAAAAAAGATATTGAGAACGACCGGCAGCAACAGAAGGAAAGATTTAGGTCAAAAGAGTGGCTTAAAGAGCGCTTTATAAATGGAATTATGCAGCACCCGTTACCAAAGGATACGTTACAGATAAAAAGAAAACTTTTTCCTGAAATGAAAAGTGGGTTTTTCCTCGTTTTTATGACTGATGATAATCATGATTTACATAAGATCAGAATTGAAATCGAAAAAAGCATTAATCACCAGTTTGTTTTACTTGATAAAGAAAATCACCTAGTTGTATGTATGATAGCAAATAATGTTTTAGAAAAGGATGAAGTATTAGCAATCACACAAAAAATACATTTTGCTATTGAAAGAAATATTTTTATCGGCACGGGGTATCCCTATAAAACTTTGGACAAATTACAAAGTTCTTATCATGGAGCATATGAGGCTTGCATTCAGCTTAAATCTGATAAGAAGCGAAAATATGGATTTTTGAAGGAGAACAATCAAACATTGGAAGACATTATCGCTGATATATGTGAATCTATTGAAAAAGGAAAAGGAAATGAGGCGTCCTTACTTTACAAAGATAATAAATCTCTTTTTCAATCAGCAGATAGGGAGCGTTTATATATAAGAATAAAAAAGTTGTTTGATAATAATCATATTGTCCCACCTAAAAGTTCTATATTGTCTCTACAAACTTATAATGATTGGAGCAACTTTATCAATATATGTGGGATAAAGATAAATGAATTTTATCAATCAAAACAACCGATGGCGCAAGTGAAAAAGTATTTACTTAATAATTATCATCAGTCTATAAGTTTGGAGGAAGTTGCCACCACAGTCAAATTAAGTCCGAATTACTTTTCAAGTCTTTTTAGGGAGGAATTTGGAGTAACATTCATAGATTATGTAACGAAAATTCGGATGGATAAAGCTAAAGAGCTTATTATAGAGAATAATTATTCTTTAAAAGAAATTAGTTTTATGGTCGGATATAAAGATCCAAATTATTTTAGCAGGGTTTTTAAAAACCATCATAAACAGTCACCCAAGCAGTATGAGAAAGAAATCTTAAAAAAGTGAAGAAATTCGTAAATTAATATAGTTTAAATTGTGACAACTGTTAGTTAAGTTATTTTATAATGTAATTGTAAACGCTAACAAAAGGGGGATTAATCACATGAAAAAGAAATTGTTTGGTACTTTCATACTTTTAGCCTTTGCTCTTGTTATAGTAGCATGCAGCTCTGATTCATCATCTGATCAAAATGATGAAACTGATAAGGGTGATAAAAGTGAAAGTGCTGGAGAAGACGGTAATGTAGAAATTTTTAGCTGGTGGACTGGTGCTGGTGAAGAAGAAGGTCTGCTTGCATTGATTGAACTGTTCGAAGAGGAGTATCCAGACATCAGTGTAGAAAACGCTGCAGTCGCAGGTGGGGCAGGAACGAATGCTAAAGCTGTTTTAGCTACAAGAATGCAAGGTAACGACCCACCGTCCACCTTCCAAGTGCATGGTGGTGAGGAACTCAATAAGAGTTGGGTGGCAGCGGATAAAATGGAACCATTGAATGACTTTTATGAGGAAAACGATTGGATGGATAAGTACCCGGAAGAGCTGATTGACCTTGTCAGCGATGATGGAAATATTTACTCGGTTCCAGTCAACGTCCATCGTGGAAATCCAGTTTTTTATAACATGGAAGTATTTGAGGAACACGACATTGACATACCGACAACATTTGATGAGTTTTTTGAAGCGGCTGATAAGTTGGAAGATGCAGGTGTAATACCATTGGCTTTGGGTGACAAAGAGTCATGGCCAGCCACTCAAATTTTTGAGAATATCCTATTAGGAGTACTCGGTCCAGATGACTACCAGAAATTATTTGATGGCGAAATTGAATTCGATGATGACCGTGTTGTTGAAGCGGCCAAGATTTTTGGAAAGATGCTAGAGTACGTCAATGAAGATCACGCATCACGTAATTGGCAGGATTCAGCCCAGCTTGTTGCTAATGGTGAAGCGGCAATGTTGAATATGGGTGACTGGGCAAAAGGATATTTTTCTAATGACTTAGATATGGAAACAAATGTTGATTTTGGTTACTTCGATTTCCCTGAAACAGAAGGGATGTTTCAAGTGATTACTGATACATTTGGACTTCCAAAAGGTGTAGAAAATACTGATGATGTCAAGAAATTCTTAACCGTTCTTGGTTCAGTTGAAGGACAGGATACATTTAATCCATTAAAAGGTGGAATTCCTGCTCGTGTAGATGCGGATCCAGAAAAGTATGATGACTATGGAAAAGATGCGATGGAGGATTTTACAAGTGCACGTCTAGTACCAAGCCTTGCTCATGGATCAGCAGCATCAGAAGGATTTTTAACAAAGGCCAACCAAGCTGTAAATATATTTGTGACACAAGGAGATATTGATAATTTTATTCAGGCACTAGAAAATGCAGCACCTGAAATGTAGAGTAAGTTATGGAAAAGGCTGCCACCTTTATAAGGTAGCCTTTTCTTATTTAAGAAACAACTTCGTATTTTATTATTAAAATCTTTAGATACAATTTAATGTATAAGAGGGGAGGAAGCGGTAGTGTCAAAAGAGGTACAAGTAAAAAAAAGAAAACGTATATCAAAAGACAAGTGGACAGCTGTAGCGTTTCTACTCCCATCACTTATTTTGATTTTAGTTTTTGTATATGGCTTCATCGGTTGGACGGGATACGTATCATTAAGTAATTACAATACAATTGTTCCGGACTTTTCATTTGCTGGTCTCAAAAACTACAAGTATTTATTTAGTGATTTTCGTTTCCAGGCAGATCTCCGTAATACACTGTTCTTCACTATTTTATTTATAGGGCTAGTCATTATTATGGGATTAGGGATTGCTGTTTTAATTGACCAGAAGCTAAAAGGGGAATCACTGTTTCGAAACATCTTTTTATTCCCAATGGCATTATCATTTATTGTAACAGGGGTTGTTTGGCAATGGTTACTCAATCCATCAACAGGATTTAATCATTTCTTAAAATTCTTTGGTATAACGCCAAAATGGTATACAGATACAAATATTCTCGCGGGTTTCGAATGGGGTAGTATTGAATTTGGTTTACCGGTAGCAATTATAGCAGTTGTTATTGCTGCAGTATGGCAAATGACTGGATTTTCATTAGCAATGTATTTGGCAGGTCTTCGCGGTATTCCGGATGAATTAAGGGAAGCAGCAAGAATTGATGGGGCAAGTGAATTTCAAATATATAGAAGAATAATTCTACCAATGCTCCTGCCTATTACTATGAGTGTAGTGATTATAATGGCTCATATTTCATTGAAAATATTCGATTTGATTTATGCAATGACCGGACCTGGTGCAAACTTTGTTACCGATGTTCCTGGAGTTTACATGTTTGAAACGACATTCAGAGGTAACTATTACGCAAACGGTGCAGCAATAGCTATAATCATGCTGTTATTGGTGGCGGTATTCATCGTTCCGTATTTATGGAATAGCAGAAAGGGTGAACAATAATGTCATTTCCTATAGGTAAAACGATTAAATATTTTATTCTTATATTTTTTGCCTTACTTTTCTTGGCTCCTGTTTACGTAATTATAGTGACAAGTATTAAGCCCTTGGATGAAGTATCACTTGCCGAGATGTGGACCCTCCCCTCAACGATTGATTTTAGTTCATATAAAGAGGCTTTTTCAAAATTAGCACCGAATTTAATGAATAGCATCTACCTAGTTGTACCAGCAACATTATTATCGGCTATCCTTGGAGCAATGAATGGATACGTCCTATCTAAGTGGAAATTTAAAGGATCGGAAACAATTTTTACGGTTATTTTATTCGGTATGTTTATTCCATATCAAAGCATTTTGATTCCTATGATTCAATTTTTACGTCAAATTGATTTGTATAATACGATACCTGGTTTGATCTTAGTACATGTCGTCTATGGATTACCAATTACGACCCTAATGTTTAGAAATTTCTATGCAAATATTCCAGATCAAATGATTGAAGCCGCCAAAATTGATGGCGCGAGTTTTCTAGGTATTTTCCGGCATGTTATTATTCCACTGTCAATTACAGGATTTGTTGTTGTAGCCATTTGGCAATTTACAAATATATGGAACGAATTTTTATTTGCAGTTACTGTCACAACTTCCGATAAACAACCTGTTATGGTAGCTTTACAAAACTTATCTGGAAGTCAAATTGTTCAGTGGAACGTGCAAATGGCTGGTGCACTGATTGCCGCACTCCCGACACTACTCGTATATATATTTCTAGGTAAGTATTTTGTGAGAGGGTTGTTGGCTGGATCTGTTAAGGGGTAAATGTTGTGTCTATATGATTTGGCCTTTTGATGATCTGTTTAAATGAAGATAGTTTAAGAGTTTGTCTATCAATGAATAAGCGATGTTAGGATAGGCCTATTAGGTACCATTTATATTGTTAAGCTTACCTGCTCATAGACATTACTGGTGGAGGGATTGATCTTATTCAATAATCTATCGGGTCAAATATAGTATTACTTTGTATAACTCACCTGGAACTGAATATTGATGCAATCCCTTGTAGTGTGTTGTTACCGTCATATTACACATAAAGATAAAACTCTAATTTATTGGCTACTTATTAGTATAGCATTCTAAATGTAGAACAATGCAATAATACTAACCTATTAAATGGGTTATATATCTATGCCTACATGGATTTTACTATGTGCTTAATAACTAATTTAATCTATAGCTTTAGAGTAGGCACGTAGATAAAATAAAATTTATATTTTGAATGAAAGGAGTGAACAACAGTAATTTAAAAGCTATAGTAATTAATAGGGGAGGTAAAAGGTAAATGAACAAAAGACATTTAAAGAGAATGTTTGTTAATGTATGTTGTTTCGTCTTACTGTTAGGAATTATCCCTATTCTACCTACTCAAACAGCTTCAGCTAATTCGACAGATTATTTTACTTCATTTGAGCCAGATGATCCGCAACTAGACTGGGAAACTACGGTGGAAAAAGATGCAGATGGAAATAAAATGTCCTCTGGAATAGATGGTAATATTCCATTTGATGGTATTCAAGGTGATATTACAGATGAGATTATAGAGATCAAAGTATCTGGGGAAAACCCGCCAAGTGAGACGAAAGAAAAGTTAATAGACCGCGATGATACAACAAAGTGGTTAACGTTTGAAGATACTGCCACTATTCAAGTGGAGCTTGAAGAGCCGGATTCTGTCGTAAAATATGCGCTAACTTCAGCCGATGATTATCCTGGAAGAGATCCACGAGATTGGGAGTTATCTGGATCAAACGATGGAGAGAATTGGACAACACTTGACACGAGAACTAGTGAAAAGTTTGATGAACGTTATCAAACGAAAGTATATGAATTTGATAACTCGGAAAAATACCTATATTATCAGTTGAAAATTACAAAAAACAGTGGGGAATCTATTATTCAACTATCAGAACTCGCAATTTCTAATGGAGTAGACGTTCCTGACCCACCACCTTCAGATATGAAAACAAAGAAATCGAATGGACCTTCAAGTACTTATAATTCAAAGGCAAATGTTGGGTGGACAGGAAAGAATGCAGTTACCTATGAAGGTTCTCACTTATCAGATGGAAGAGCGTACTCCTACAATAAAATTCTTGATGTAAATATTAATGTAACCAAGGATACTGAACTATCCTATTATATTTTTCCCGCTTTTACTGACAATAATCATACAAACTATGCAAGCACCTATGCATCAGTTGATTTAGCTTTTTCAGATGGCACATATTTGCATGACTTAGATGCACTTGATCAGCATGGTATAAAACTGAATCCACAAAAACAAGGGGATTCGAAAACACTTTATGCTAATCAATGGAATTATAAAAATGCCACAATTGGTGAAGTTGCGGAAGGAAAAACAATAGAGCGAATATTAATTGCATACGATAATCCAAAAGGACCGACAACTTTTAAAGGGCACATCGATGATATTGAAATCAACGGAAATCCAGTCGCAAAAACATATGAAAAGCCTACTGATTATGTTAATACACTTAGAGGAACACAATCCAATGGGACCTTTTCTCGCGGGAATAACTTCCCAGCCGTTGCAGTTCCCCATGGATTTAACTTTTGGACACCGGTAACAAATGCAGGTTCTGACTGGCTTTACTCTTATAATGAAGGTAATAATGATGATAATCTTCCAACACTTCAGGCGTTTTCTTTAAGTCATGAAACAAGTCCATGGATGGGAGACAGGCAGACATTTCAAGTCATGCCGTCAGATGCAGAGGGAAAGCCAGAGGTAAATCGTGATACTCGTGCATTAGCTTTCAAACATGAGAATGAAATTGCACAGGCGCATTATTACGGAGTTACATTTGAAAATGGGATTGAAACAGAAATGACGCCTACTGATCATGCAGCCGTATTTAGGTATACATTTAAAGGAGACAGTTCGAATATATTATTTGATAATGTCAGTAATAAAGGTGGTATTACATTAGATCCTGACAATGGAACAATATCGGGTTATACGGATCAAAAAAGCGGTTTGTCCACCGGTGCAACACGTATGTTTGTCTACGCGGAGTTTGATAAACCTGTTGTCGATAGCAGTATGTTAACAGGTGAAGGTAGAGACGATGTGACTGCATATTATAAATTTGATACTACAAATGATAAAGAGGTAACTATGAAGATAGCAACCTCTTTAATAAGCGTGGAACAAGCAAAGAAAAATTTGGAACATGAAACTAATCCCGAAGATACATTTGATACGATAAAGAAAAGAGCAGAAGAAGAGTGGAATGATTTGCTTAGAACGATCGAGGTTGAAGGAGCGACAGAAGACCAGCTTACAACACTATATTCAAACATGTATCGATTATTTCTATATCCAAACTCAGGATATGAAAATACAGGTACTCTGGAAAACCCAGATTTTAAGTATGCAAGTCAACTCTCACTTAATCCGTGCTCAACAAGTACCTCAACAGAAACGTGCGCGGAAATAGAGGATGGAAAAGTATATGTGAATAACGGCTTTTGGGATACTTATAGAACAACATGGCCCGCCTATTCATTGTTAACTCCAACTAAAACAGGTGAAATGATTGATGGATTTGTTCAGCATTATAAAGATGGTGGCTGGATATCCAGATGGTCTTCTCCGGGGTATGCTGATTTAATGACAGGAACAAGCGCAAATATTGCATTTTCAGACGCCTACATGAAAGGTGTAACAAACTTCGATGTTGAAAGTTTCTATCAATCTGCAATAAAAGATGCTGCTGTTGCTCCACCCAATGATAACGTTGGTAGGAAGGGACTGGAGACCTCCATTTTTGATGGTTATACGAGTACGTCTACAGGTGAAGGAATGTCATGGGCACTTGAGGGGTATATCAATGATTTCGGTATTGCAAATTTAGCACAAGCACTTAGTGAAAGAGATAACGAAAAAGACCCATATCAGTCATATTACGAGGAAGATTATCAATACTATTTAAATCGTGCTCAAAATTATTACAATATGTTTAACCCGAATATTGGATTTTTTAATGGAAAAAGACCATCGGGAGAATGGCGTTCAACACCCGATGAGTTCAATCCCGCGGAATGGGGGTACGATTATACAGAAACAAATGCGTGGAATATGGCATTTCATGCTCCACATGATGGGCAGGGGTTAGCCAACCTTTATGGTGGAAAGGATGGGCTTGAAAATAAGCTCGATGAATTCTTTAACACGCCGGAAACAGCTGCCTATCCAGGAAGCTATGGAGGATTAATTCATGAAATGAGAGAAGCAAGGGATGTTAGAATGGGGATGTATGGACATAGTAACCAGCCAGCACATCATATAGCGTATATGTACAATTATGTTGAAAAACCATGGAAAACACAGGAGAAAGTTCGTGAAGTGCTAAATAGACTGTACATTGGTAGTGAAATCGGACAGGGATACGCTGGTGACGAAGATAACGGTGAAATGTCAGCATGGTATATTTTTAGTGCACTAGGGTTCTACCCACTTAAAATGGGAACTTCAGAATATGCGATAGGTGCTCCACTTTTTAAAAAGGTGACAATTCATCTGGAGAATGGTAAAGACATTGTTATAAATGCTCCGAATAACAGTAAAGAGAATAAATATGTCCAGAGTCTAAAAGTGAATGGAGAAACTTACACAAAAACCCATATTAAACATGAAAATCTAGCTAATGGAGCAGTTTTTGACTTTGAAATGGGACCGGAACCGTCTGATTGGGGTAGCAATTTGACTGATTTACCGGATTCTATTTCACCAGCTGCAACAGATGGTTTGTCTACACCAGTATTAATGCGTGATTTGACAGATCAATCAGAGGGAGTTGCAACGGATAGTGAATCGAAAGATACTAACCTTTTATTTGACAATACGTCTGATACACAAATTAACTTTGACAGTGATAAACCTTTGATTCAGTATCAATTTACAGAGGGAAAGAAAGAAGTACGAATGTATACACTGACTTCAGGTGTCAATCCTTTGAATAACTCTGAATCAGAGGGTGGCAGTCCTAAAAGTTGGGTATTAAAGGGATCCAATGATGGAGAAAATTGGGAAACATTAGATGAAAGGAAAAATGAAGACTTTAAATGGGAAAAATATACACGAGCATTTGAAATAGAAGACCCTGATGCCTACTCATTTTACCAACTGGAAATAACAGATAATGGGGGTCAACCATTAACTGCATTATCAGAAATAGAGTTACTTGGTATTGATGAAGTACCAGTTGGATTAGCTGAAGGTATTGAAAAGCTGGTTAAACGGTTTGAAAATGAAGGAGAACTGGGTAATGCTGAATCCAGGGCACTGGAAATGCATCTCACGGCTGTGGCACAGTTCGAGAAACAAGGGAAGTACACGAAAGTAGTTAAGCACATGAAAGGTTTTAATTTATTATTAGAGCACCAAAGAAAATCTAATCTAATAACTAAAGAAGCGTATGATATCCTGAAATCCAATGCTGATTATACGATTAACATTTTTCAGTAATACTTATGAATAAGGTTTTAGATTACTAGGGAGAGTAGCATGTACTTCATACTACTCTCCCGTCCTTGGATGAGTCATAAGATAAATGAGGTTAATCTAGCTAATAGTTTAGGGGAAGAACGGGGTTGTTAAATTGGAAACTTTAAAAGGAGTTAAACATAATGAAATACTTTATCGGCGTTGATATAGGAGGTACAAAAGTAGCTATAGCCGTCGTGTCAGAAACAGGTAAAATACTAAAACAAAATGTTATTCCCACGGATCTTACAATTCTTCCTAAAGAAATGATTATGAAAATAAGTAATTCTATTAGAGAGATTCTGGCACGAACTGAAATAGTTAAAAATGATATTCTTGGTATAGGCATTGGGTCACCAGGACCACTTGATGCTAAAAAAGGTGTTATCACACAGCCACCTAATTTACAAAACTGGAGGAATGTTCCTATCGTTAAATGGATGAAGGAATGGTGGAGTGTTCCTATTATTTTGGAAAATGATGCTAATGCAGCTGCATTAGCAGAAAAGTGGTTGGGCGTAGCACAGGATAATCAGAATTTCGTATATATGACGGTCAGTACAGGAATCGGTTCTGGTATTATTACCGACGGAAAAATATATCATGGAGCAAGTGGTAATGCGGGGGATATTGGCCATACTGTCGTTGATCCATCATTTGGCCAATGCTCGTGTGGTCAATATGGCTGTTTGGAATCGATAGCATCTGGGACTGCAATTGCAAAACGAGGTTCAGATATATTGGGTAAACAGGTAACGACAAAAGATGTATTCACTTTATACGATGAAGGCCATTTAAAAATTGTTGCTTTCATTAATAAAGTTTTTAAGGTATTAGGTGTCGCATGTGTCTCTATTATTAATACATTTGATCCTGAAAAAATTGTTATCGGTGGTGGCGTTTCTCAAGTTGAAGCTCCGTTATTTGAGATGATTCGTGATTATGTGAGAAACTATGCTCTCAATCCTATCGGTCGTGATACGGCTATCGTGAAAGCCGAGTTAGATCAGAATGCAGGTGTTATTGGTGCAGCGGCACTTTGCTTAGATAAAGTATCCGCTAATTCGAAAATATAGAATCTTTATAAGAAGTGAAAAATATGGAACCTTAGACTTTAACGATGTTGCTACAATATATGTGTTTGCTAGATAATTAATTCATACATTAACCAGTAGTCTAGTCAATAGACTTTATCTAGATATCGGTACTTTCTTAGTGTTCATAATTTATAATCGATTGGTATATTCCGACACTATATATTTCTAGTAAGTATTTTGTAAGAAGATTTTTGGCTGGAGCTGTAATGGATAAAGAACTAAAGAACTTTGTATTGTATAAATGTGTTGTAAAATTACACTTTAAAAATCTATAAATCTATTCGATTTGTATAGGAGGTAAAAAAGTGAGTACAGTAAAATGGGGAATTTTAAGCACTGCAGGTATCGCACAGAAAGAACTGATCCCTGCTTTTCAACGAGCAGAAAACTCTGAAATAGTAGCTATTGCAAGTGAAAGCGGAATGGAAAAATCTAAAAAAGTAGCTGATAAATTTAACATTAACAAAACCTATGATAGTTATGAAAATCTATTAGAAGATCCTACGATTGAGGCGGTATATATTCCTTTACCAAATCATTTGCACAAAAAATGGGTAATGGCAGCTGCAAAAAGAGATAAACATATTTTATGTGAGAAGCAGGTAGTTCTTAATATGGAAGACGGAAGAAGTGCTTGAAATGCAAGAGGTTTGTAAAGAGCATAACGTTATTTTTATGGAAGCATTCATGTATCGCTTCCACCCACAACATGAGCGTGTGAAGCAAATTATAGATGTGGGTGAAATTGGTGAAGTGAAGTATATGCGTGCAGAATTTTCTTTTAATCTAGGTGACAAAGATAATAATATTCGTATGAGTGATCAAAAAGGTGGCGGCAGCATTTATGATATTGGCTGTTATGCGATACATTCGATTAGAAATGTGTTGCGTTTAGAGCTTGAATACATGTACAAGCAGTAAAAGAACCTGAGTATAATGTTGATACAGATGTTACTGCTTATCTATCATTTCCTAATGACATCAGAGCATCTTATGATGTAAGTTTTAATTTAGCAAAACATAATGAATATGAAGTTTTTTGGAACAAACGGTAGAATAAGAGTTCCAAGAGCATATCCACCAGATCAAAACGGTGGGGATGGATTAATTGTTGTTGAAAAAACCAGGTGTTATACGAATGGAAACTATAAGTGATGATCAATATCGTAGCGAGGTAGAACATATCTCAGAAGTTATCCTAATAAGAAGCACCAATCTGTTTTTAATACATCCGGCTTAAATTGAGCAGAATAAACTCTTTCATAACACTTTCCCCGTAAACCATCTTCACCTAATATTTTATAAGTTTCACCCACTTTCTAATAGGTGTTGTACTTGCTATCATATTTCTGTGCTAATAACCTATAACTTGAAAATCCTTCAAGATATTCTTTTAAAGTCATTAACCTAAATTTTATCGCTATATTTCTACATACACCCTAAAAGTTAAATTTTCACTCTATGCAGTACCTTCTACTCGTAGAAAATAGCTTTTCCTCATTTATATAATTAAGCCCCTAATAGAAGCAAGAGATGTTAAAAATTCTGGAGAAGAGAGCGATAAATCAAATAATGACAATTAACGAGTAGATAGTGGTCAGAATATTAAATGTAAAATTATTGATGATTTCCGCTAGTGACGGAAAAACAATGTGTGTAGTTGTAAGCGCTTTTATTTTAAAATAAGAGTATGGATTGAAGGTTCAACTAACTTATTAATAAATATACTCTAAGGAGGAATTTTAATGAAGCGTATTCTACTAGCATGTTCATCAGGTATGTCAACAAGTTTATTAGTGTCGAAAATGAAGGAAGCTTCAGAGGCAAAAGGTATTGAAACAGAAATTTGGGCTGTGGCACAGGATAAGGCTCCGAAAGAAATGGAAAGAGCTGACGTTCTATTGATTGGTCCGCAAATGAGGTTTATGAAAAAGAAGTTTGAAAAAACTGCTGAAAAAGTAGGTATACCTTTAGACGTAATCGATCCAGTTTCGTATGGTCGAGTCGATGGAGAAGCGGTATTAAATAAAGCCATTGAATTAATAGATGAATAATAGATAGTTAGGTTAAGGAGGGGGAAAAGACATGAATAAATTCATGGAGACTTTGGAAAACGTTTTACTTCCAATTGCTGATAAGTTAAACAATAACCGTTATTTATCTGCTTTGCGTGACGGGTTTATGGTGGCATTACCATTAATTATATTTGGTTCCATCTTTGTCGTCATTGCAAACTTTCCATTTCTTGATCGGATTATTAGTGAAGAAGCTTTTGAAGCGTATCAAAGTGCTTTGGGTCCTGCGTCCGATGCGACATTAAGTATTATGGGTACCTTCGTTATTATAGGTATTGGTTATAAACTAACCGAACATTATGGTGGAGAGGCTATTTATGGTGGTGTCGTTGCACTGGCATCTTTTCTAATTTTAACACCTCAGGTCCTTGAAGGAGTTACTGGTGTTATTCCAACTGCAATTCTAGGTGCAGAAGGCATGTTTTTGGGAATTTTTACTGCCTTTATTTCAGCTGAACTTTACCGCTTTTTTGTGAAAAAAGAGTGGATGATTAAAATGCCGGCTGGTGTTCCAGATGCAGTATCAAAATCATTTAGTGCATTGATTCCCATTACATTGACATTGTCTGCATTTTTACTTGTACGTATTATTTTTAGTTACACGCCATTTGATACCGTACAAAACTTTATCTATACGATTATTCAAGAACCGTTAACTGCTCTAGGTAGCGGATTACCAGCAACCATTATTGCTGTATTGCTAATTCAGTTATTTTGGTTCTTTGGTTTACATGGTCAAATTATTATAAACTCTGTTTTTGACCCAATATGGTATGCATTAAACGACCAAAACTTACAAGCATTCCAAGCAGGTACAGAATTACCTAATATTGTAACAAAACAATTTATCGATTCGTTCCTTGTTGGTATGGGAGGAACCGGTATGACATTAGCTGTCATTATTTTAATTTTTATAATTGGACGGAGTAGACAACTTAAGGAATTGGGAAAGTTAGGTGCTCCAGCAGGTATATTTAATGTTAACGAACCAATTATTTTCGGATTGCCGATTGTGATGAATCCATTAATTCTTATCCCATGGCTAATTGCCCCAATTGTTGTAACAGTTATTACGTATTTTGCTATGGCAACTGGTTTAGTTCCGCCTCCTGCGGGAATCATTGTTCCTTGGACAACGCCACCTATTTTAAGTGGGTTTTTAGCAACAGGTAATGCGTGGCAAGGAGCGGTATTACAGGCCTTTAACTTATTTGTAGTTGGTATTATCTGGTGGCCATTCTTAAAAATACTAGACAAAAATTATTATGAAACGGAACAACAAGCAGAAAGTAAAAAGTAATTTTAAAGGGGTCAGTAAAGGTTTTAGGAACTTATTGCAAAAGCAAAAGACGTCCTCTTAATTGGTTGTGAAAATGAAACATATACTTCAGAGGTGATTAACTCATGGATAGAATGACAGAAATAGCATTTCAAATAATTTTGCACGCTGGTAATGGAAGGTCCAGTGCAATGGAAGCGATTCAAGTAGCAAAAGAGGATGATTTCAAAAGAGCAGAACAGTTAATAGAGGAGGCTGGAATTGAATTAGGTAAGGCACACGACCATCAAACGAAGTTATTACAAGAAGAAGCAAGTGGTGAAGATGCTTCTGTTAATGTTATTTTAGTTCATTCACAAGACCATTTGATGACAGCTATGACAGTACGAGATCTCGCGATAGAGATTATCGAAATTTATCGTAATAAATAATTATATTTTAATGGAGGAATTTGAATGTCTATACAATACAAATTTCCAGAAGATTTTTGGTGGGGGAGTGCAACTTCCGCAACACAAATCGAAGGTGCAGCTAATGAAGGGGGGAAGGGTCAAAATATTTGGGATTATTGGTATAAAACAGAACCGAATCGCTTTTTTGATAATGTAGGTCCTGAATCTACTTCCGATTTCTATCATTTATATAAAGAAGATATTCAATTAATGAAAGAAATTGGGCATAACACCTTTCGTATGTCTATTTCATGGTCTCGATTAATTCCTGGAGGACGTGGTGAGGTGAACCAGGAAGCAGTTACATTTTATAATAATGTAATTGATGAGCTAATCGCAAATGGTATCGAGCCTTTTGTTAACTTGTTCCATTTCGATATGCCATTGGAATTACAAAATGAAGGTGGCTGGGAAAGTAGGGAAGTAGTTGATGCATACACAACCTATGCGAAAGAAGCTTTCCGCTTATTTGGTGATCGTGTATCCAAATGGTTTACATTTAACGAGCCAATTGTACCCGTAGAAGGTGGCTATTTATATGACTTTCATTATCCGAATGTTGTCGATGCCGGACGTGCTGCACAGGTAGCTTATAATACAATGATTGCTCATGCTAAGGCTGTGGAAGTTTTTCGTTCATTTAATATTAAAAATGGTAAGATTGGGATTATTCTAAACTTAACCCCATCATACCAAAGAAGTGAAAATCCTGCTGACTTAAGAGCATCACGTATTGCAGATTTATTCTTCAATCGTAGCTTCCTAGATCCAGCAGTTCTTGGTGAATATCCACAAGAACTAATTGATATTTTAAATGAACACGGACAATTACCCGTTACTCAAAAAGGAGATAGTAAACTTTTAAAAGAAAATACTGCAGATATTCTTGGCATTAACTATTATCAACCACGTCGTGTGAAAGCAAAAGAACATCTTCCCAACCCATATTCCCCATTCATGCCTGATTGGTACTTTGATAACTATGAAATGCCTGGTAGAAAAATAAACAAATACCGTGGGTGGGAAATTTATGAAAAAGGAATATATGACATAATGGTTAACTTAAAAGAAAACTACGGTAATATCGAGTCATTTATTTCTGAAAATGGAATGGGTGTCCAAGATGAGGAACGATTTGTACAAGATGATGAAATACAAGACGACTACCGGATTGAATTTATTAGTGAACATTTAAAATGGCTACATCGCGCAATTGAAGAAGGTTGTAATGCAAAAGGTTATCATTTGTGGTCATTTATGGATAACTGGTCATGGATGAATGCCTATAAAAATCGCTACGGTTTCTTCTCAGTTGATGTTGAGACAAAGAAAAGAACTCCGAAGAAAAGTGCCCATTGGATTAAAAATGTTTCCGAGAATAACGGTTTTTAAGGTTAAGTGATATGTTGAAAACGAATAAAGTAATATAATTATTACAGTTTTCTTATACAATGTATACCTTCTATAGAAAGTGATATATACAAAGGTTCTGGTTCTCGTTTGAATCAGAACCTTTTTAGAAGTAATACATTGTGTAACCTCTCAAACACAACTAAAATTACCAAGGAGAATATCATTATGCTGAACTCCCGTTTAACTATTATTTTACGCGAATTAATGACAGCTAAGAAACCAATTACAGGTGCATATTTGGCAAACTTGAATCAAGTTACTACGCGTACCACCAGGGAAGATGTCAAAAGGCTTGATACATTGCTTTCAGATAATGGAGCTTATATTGAATCTGTAATGGGGAAAGGGTATAAGCTTGAGATTATCGATGATAGGAAGTTGCGTAAATTTTTACAAACCGTGTTTCGTGAGAAAGTGGCTAATAAAGATGTCATACCTAAATCACCAGAGGAAAGGACTTCCTATCTTATTAGACGCCTATTACTAAGCGAGCATTATTTAAAGCTTGATGATTTATCAGAAGAGATTTATGTGAGTAGATCAACGGTTCAAAATGATCTAAAAAATGTTAAAAGGATTTTAAACGATTATGGAATTCAATTGGAAACAAGACCGAATTATGGAATTAAATTAAAGGGTAGTGAATTAAAAGTACGCTTTTGCATGTCTGAGTATATTTTTAATCGAAATGATGAAGAAATGGGTGATCATATAGCTGGAACAGAGCTATCCACTTTATCCAAGAAAGAACTTGATTCAATATGGAAAATTATTATGATTCAACTTAAAGAAAATCGAATTACCTTATCAGATATAGCGATAAATAATTTGCTCATCCATATTGCAATTGCTTGTAAACGGATAAAAAGTGGTCATCATATTTCTTTATTTCGAGCTGATTTACAAGAGATAAAGAAACAAAAGGAATATCAGGTGGCCAAGAATATTGTCATGGAAGTGGAAGAAAAGCTGGAAGTCGATTTTCCTCAGGCTGAAATAGCGTATATCACAATCCACTTACTCGGAACGAAAATGCTAACTCAAACGAATGTAGGAAATAAAGTTGTTGAACAAGTGTTGGATGATGATATAAATCAATTGGTAATGCTTGCTCTTGATAAAATAGAAGAGGAAATGAATTTGGAAATAAGGCATGATCAAGAGCTTATAATTGGTCTTGGTCTACATTTAAAACCTGCGATAAACAGATACACATTCGGGATGAACTTTAGAAATCCAATGCTTGCAGATATTAAAAAGAAATATCCTTTAGCATTCGAAGCCGGTGTGATTGCAGGATTAGCAATTGAAGCGAAAACAGGAATTGAAATAAACGAAAATGAAATAGGTTATCTTACACTTCATATCGGTGCTGCAATTGAGAGAAGAAAATTAAAATCTGGTCCAAAACAATGTCTAATTGTTTGTGCATCAGGTTTAGGCACTGCGCAATTATTATATTATAGATTAAAATCGAAATTTCCCCAGCATTTAAACGTTATTGGAACTACAGAATACTATAAACTTCATGAATATAATCTGCATGATGTTGATCTGATCGTAAGTTCCATCCCAATCTCAGAAAAACTACCAGTCCCAGTGATTGAAGTTAACGCAATTTTAGGTGATAAAGATTTAAGCAACATTGAAAAGTTTATTATTGATGATAAAGAGCGTGTGTATACGTATTTTAAAAAGGATTTAATGTTTTTAAGAAAGAATTTCACTTCTAAAGAAGAAACATTGAAATTTTTGAGTAATAAAGTATCTGAAAAAGGGTTAGTGGAGGATTCATTACTGGATGCAATCTATGAGAGAGAGGAAGTTGCTCCAACATCTTTTGGTAATCTGGTGGCGGTTCCCCATCCTATTACACCTAAATCTCAAGAAACTTTTTTAGCGATTTGTACGTTGGAAAAACCGATATTATGGAAAGATAAGCCTGTACAGTTTGTTTGCTTACTCTGTGTCAAAAAGGAAAGCACAGAGGATTTACAATCGATGTATGAATTGTTAGGAGAAGTTATCAATAATAGATCGAGAGTACAACATTTAATAAAGGCTGATACGTATGAGGACTTTATGAATGTTTTAGATCCATTAATTAGTTAAATGGAAAAAAAGAGAGGATTTTCGCATGAGAAACAGGATAAAGTTTATAATTAAAAGCTACTTTCACACCATAGAAAGTAGCTTTTAATATATTAATTATTTCACTTATGACCAAACGAAAACACAGTCTGCTTTTTATATACTTCATTTGCATCTAGCGTGATGGAAGGGAGTCCTTCATGATGTAATGAAGCAGGCGGTCCCTGCGTTTCAAAGCACACACCCAAGTGTTTTTCAGACATTCGTCCATTTAATTTCAGATCATCTTCTAAGCCATTCGCCGTATACATTACGACGCCTGGTTGATTCGTAGTGATAGATAGGGTGCGACCACTGTGATTATGTTTCACAAAAATATTAGGCTGATCCGTATCATTTAAAAGAAAGTAATGGTCATAACCATTTCCGACAATAATGTTTTGTGGATAGGTTGAGTCGAACCCTTCTTCAAGTCTTTTTCCATGTCGCAAATCAAATGGTGTATTAGAAACATTAACTCGCTTCCCTGTTGGAATAAGTTCTTCGTCTAATTCTAAAAAATGATCGCTATTCATGGTGACACTATGCTCTCCGACTGTGTCTGTTAAGCCTGATAAATTGAAATACGTATGGTTAGTCAGCGTAAGAACGGTATCTTTATCTGAAATAGCTTCATAGTTTATGATAAAGTGATTGTCATTTGTTAATGAGTATGTCACTGAAACATGGACTTCACCTGGGTAATTGCCTTCACCATCGGGCGACGTATGAGTCAATTTGATAGCGACTTTATTATCCTCATGCATTGGCGCTACATCCCAAATGACATGGTGAAATGCTGTTTCACCGCCATGGAGCTGATGGCTTCCTTCATTGGCTGTCAGCTCGTAATTTTTCCCATGTCGTTGAAATGAAGCATTTTGAATACGGCCTGCCACTCTACCAATAATCCCACCAAAACAGTTAGGGTTGTCTTTATACTCTTGATAATTTTCGTAACCAAGCACCAGATTTTCTAATTCTCCATGTTGGTTAGGCGTGATAAGTTTGGTAATAATTCCACCGTAGTTCAAAAAGCTAACACTCATACCGTAATCATTTGACAGAGTATATTCCATCCATTCATTCGTTATTTTTTCTTGGCTAATTTTCATGTTATCATTCCTATTTATTTGTTTAAAGTATTAATCAAACGTTTGAATGCCTTTAATCCAGTCGAGTTTTGTTTAAAAACGCCAGCATCTTCTAAAACCCTAGCAAATTTGGCGCCTAATTCTTTCTGTAAAGTAGCTTCTGCTTCTTCTAGGTTTGAAAATGTTCCATATTTATCTTTCATTTGTTCGGCCCAAGGTGCGTGGTAAGAAGCAACTTCGGAAGTTTTACCAAGTAAGAATTCTTTTATATCTTCGAGTTCTTCTTTCAATCTGGCAGGTAAAACAGCTAGGCCCATCACTTCAATTAAGCCGATATTTTCCTTTTTAATATGATGGACGTCTTCATGCGGATGAAAGATTCCCATTGGATATTCTTCAGACGTGCGATTATTTCTTAGCACGATATCGAGTTCAAACGCTTCATCTCGAAAACGTGCAATGGGTGTTACTGTATTATGAGGGGTCTCATCAGTAAATGGAATAATATTGGCAGTATCATCTTCATACTGTTTCCACACATTTAAAATGTGAGCACCGGCTTCTACTAGCTTTTCCTTATCAGCACCACGAAGGCGGATGACCGACATAGGCCAATTCAATACAGATGCCGAGATTTCTGGAAATCCATTCAAGTCAAAATTAAATTCATCTTCCGCGCGGGTCATGGCAAATTCATAACGACCTGCTTGATAGTGATCATGACTTAAAATGGATCCGCCTACAATTGGTAAATCAGCATTCGAACCGATAAAATAATGTGGAAATTGATCCACAAATGCTAGTAATCGGTCAAACGTTTGTTTATCAATTTTCATGTCACGATGTTCCTCACAAAGCAGGATACTGTGCTCATTGTAATAAACATATGGTGAGTACTGGAGATACCAGTTTTCATTTAACAAAGGCACTTTGATGACACGGTGATTAGCACGTGCGGGATAGCCGATGCGTCCCACATATCCTTCATTTTCACGACATAAAACACATTTTGGGTAGTCTAATGCCTGTTTTATTTCACGTTCGCGTTTGATTTGTTCAGGGTCTTTTTCTGGCTTTGATAAATTAATTGTAATATCAAGCTCACCATAGACTGTGTCTGCTTTATAATGTACATTATTCGCGATTCGGTTCATTTGGATGTAATTACTGTTCTTACTTAAATTATAAAAATAATCTGTTGCTGCTTCAGGCGTTTCATTGTACTTTTCGTAAAATGTTTTATTAACAACTGAAGGGCGAGCAACAAAACAATTCATAATTTTAGCTGAAAGGATTTCTTTATCATCAAAAATATCTTCAATGACATCATGGTCAATCGCATAGGCAATCAGTTTTTCCAGTAAATTAGGAATCGTGTCTTCTGTACCTGTTAGGTTTTCGTTTGGAAAAGATTGAATGTTCAACAGGTCAAGTACTTGGTTTAGGACATACACCTCATCTTGCTTTTCAATTAAATGAACTTCTTGCGCTTTGTGGATCAATCCGCTCAAATCTTCAAAAATCGCCATACATGCTTCACTCCTTTTCATATCCATGAGGATGTGTTGAATGCCAGTGCCATGCGTCTTTGATAATATTTTCAATTGATGTACGTGATGGCTTCCATCCTAAAATATCTTTAGCTTTATCAGAACTCGCCACGAGTGTTGCCGGATCTCCTGGACGGCGTGGTCCTATATTAGATGGGATACTTTTTTTAGTAACTTTCCTGGCTGCTTCAATAATTTCTTTAACCGAAAATCCTTGACTACTGCCTAAATTAAAGATATTGCTCTCGCCGCCATTTTGCAGATAATCAAGCGCTAATAAATGCGCCTCAATCAAATCATCGACATGCACATAATCACGAATACATGAACCGTCCGGTGTATCGTAATCTTCGCCAAATACCGTAATATAGTCGCGCTGGCCTAGGGCAACTTGTAACACAATGGGAATAAGGTGGGTTTCCGGACGATGATCTTCACCAATGACGGCTGATTCTCGAGCACCCGCAACGTTAAAATATCTGAGTGATACATATTTAATATCATGGGCTTCCTCTGTCCATTTCATCATTTTTTCCATGATTAGTTTAGTTTCTCCATACGTACTGGTTGGATTGGGAGTTACATCCTCAGTAATTAAACCAGCATCAGCATCCCCATATGTCGCTGCAGAAGAAGAGAAAACGATTGGTTTTACACCATACTCTGTCATGACTTGAAGCAAGACTTGTGTTCCATAGACATTATTGTCAAAATACTTGAGTGGCTTTTCCATCGATTCGCCGACAAGTGAATTGGCTGCAAAATGGATCACGGCATCAATAGTTTCTTTTTCGAAGACATCCCTGAGAAAATCAATGTTACGGATATCGCCTTCATAAAAAGTGGCGTCAGGATGGATTGCTTTTCTATGACCAGTCTCTAAACTATCAACGACAACGACATCTTTATTATTTTCAATCAGCTGATAAACAGCGTGAGAGCCGATATAGCCGGCTCCTCCTAATACTAAAACACTCATTTATTTCACCTCTTCGTTAATTTCCTTCGCTCCGTCACCAATGGCGGCGGTATAAAAAGTGACATCATAACCAATTTGTTCAATATAATGTTGGCTGACTTGTTGTTTAAACGAGTCAATTTTGTCATTCTCCACGATAGCAATCGCGCAACCCCCAAAACCTGCTCCAGTCATACGGGCGCCGATGACACCATCTTGTTCCCATGCAGTTTCCACAATAGTATCAAGCTCTATTCCTGTTACTTCATAATCATGCTGTAAAGATAAATGTGATTCGTTCATTAACTTTCCAAACGTTTTTAAATCATCTTCTTTTAATTTCTGCAGAGCATCTAAGGTTCTGGCATTTTCATAGACGGCGTGTTTCGCGCGCTTTTGATTGGTCTCATCTTTTATTAAATGTTTATATGTTTCAAATTTTTCTGGTGTAAGATCACCCAAACTATCAATACTAATCTCAGTTCTCAAATCAGCTAACGCTTGCTCACACTCGCTCCGTCTTTCGTTATATTTTGAACCAGCAAGTGTCCTGCTTTTATTGGTATTAATAATCACGATAGAGTGATTTGGTAACTTGATGGGGGCATAGGTGTATTCAAGGGTGGCGGTGTTTAAATGAATAGCATGATCTTTTTTTCCCATGCCAATCGCAAATTGATCCATGATACCACTGTTAACACCAATGTACTCGTTTTCAACCTTTTGTCCAAGCTTAATCATATCAATTCGGTCAAGATTAAAGTCGAATAGTCCTTCTAAGAGAACACCCGTCACCATTTCAATGGAAGCGGAAGATGAGAGACCAGCACTATTGGGTATATTTCCATAATAAAGAATATCCATCCCAGAGTCTATTGTGCAGCCATGTTCTCGCAAATATTTAATCATGCCTTTTGGGTAATTTGCCCAATCGTCGGTTTTGCGATAGTCCAAGTTGTCTAAATCGACTTCAATAATTCCTATGTCTTGAAAATTCATAGAATAAAAACGAATCTTTTTATCAGAACGTTTCGTTGCTAATGCATAAGTTCCAAACGAGATGGAAGCAGGAAAAACATGCCCACCGTTGTAGTCTGTATGTTCGCCGATGAGGTTGATACGGCCAGGGGCGAAGAATTGGCGGGGAGAGTGCACAGGATTATATTTGTTTTTAAATTCCTCGTACATTTGTTGTGTTGACATTGTGTGCCTCCTAGGGTAATATAATAATTAATTAAATTATTTAACTAAGTTAAGATTACACTAATTATTGTAGGATATCAAGTGCGATATTGGTGAAACGATAAGATTAATAAAAGACTAAAGGAAAAAGAACCTGATTCTAGTTATAATATGAATAGAGTTTTGACGTCAATCAACAAATAAATGTTATTGACAATACAAAAAAATAGGTCTAACATAAGGATAATTAGTTAAATTAATTAAGTCTTTTTGGCTATTATTCCCTAGATCAGTTGAGGTCTTTAAATAATTATGATTGTAGCATTCGCGAAAAGGAAGTGATAATTAATTAAAAATTAGGAGTTAAAAATAGTTATCACCTAAGTCATTGTAAGAATTAAAGAAGGCTTGACAACAACGTTCTTAGTTATGTGGTTGGGTCTTGGAGTTTTTTACTTAATTTTGAATTTCTGTGAAAGCGTTTAAAAATGAAAGGATGACGATTATATGAAAACTTACATAAAACGATTAGGTATATTCACTATAACAGCGTTGATTTTAGTATTAGCTGCTTGTGGGCCTCAAGAAGATAGTGGACAGAAAGCGGATGGAGAACAAGAGGGAAGTAAAGACAGCGAATACGATTTACTTGTTTGGGAAGATGTTGAGAAGTCTGCAGGTATAGAGGATGCGATTAAAAAGTTTGAAGAGGAAAATGATGTAAAAATTAAAGTGGTAGAAGAAACTTATGCACAACAAATTGAAAAGTTGCGGCTTGACGGGCCAGCTGGGACAGGACCGGATGTTCTCACAATGCCTAATGATCAGATTGGAACAGCAGTAATAGAAGGTTTAATCAAGGAATTAAATGTCGAAGAAGATGTAACTTCTATATACACTGACGTTGCGATGGATTCACAAATAGTAGAGGGGAAAATATACGGTTTACCTAAATCTGTCGAAACAACAGTTTTATTTTATAATAAAGATATTGTGTCGGAAGATGAATTACCTGAGACTTTAGATGATTGGTATGATTTATCTAAAGATTTAACAAATGATGATAATTTTGGACTTTTAGCTCTTTTTGATCAAATTTATTATGCAAACAGTGTTTTAAGTGGATACGGTGGTTATATTTTTGGAGAAGATGAGAACGGTGATTATGATCCTTCTGACATCGGTTTAAATAATGATGGCGCTATAGAGGGAGCTGAGTTAATGCAGAAATTTTACACGGAAAAACTTTTCCCATCAGGGATTATTGGTGAACAAGGTATCCAAGTACTTGACTCTTTATTTTCAGAAGGAAAAGCGGCGGCTGTTATTTCCGGTCCTTGGAATGTGGAGCCATTCAGTGATGCGGGAATTAACTACGGTGTTACGAAACTACCAGAATTATCAAATGGTGAAAACATGAGCTCTTTTAATAATGTGAAAAGTTATAATGTCAGTTCATATTCTGAAAATGAAGAACTTGCTGTAGAACTTGTTGAATTCTTAGCAAATGAAGAGAATTCTAAGGTGAGATATGAAAAAACAAAAGAAGTGCCTGCAGTAGCCTCTTTAGCAGATGACCCTGTGATAACAGAAAATGAAGCTGCTGAAGCAGTTGCTGATCAATCAACGTACTCTGAAATAATGCCCGGTATTCCCGAAATGAATTCGGTATGGGATCCGGCTGATGCTGCACTTGAAACACTTGCAACAGGAAAGTCTGGCCCTGAAGAAGCGTTAGAACAAGCAGTTGAAACAATTAAAGGACAAATTGAAGCCAACCACGGTAACGACAAATAGCCTTATTAAATAATAGTGCCAAATGCTATATGGTATTTGGCACATGTATTTTAGTTTCAATATACAATCTGGATGGATTGTAACCTAATAAAGAGGTGAAAAAAGTGCAACATCGTACAATAGCAAGTATTTTGTCCATCATTCCAGGATTTGGACAATTCTACAATAGACAATGGGTAAAAGGTCTTGTGTTTCTTGGGCTTGGCCTCTCATTTTTTGTTGTATTTTATGATTTGCTCAATATGGGATTTTGGGGAATTTTTACTCTTGGTACAGAAGTACCTCGAGATAACTCAGTGTTTTTATTAGCACAAGGAATTATAGCAATACTAGTTACGTGTTTAGGATTGTTTATTTACTTTCTTAACTTTCGTGATGCTTATCGCAATGGTGTATTACGTGATAGAAAAATGAATTTAAGTTCGTTAAAAGAGCAATACAGAAATTTAGTGGATCAAGGATATCCTTATGTTGTCAGTGGCCCTTCACTTATTATTTTAGTATTTGCGGTCATCTTTCCTATTTTATTTAGTATTGCATTAGCATTTACAAATTACGATTTATATCATTCTCCACCAGCTAATCTAGTAGATTGGGTGGGATTTGATACATTTGCAAAAATTTTCACGGTTGATATTTGGCGGTCTACCTTTTTTGATGTTTTAGGATGGACTGTAGTGTGGACTCTTGTAGCTACAACACTACAAGTAGGTATAGGTATTTTTATGGCTGTCATTGTTAACCAGCCAAGACTGCGTTTTAAAAAGTTTTTTCGAACGATTCTTGTTTTACCATGGGCTGTCCCAGGGTTTGTAACGATTTTAATTTTTGCTGGTTTATTTAATGATAGTTTTGGTGCAATCAATAATGACATTTTAGCATTCTTTGGACTTGATCCGATACCGTGGATGACCAATGAAGCTTGGTCTAAAATTGCACTTATTCTTATGCAGGGGTGGTTGGGATTTCCTTATATATTCCTAGTAACAACGGGAGTTCTACAATCGATTCCCGACGATTTATATGAAGCTGCAACTATCGACGGAGCTTCTATCTTTTCTAAATTTAAACATATTACAATGCCAATGATACTTCTAGCTATAGCACCAATTATTATTACCCAATATACCTTTAATTTTAACAACTTTAACATAATTTATTTATTTAACGGTGGTGGGCCTTCTGTTCCAGGATCTACAGCTGGGGGTACAGATATTTTAGTATCTTGGATTTATAAATTGACACTGGAAGAAAGTCAATATTCACTTGCAGCTGCTTTAACTATTTTGTTATCTGTATTTGTTATTGCTATCGCGTTATGGCAATTTAGGCGCACAAATTCGTTTAAGGAGGAGTAAGAGATATGTTTACAAATATTAATAAAAGGAATTTTATTCAACTCTTTACCTCTTATATGATATTAATTTTTGTGGTGGTAATTATTGCTTACCCTTTACTTTGGACTGTGGGGGCAAGTTTTAATCCAGGTAATAGTTTGATTAGTACGTCTCTTATTCCTGAGAATCCAACCTTAGATCATTATAAAGAGTTGTTTGCAGGCAAAGAAAGTTTGCAATATGGCCAATGGTATATTAATTCTATAAAAATCAGTGTATTCACCATGATTGGAACAGTAATATGTGTTTCGTTCACAGCTTATGCCTTTTCTCGATTTCGTTTTTCAGGGAGGAAAAACGCTTTAGTTTTATTTTTACTATTACAGATGATTCCACAATTTTCAGCTTTGATTGCACTATTTGTTTTTGCTCAACTGCTAGGTCTAATGAATAGTCACTGGTTATTGACCTTCCTTTACATTGGTGGCCAAATCCCAATGAATACTTATTTGATGAAAGGATATATTGATTCTATTCCTATGGAGCTAGATGAGGGCGCACGAATTGATGGGGCAAGTAATACAAAGATTTTTATGCAAATCATTATGCCTTTATCAAGGCCAATGATTGCTGTTGTTGCAATGAATGGATTTATTATTCCTCTTGCTGATTTTGTACTAGCATCCACGATATTAAGAACACCTGAATCTTATACCTTACCAATAGGGTTATATAATTTAGTGAACGACGTAATGGGGGCTAGTTACACGACATTTGCAGCTGGAGCTATACTAATCAGTATACCAATTGCAGTAGTATTTGTTCTCTTACAAAAGAACTTTGTATCAGGATTAACAGCAGGTGGAATTAAAGGTTAATGAATTACTTATAGAAAATAAGTTTAAAG
>Ga0209487_1000700_pt1 | contig 29856 bp, 26 predicted proteins | sample Poulit2012_FD_187524 | JGI IMG/M metagenome (GOLD analysis project Ga0209487, IMG submission 187524) | Agricultural soil microbial communities from Georgia to study Nitrogen management - Poultry litter 2012 (SPAdes) (version 2) | ecosystem: Environmental > Terrestrial > Soil > Agricultural land...
GCTTTGGCAGTGGACAAGCGTGCCCTGAACTTCTAACCGAACAGTTTTGATGGTTCGATGTTGCACTCAAGGGCTGTGTTATGCAGCCTTTGAGTGTTTATCAGTTTTTGTTTTGATGATTTTTTATGACCATCCTTGAAAGCTATCAGCAGGCGCTTGTAACCAAGGGCTACGAGCCTGATGCCGCACAGGAGGCGGCGGTTGCTTCCTTTCAGCGCCTGACTGATGAGCTCCATGAGTACCATGATGCCAAGGCATCATTGGTCAAGCGCTGGTTTTCCAGACCCACCCCGCCAAAAGGGATTTATTTGTGGGGCGGCGTAGGCCGGGGTAAAAGTTTTCTGATGGACCTTTTCTATCAGTCCATTAGTATAGAAAAAAAAATACGCCTGCATTTTCATGAGTTCATGCGGGGGGTACACGATGCCCTGAAAGAATTGAAAAGCCAGGCGGATCCACTGGAATCTGTTGCCAAGGATCTGTCCCAACGCTACGAGCTTATTTGTTTTGATGAGTTTCATGTCTCGGATATTGCTGATGCCATGATTCTCCACCATTTGCTTGATGCGCTCATGCGCCATGAGGTCTGTTTTGTCATGACCTCCAACTATGCGCCTGATGCCCTGTATCCTGATGGCTTGCATCGTGAGCGTCTGCTGCCGGCCATTGAGCTCATTAAAGACCGTATGGAGGTGCTCAATGTGGATGCCGGGGTAGATTATCGGATCCGCTCAGAAAATTTGGAAAAGGTGTTCTTTCATCCCCATGATGAACATGCCCAGGCGCAATTAGCACGTTTGTTCAGGCATCTGAGTGGGGGGCATTGTCTGGAGCCAACCATCGAAATTGAAAACCGCAGTGTGCAAAGCATCAAGCGCAGCGCAGAGGTCATCTGGTTTGATTTTGCCACCTTGTGTGAAACACCGCGTTCACAAAATGATTATCTGGATTTGGCGCGGCAGTACAAATATGTGATTGTTTCCGGGGTGCCAAAATTATCAGCAGCACAGGCTTCGGCCGCCCGACGTTTTACCTGGTTGGTGGACGTGTTTTATGATCACAACGTGCGGCTGCTCCTGTCAGCAGAGGTAAAGCCGGAGGATCTATACACCCAAGGGCCCTTTGCAAACGAGTTTTCCCGCACGGTATCCCGTCTGCATGAGATGCAGACTCACGCCTATCTGCATTCCAAACAGCGTGAAATCGCTACCTTTTAAGCAAAATATTAGTTATGAAACGTGTTTTAACTGGAATCACTACTTCTGGTATCCCTCATTTGGGTAACTATGCAGGTGCGCTGCAGCCGGCGATAGAAGCAAGCCGCAAGCCCGGGACGGATGCTTTTTATTTTTTGGCTGATTACCACGCCCTCGTCAAATGCGAGGATGCCCAGCGGGTGGCGCAGTCGCGTGTACAAGTGGCGGCTAGTTGGCTGGCTGCCGGACTAGACCCAGAGCGGGTGACCTTTTACCGGCAATCAGACATTGTAGAGATTCCAGAGCTGTGCTGGCTGTTGACCTGTATTACTCCCAAGGGGTTGATGAATCGGGCGCATGCATATAAGGCCGCTGTGGATGATAATATTGCCAAGGAGCTGGAGCCAGACAGTGGCGTAAATATGGGGTTGTTTTCCTATCCCGTTTTGATGGCTGCTGATATCCTGATTTTCAAGGCACAGATCGTACCGGTAGGTCGTGATCAAATACAGCATTTGGAAATGGCACGAGATATTGCCCTGCGTTTTAACCATATGTACGGACAGGGCAAGGAGGTGTTTATTCCTCCCTATGAGCATGTGGCTGAGCATGTTGCAACCTTGCCCGGGCTTGATGGACGTAAAATGTCCAAAAGTTATGACAACACGATTCCTTTGTTTGAGGGGACAGCCCGCGATTTGAAAAACGCTATCCAGCGTATTGTGACTGATTCCCGTGCGCCTGGTGAGCCCAAGGATCCGGATAGCGCTCATTTATTCACCATATACAAGGCCTTTGCTACTCCCGGGCAAAGTGCCGATTTTGCTGCTGAGTTGCGCGCCGGGTTGGGGTGGGGGGCGGCCAAGGACAAGCTTTTTGAGCTGCTCAACACACATATCGCGCCAATGCGTGAGCGCTACCATGAATTAATGGCGCAGCCCCAGCAGATAGAGGATATTTTGCTTCATGGGGCTGAAAAGGCAAGACAGATCACACAACCCTTTATGGAGGAGATCCGTCGTGCTGTAGGCCTCATCCCTGCGCCTCAAGCCTTTCAGCAAGAGCAGGCCGTGGATGATAAGCAGGTAAAAAAACAAGCCCGTTGGGTCAGTTTCAAGGAAGAGGATTCCTTCTATATCCGTTTGTTGGATCCAGAGGGTGAAACGATTTTTTTATCGCAGCCTTTCAGTTCCCCGAAACTTATGGGACAGGCTATGGGTGCGCTTCAGAAAGGGGCTTATGAGTTGGTCGCCAAAGAGGGGCATACCGCACTACAGGTGCAAGAACAGGTGATTGCCCTGCTCGATAAAGAGCAACTACATAAAATGCAGACTTTTTTAAAATAAAAGGGCCGTTACGAACGGCCCTTGCCGGCGGCTGTATCACTGCAGCTCGCCAAGCGTGTAATACCAGAACAGGGCACGTTGGGCCAGGGTTGAGACGAGAATATGTTCGTGCAGGGTATGGGCCCCGTCGCCATCTGCACCCAAACCATCCAGGGTCGGTACGCCCAGGGCTGCGGTAAAGTTGGCGTCGCTCGCACCCCCTGTGCGGGGGGCCTCCTGCAACGAGAAGCCCGCCTGTTGTGCAAAATCCTGGCAGCGCTTTAATAGCGCTGCGGTTGCTTCGGTGCGCGGCATGGCAGGCCGGTTCAGATCAAAATCAATCTCCAGCCGTGCCTCTGGATGCACGGGACGTAGTTGCTCAACAGCCTTTTTGAGTTCCATGCCCCCTTGCTCATCGACAATGCGAAAATCCACCTCAATCCGGCAGGTGTCGGGGACGACGTTAGAGGTGGTGCCCCCTTGGATGGTACCTACACTGACGGTGGTCCCACTAGCATAATCAGTCAGTTTTTGCAGGGCAAGTACCTGATGGGCCATTTCCTCGATGGCATTTACCCCTTTATCATGGGCAACGCCGGCATGTGAGGCTTGCCCGTGCGTGGTTAGCAGGATGGTGCCTGTACCTTTGCGGGCCGTGACGCAGCGTCCACCATCGGCTCGGGCGGGCTCGGCCACCAAGCAGTATTTGGCCTGTCGGGCAAATTGCTCAATGGTCGGACGGGAAAAATGACTACCGGTTTCCTCATCGGGCAGCAGCAGTAAATCCACGGGCAGGTTTTTCTTTTCCTCTGCGTGTAGCCGGCCCAGGCCATAAAGCGCCAGGCACACGCCGGCTTTCATGTCATAGATTCCCGGGCCATAGAGCTTATCCCCCTCTTGACGACAGGGGTTTTTGGTCAGTGTGCCAACGGGGTGGACCGTATCGTAGTGTCCTAGTACCAAAATACCCTTTTGCTGTTCCTGGGGAGTGCGATTATGGATATGTAAAGCTGGCCCAGTTTGCTCACCCAATTCGATGAGCTGTACTTGCAAGCCTAGTTCGAGAGCTTCCTGCTGTATCAGGTCAGCCATCTGCTGTAGTGCTTGCGGGTCATGGGAGGGGGATTCCAGCTCCACCCAACGGATGATCCGTTCTTTGATCTGGTGGGTGATGGTGTGTTCGTCGTCATGCATGATAAATTCTCTTTTAGTCAAACAAAATGGCAGGCGGCCTGATGTCCTGAACCAATGGTTTTCAAAGCCGGAGGTTCCTGGCGGCAGATTTCTTTGGCCAAAGGACAGCGAGGATGAAAGGTACATCCTGTGGGTGGATTCAAGGGAGAGGGAATTTCGCCCTTGATGGGGGCGAACTGTCTTTTTCTTTTCTCGATGCTGGGCATTTCGGCCAATAGCGCCTGGGTATAGGGGTGTGCTGCATGATTAAAGATATCATCGCGTGAGGCGAGCTCAACGATGCGCCCCAGGTACATGATGGCAACCCGATCGGATATATGTCGCACGACCCCTAAATCGTGGCTGATAAATAAATAGGTCAGCTGGTGGCGCGTACGCAGATCCATGAACAGGTTGATGACTTGCGCTTGTATGGACACGTCTAATGCAGCGACCGGTTCATCACAAACCAAAAAGGAGGGATTGACGGCCAAAGCGCGCGCAATGCCGATACGCTGACGCTGCCCACCCGAGATTTGATGAGGTAAACGATCTTTATAGGCTGGCTCCAGGCCGACCTCTAGTAATGCCTGCTCGACGCGGGCCGGGATCTCGCGACGGGGGAGCAGTTTGTGCACATAGAGTGCCTCGGAAATAATCTGACCCAATTTCTGCTTGGGATTCAAGCTTGCCAAAGGGTCCTGAAAAATCAACTGTACATCAAGAATATATTTCAGTCGTTCACGGCCTTGTAGGGTTTGTGTATCCTGATCCCGATAGCGCACCTGTCCGGAGGTCGGCGGCAGGAGTCCGGCGACCATTCTGCCCAGAGTTGATTTGCCGCAGCCCGATTCACCCACCAGCCCTAACACCTCACCACGCTGGATGCGGAGATCTACCCCGTTAACCGCATGCACGGTATTCATGATCTTTTTTTGACTGGCAGCATGTATCAGGCGCTGGGCCAATCCGGGTCTGGAGCTAAAGGCTTTGTGCAGAGCCTTGATTTCTATAAGGGGGGGGGCGCTTTGAGTCATGCATCAACCTCCGAGACGAGGGGAAAATAACAACGAAATTCTCGCTGCCCACGCTTGCTGACAGGAGGAGGGGTTTGTCCACATTTTGGCTGGGCCATGTAGCAGCGCGGCCTAAAGGGACAGCCCTGCTCACGGCCAGCCAGTGTTGGCGCCATGCCATCGATTTGCTGCAAGCGTTCGCCAGGCTGGGTGGCACTGGGCATGGAGCGGATCAGCCCCTGCGTATAAGGGTGATAAGGGTTTTGGATTACCTCATCCACAGGGCCATACTCGACAATGCGACCGGCATACATCACGGCTACGGTATCTACCAGCTCTGCAACCACCCCCAGGTCGTGGGTAATCCAGATCATGGCTGTATTTTGTTCCTGGCCGAGCTTTTGCATTTCATAGAGGATCTGCGCTTGTATGGTCACATCCAAAGCAGTGGTGGGTTCATCCGCGATAATCAGCTCGGGGTTGTTGAGCATGGCAATAGCTATTGCTACTCGTTGACGCATGCCCCCGGAAAACTCGTGCGGATAGCGATCAAAACGGCTTTTTGGCGCAGGGATGCCGACGCGCTCCAGGGCCTCGTAACAGCGTTCTCGAGCCTTGCTTTTGGGAGTCGCAGGAAAATGCGTCAAAATCGCCTCCATCATCTGCTCGCCAACCCGCAGCACCGGATTCAAGGTCATGAGGGGGTCCTGAAATATCATGGCGATGCGATTACCACGCAATTGCCGCATTTGTTCTTCATCCAGATCCCTTAACTCAATCCCGTCAAACACGACACTTCCCGCGTTGACCTCGCCAGGAGGGTCAATGAGGCTGATGAGAGAAAAGCCGGTGACAGATTTGCCTGAGCCTGACTCACCTACCAGGCCCAGTATTTCCCCCCGTCGTACGGTGAGATCAACGCCATCTACGGCCAGCCAGGCCCCTTCTTTGGTATGAAATACGGTTTCCAGACCATGCACTGATAGCAAAATGTCTTTATTCATGACTGTGACTTTATAAATTAACGCCGCGGGTCCAGGCTGATTCGTAAGCGATCGCCGACAATATTGATGCTTAAAATCAGTAATAACAGGGCAATACCCGGAAATATGCTGATCCAGTAATCACCGGAGAGTAGATACTCAAAACCACTGGCGATTAGCAGCCCCAAGGAGGGTTCAGTGACCGGTACACCGACGCCCAAAAAGGACAGGGTTGCCTCAAGAATGATGGCATTGGCAATCTGTATCGTGGCAAAGACCATAATGGGGGCAAAGCAGTTGGGCATTAAATGTCGGAAAATAATGCGCCAGGAGGAAAACCCGAGGTTAGTAGCGGCCTCGATATATTCCTTGCGCCGTTCCTGTAATGCACGACCGCGCATGATGCGGGCGTAGTGCGCCCATTGGACGACCACCAGGGCGATGATGACCTTGTCTATACCCCGGCCAAGCACCGAGAGCAGCACCAGGGCAACCAAAATAGTTGGAAAGCCCAAAATGAAGTCCACCAGACGCATGATGAGACTATCAAGCCAGCCCCCGTGGTAGGCTGCAATCAGACCCAGTGTGACCCCAATCAAAACAGCGAATACCACCGAACTCAGACCGACAAACAGGCTGATACGCAGTCCATATAAAATGGCGCTGAGCATGTCGCGGCCCTGTGAGTCAGTCCCTAACCAGTAGGTCATGCCGCCAAAGCTTTCTGAGCCGGGTTTCAAGCGCCCGTCCATGATATCCAGTGCCAGCAAATCATAAGGGTCTTGCGGGGCAAAAAACGGCGCAATCAACACCAGCAAGATGATCAGGGTCAAATAGAGTAAGGAACGCTTGGTCGACGGTTGTTGACTGAGCCGCTTGAGAATGGCCTTTCTTTGCGGTGTTTGCTGCAATGGTTTGACTGTAGGCACCCGGGCAGAATCCTGAGCGGGGTGCTTGTGATTTGTGGTATTCATCAGGCAGTGGGCTCCAACAACTGTACCCGGGGGTCAAGCAAGGCATAAAGGATATCGACCACCAGGTTGATAATGACAAAAAGCATGGTCACCAGCATGACGTAGGCCACGATGACTGGCCGATCGAGCTGGTACACACTGTCGATGAGCAGCTTGCCCATCCCGGGCCAGGAAAATACCGTCTCGGTGATGGTGGAATAGGCGATCAAGGTACCAAACTCCATGCCTATGACGGTCACAACCGGGATCAGGATATTACGGAGAATATGTCGCCGCACAATGCGTCCTGCTTTGACACCCTTGGCCCGGGCAAAGCGTACATAATCCTGGCTTTGCGCCTCATGCACACCAGAGGCCGTCATCCGTAGTACGAGTGCGATATTGGCAATCGCCAGGTTAACTGCCGGCAGGGCGATATGCCGCCAGCCATCTACACTGAATATGCTCAGCGGAATACCTAAAAAACTGCTTGTTGGCCCTCGGCCGGAGGCGGGCAGCCAGCCAAGCCAGACTGAAAATAGCAAGATAAGCACCATCCCTTGCCAAAAATTGGGCAAGGAGAAGCCCAAAATAGAGGTATTCATGATGCTTTTGCCGACCCAGTCATCGCGGTAGAGTCCGGCAATCAACCCAAGCGCCAGGCCAAAAATACAGGTGAGTGTCATGGCGACAACAACTAATTCCAGGGTGGCCGGAAAGCGTTGCAAAATAAGGCTGACCGCTGGAATGCCATGCACAAAAGAGGTGCCGAGATCACCATGCAGGGCACGCCATAGAAATATGCCATATTGCTCCCAAATAGGCTTATCCAGACCCAAGCGGGCGATCAGGGCATCTCGTTGATCTTGACTGACATCCGGACTGACCAATAATTCAATGGGATCGCCGACCGTATAGACAGCAAAAAATACCACTACCGATACGGCCAATAAAACAAAAAGGCTCTGCAAGAGGCGCTGGATAATAAAAGTGGCCAAAAGAATACTCCTTGCTGACCGAGTAAAAACCTGGGCAAATGCCCGCCTGCCAGCCGTTACCGGAAGCAGGGCAGACAAATGCCCAGGTGATGGGAGCTATGCTAAGCGGGTTTATTTCTTGGGACGGGCATGAGTTGCCATGGTGCGTTGGTCCGCACGGCCCTCGTATTCAATATCGGGGTTATAGGCCCAGATACCGCTTTCGAAATGTAGGGGGATATGAGCCATATCCTCCAGTGCGAGCCCAACCGCTTGTTGCAACAAGGCACTACGCTCGTCATCATCCAGGGTACGTGTGGCAGTGATAAAGATTTCATCCAGCTCGGGGTTGGAATAACCGCCATAGTTACTACCGCCTACCCCCAGATCCGGGTTGGTGGTGGTGACCCAATATTGGAGATAGTTACTGGCCTCACCCGTCTCGGAACCCCAGCCCCCGAGGGAAGCGCTGAATTCACGTTTGGCGCGCTTGGGGAAATAGACCGAGCGGGTCATGGTATCGACATTGGTTTTGATGCCGATGCGGCTCAGGTACTGTGCAACGGCCTGGGTCAGTTGGGCATCATTGATATAGCGGTCGTTGGTGGCTGATAATGTTAGCTCAAAGCCATCCGCATATCCCGCCTCAGCTAATAACTCCTTGGCCTTTTCCGGGTTGTACTCGGGCAGGGGTGCTCCTTCAATGGTACCGAACATGCCCTCGGGCAAATATTGGTTAGCAACCTCGGCTGCGCCGTCCATGATTCTGTCCACGATGGCTTGTCTGTCGATGGCCATGGAAATTGCCTGGCGCACCTTTTTATTTTGCAAGGGGTTGTCGCCCTGCGGAGATTTGACAAAGGGGCTTTCGTCGCGACCCACATCAAGTTGGAAAAACATGATGCGTACAGAGGGTTTGATGGTATGGGCAAAACCTCTTTCCTCGATGCGCTTCAGATCCCGTGCTGCGGGATTTTCGATCAGGTCGAAATCCCCGGCCAACAATCCGGTCAGGCGTGGGCCATCGCTGGGGACAGCTGTCATACGCACCTCAGCCCAATCGGGTTGCTCCTCGCCCCAGTAGTTTTCATTACGCTCCAGCTCGATGGTGCCCCCTTTTTCGTACTTTTTGAGCTTATACGGACCAGTACCGATGACCAAATCGCCCTGATTGAAATCATTGACGACTGGCCAAGGGCTAGTGACACCGCAGTTTCCCTCGGGTTCAAATTCCAGGGCCTCAAACTCGGCAATGCCGCTCCAGATCATGGGCACCCGTGCGAGCTCGTTAGGCAATACCGGTGCGGGGCTATGGGTGATCAGGCGCACGGTTTTGGCATCAGGTGTTTCTATGCTTTTGATGCGTCGGGCGACGTTGACGAGGCCACTGCCAATACCGGTTTCATTATTGAGAATGCGGCAAAAGGAAAAAATCACATCCTCTGCCGTAAACGGATCGCCGTTGGAGAAACGGGCATTTTCATCCAGATGAAAGGTCCAGGCGTTGTCTCCGCTGATCTCCCACCTGCTGGCAAGCGCCGGCAATAACTCCATATCAGGGCTCATGCGTACAAGCCCCTCAAAGAAATGAGAGATCAAGGCTTCATTAGGTGTAGTCTGATGATAATGAGGATCAACAGCTGTAGGCTCGGATGCCAGACCAATCCTGAGGGTCTGGGCATATGACACACTGGCAAAGGCGCATGCCAAGCCTAATGTGAGGGTTTTCAAATTGAAGAGTTGCCGCATCTTGGGTCTCCCAAATTGTTGGTGTTAAGGCTGTAAAATAGCAGTATAAGTAAGACGGGTTTTCTATACAATAATATGAATGTGCTATCTACTTTCTAATAATTAGAATGCTTTATCATGGAAAACCCTTGATTTAGCCCGGACGGAGTACTTTCTACAATGCATTCGCTGGCTTTGAAATATTTTTATGAGGTGGCTTTGCAGGGCAGTCTCAGCGCAGCTGCAGATGCCCTTGATATCGCTGTTTCAGCGGTAAGCAGGCAAATTAATCAGCTTGAGGAAAAAGTAGGAGCCACACTGTTTGAACGCGGGGTGCATGGCATGCGGCTAACCCCGGAAGGGGAGCTCTTGCTGGCGCATGTGCGCCGCATGAGACTCGAAATGGAGTCCACTCTGCAAGGCATCAGTGCCCTGAAAAACGCCGTAGATCAGCCAATCAGGCTGGCCTGTACCCAAGGGGTAGCCAATGACCTCATCCCTACCGTGATGGCGGAGTTTCGCGCGCAACACCCACAGGTGCGTTTTGATCTGCATGTCAGTAGCGCCCAGGTTGCGACTGAGCGAGTGGCCACCGGCAGTGCCGATGTGGCCGTTACCTTTAGCACACGGCCGGCCCGCTCGGTGGCAGTGCGGTATTCATGTCAGGCGCCCGCATTGGCCGTACTCGCCCTTGATCATCCACTATCGCATCGCAAACGATTAGGTCTGGATGATGTACAGCAATACCCCCTGGTGCTGACGGATGCCAGCACCTCCACTTATAAACTGTATGAGCTCGCCTGTAATATGAGCGGCCAATGGGTTGAGCCCGTGCTTTACTGTAATCATGCCCAGGCTCTGCATGCCTACGTGAGGAATTCCACGGCGATTTTATTTGCCAGCTATATCTCGGTAGGTGAGCGTTTGACGGCATCAGGACTGATTGCCAAGCCTTTGAGGAATACCGAGATGCATGCGCGGGTAGCACAGGTACAGGTGATGCAGGGCAGAAAATTGCCGGCGATGATGGAATTATTTATCAAAGCCGTGATTCGGCGCATGAATAAAATAAATGCCAGTGCGCCTCATTAGCACACCGGCATTTGCTGTGAATTAATTAGTCTACACGTGCCCCGGCAAGATCAACTATTTCCTCATAGCGGTTGCGCTCGGCGCGCATGAAGTCATCAAACTCCTGTGCTGAGGTAGGCACCGGAGTGATTAGCAGGTTACCAAATCGTTCCTGCACCTCCTCTGTGGCCATGCCTTTGACAAAGGCTTCATTTAGTTTGGCAATAGTTTCATCAGGAGTGCCCGCAGGTGCAATAAGCCCCCACCAGGTAGAGATGGAAAAATCCTCTAACCCGCTTTCCTTCATTGTCGGTAGCTCCGGGAGAATTTCTGCCCGTTCGTCGGTCGTGACGGCAAGCGCCTTTAGCATGCCGTTCTGGATATTGGGTGCTGCGGTTGCCAGATTATCAAAGGTAAAGTCCACCTCGGCAGAAAGCAGTGCCTTTTGGGCCGGCGCTCCGCCGTTATAGGGGATATGGACCACCTCAATACCCGCTTGTTTTTTAAAGAGCTCACCTGCCAGGTGACCGCCGCTGCCGTTACCGCCAGAGCCATAATCGAGCTGACCCGGATTGTCTTTGGCGTATTGCACCAGGTCTGCGACTGAATCAATACCAAGTTTCTCTGCATGCTCTTTGTTCATGACAAGTACGTTGGGTACCTGCACCATCATGGTGACCGAAGCAAAGTCAGTGTCAGCGTCATAGGGCATCTCGCTAAAAAGCCAGGGGTTGACTGCATGCGAGGCCAGGGTAGCAATGCCTAGGGTTCTGCCGTCGGGATTGGATTTGGCGACATAGTCGACGCCGATATTACCGCCCGCTCCGGGCTTGTTTTCAACAATGACCGTGCCCAGATCCTCCTTGACCGCATCGGCCAATACCCGTGCACTGATGTCTACGGGACCGCCGGCCGCAAAAGGCACAATAATGCGCGTTGTATCTTGCTGGGCAAAAGCACTCGTAGTGCTGATACAAAACACAGCCAATATCCCTGCTGTGGATTTCAATAGTGGTTTAAACATGTGTGTTTTCCTTTCCGAGATTAAAGGGTCAAGCAAAACCAACAAGGCTAGGAACTCATTGTGCCAAAAATTGACTGTTTGTGCATTTGTATTGATTTAGCGCAACAAAATGATATACAGTTAAGGTTAATATATAATAATATCATTTTAAATGATATGGACTGAAATTGCTGTGCTCGCCATGGGGCGGGTACGGAGGGCGTTTCCATACGTCCGTAGCAGGAGTTGATATGAAAAAAGATGACCCAATCAAGTTCTCACGTCGGGAAGTCTTGGGTCTGGGCTTGGCTGGCACGGTTTCAATGGCCTTGGGAACGTCACAGCCAGCGTATGCACAGAGCAAGATTAAAACTAATGCACATATTGTCATTATTGGGGCAGGTGCCGCTGGTATTACGCTGACCAATCGGTTGGTGGACCGTTTGGACGGCGCCAAAATCACCCTCATAGACAAGCGTATTGACCACTACTATCAGCCTGGATTGTCTTTGGTTGCTGCGGGGTTGAAACCCGCAGAATATGTGGTTTCAAAAACCAGCGAATGGTTGCCAAAAGGCATCCATCATATCGCCCAGATGGCGACCGAGATTGACCCAGAGTCCAAAACAGTGACCACCGAGTCCGGCGAGAAATTGCGTTATGACTACCTGGTGGTAGCCCCCGGACTGGTGCTGGATGTGGATGCTATCGAGGGGTTCTCACTTGACTTGGTCGGCAAAGAGGGCATTGGTTGCCTTTATGCGGGCCCAGAATATGCCGTCAAAACCTGGCAGGCAGCTGAGCGCTTTGTGAATCAGGGTGGGGTGGCCGTATCTACGCGTCCTGCAACAGAAATGAAATGCGCAGGAGCGCCGCTCAAGCATACCTTTTTGATTGATGATATTGCCAGTCGCGGGCCCCGACCCACCGGCTTTGAGATGCATTATGTTTGTCCTCAAAAGACCTTGTTTTCGGTGCCTATTGTGGCTGAAAAAGTACGTATGCTCTATGGAGAAAGAGGGATAGAAAGCCATTTTGAGCGGACCCTGGTAGCGGTCGATGCAGGCAAAAAGGTAGCGACCTTTAGTCGGCCCGAGTTGGATGTAGTGACTGGAGAGATTGGTACGACGACTGAGGAAATTCCCTATGACTATCTCCATGTCATCCCCCCGCAGCGGGCGCCCGAGGTGATTCGTCAATCCGGTTTAAGTTGGCCCGATCGGTGGGTGGGGCAGGGCTGGGTTGAGGTTAACCCACAGACGTTGCGTCATGTGCGCTATCCGGAGGTGTTTGCTCTAGGTGATGTGGCCGGGGTACCCAAGGGCAAAACAGCGGCATCGGTCAAGTGGCAGGCGCCTGTAGTGGAGGCGCAGCTTATCGCTGCCTTGCAGGGGCATGAAAGCAGTGAGCTTTATGATGGGTATACCTCTTGCCCTCTCATCACCCGGGTGGGGCAGGCCATGCTGGTAGAGTTTGATTACCATGATAATTTGCTGCCGTCATTTCCGGGCTTGATCGCTCCGTTAGAGGAGTTGTGGTTTAGCTGGCTGATGAAGGTCTGGGCGCTAAAGGCCACCTATAATGCCATGCTGCGCGGCAAAGCCTGATGGATGCCAGGACAAAGAGCAAAGGATGAACGATGAAAGAATTGACCTTGGAAACTTTATTTGCCGTGCTGGAGGAAATGTTCGGCGCCGGCTTGTTTTGGACCTTGCTGATTGTGGCCATCATCGTCACCATTGGCTATGTTTATGTACTTATCAGGGACCGGGCGGTATCGATGAAAAAGTTCCTCTGGGCGCAGATATGCATGCCCATTGGTGCCGTGCTTGCCGTGTGGTTTGTGATGGCGAGTACAGATTCTGCATTTATTGATCTGGGCGGGCCAATAGATTATGTCGTGTTGTTGGGGGTGGCCGTTGCAGGTGCGGTAGGGTGTGCCATCTTGGTCTACACCCTACAGTCCCTGATCTGGCCGATACGCAATGAAAAGAAAAAGGCTTAGCTATTCTTTTTCAGTCGAGCAAATGCTTCTGCCATAGCACCCTGAGGGCGCTTTGCTGCTTTTTGGCGCGCTGGCTGCTTGTTTTTATTTCGTGTAGTGGCCGGGGCCGGGCGGCTTTTGGCTTTGCTCTGGGCTGGTCCGCGCATACTCAGGCTGATTCGTTGACGATCCATGTCCACCTCAAGTACGTGGACATTTACAGCCTGACCTACGCGCACATGTTCACGAGGGTCACGCACAAATTGATTGGATAGCTCTGAAATATGCACTAACCCATCTTGTCCGACCCCGATATCGACAAAGGCACCAAAGTTGGCCACATTGGTAATTACCCCCTCTAAACGCATACCCTCAGTCAAATCGCGGATAGAGGTAATGCCCTCCTTGAATTGAGCGGTTTTAAATTCTGGTCGGGGGTCACGGCCCGGACGCTCGAGTTCGACAAAGATGTCCTTTACTGTGGGCAGGCCAAAACGCTCATCAGTGAAATCCTCAGGTTGGAGCGCACCTAAGGCGCTGCTTTTGCCAACCACCTCAGCTGCAGGAGTATTTAAACGTTTCAAAATACGTTCAACCACCGGATAGGCCTCCGGGTGAACTGCTGAGGCATCCAGAGGATTATCGCCGCCGCTGATACGTAAAAAACCAGCCGCCTGCTCAAAGGTCTTGGGCCCAAAGCGTGGGACCTCCAACAAAGCCTGCCGATTGGGAAATGCACCATGCTGTTCGCGCCATTGCACGATGTTTTGTGCCAGCGTATTGCTAAGTCCCGAGACATGCGATAGCAAGGCGGCGGAGGCCGTATTCACCTCAACGCCTACTGCATTGACGCAATCCTCAACCACGGCCTCGAGGGATTGTCCGAGCGCTCGTTGATTGACGTCGTGCTGATATTGCCCTACGCCTATGGCCTTGGGTTCGATTTTGACCAGCTCTGCCAGCGGATCCTGCAGTCGGCGGGCAATTGATACAGCCCCGCGCAGCGATACATCCAGATCGGGAAGCTCATGGCTTGCCAGTTCAGATGCCGAATAGACAGAGGCACCTGCCTCTGAAATAGTGATGCTGTCAAATTTGAGTTCTGGGTGTTTTTCCTTGAGTGTGCGTATCAGCTGCTCGGTCTCCCGACTGGCTGTGCCATTGCCAATAGCGACTAACTCGATTTGGTGATCCTGTATTAATCTGGCCAGGGTATGCAGGCTGCCCTGTTTGTCATTGCGGGGCGCAAAGGGATAAATGGTGTCAGTGGCTACTACCCGGGCGGTGCTGTCAATTGCTGCTACCTTGACGCCGGTACGGATGCCGGGGTCCAGACCCAGGACATTTTTAAACCCTGCAGGAGCAGCAAGTAATAAATCACGCAGATTTTCGGCAAATACACGGATCGCCTCCTGTTCGGCCTGCTCGCGCAGGCTGCCAACGATCTCGGTTTCAAAGGTAGGGAGCATGCGGACCCGCCAAGTCCAACGACAGGTCTCTGCGAGCCACTGTTCGCGGGGGCTTGCAGGGGCCTTGAGATTAATGCGCAGGCGCAAAAACTGGGCAATTTGCTGGACAGTAGGATAGGGGTCCTGCTGCTCCTTTTCGGGTTCGAGGCCCAAACGCAGTCTCAGAATATCCTGACTGCGTCCGCGCAATATGGCCAATAAACGATGGGAAGGAATGCTTTTGACTGGCTCGGAAAAATCGAACCAATCACGGAAATTGCGCCCCTCTTGTTCTTTGCCCTCTACCACCTGAGCGTAAAGCCATCCATGCTGCCAGAGATAATCCCTGAGTTGGGCCCGTAAGTCTGCATCCTCGGCAAAGCGTTCTGCTAAGATGTCACGCGCACCGTCGAGTACTGCTTTGATAGAATCAAAGGGTTTGTCCCGCAGGAACTGCTCGGCAACCTGCTCTGGCTCAGCATGTACCTCATCCAAGAGGGTATCAGCCAGAGGCTGCAGGCCGGCCTCGATAGCAATTTGGGCGCGGGTGCGTCGTTTGGGACGGTAGGGCGCATAGAGGTCCTCGAGACGCTGTTTGGTATCAGCGGCCATAATCGTATCAAACAGCGCAACGGTGAGTTTGTCCTGCTCCTTGATGCTGTCGATGATGGCTTTGCGGCGATCCTCCAGCTCCCGCAGATAGCCTAGTCGTAGCTCCAGATCGCGTAGCTGTTCATCGGTGAGTCCCCCGGTCAACTCCTTTCTGTAGCGGGCAATAAAGGGTACAGTGGCACCATCATCCAGCAATCGGACGGTGGCTTCTACATACCTGGGGGCTATATTTAATTCCTGGGCGAGTTGCGCACCAATGCGTTGGGCATCGGGAACATAGGCTAAGCTGGCGACATTGGGTGTATTCATGCGTGTGTGCAAATTAAAATAAGACAAAGATTAAAGTGTAATGGCTCTAAAATGATGCAACAAGACTCTCTTACAAATGTTTTCTCAGCCGAGGGCCCTTTGGCAAAAGCGTTCTCACACTATGTGCCACGCGCGCAGCAACTGGGCTTGTCCCAGGCAGTGGCTGATGCCTTGCAACAGCGGGGCATGTTGGTCGCTGAGGCAGGGACCGGTACGGGCAAGACCTGGGCGTACTTGCTCCCAGTGCTATTAGGACAGGAGAAGGCCTTGATCTCTACTGGTACCCGCACCTTGCAGGATCAGTTATATCATAGAGATCTTCCGCAACTCTGTCAGGCTTTGGACCTGGTGGTCCAGACAGCGCTGCTGAAAGGGCGGAGCAATTATCTTTGTCATTATTATTTTGATCGGGTGGCTAATGAGCAAGGGGCATTGGCCAGCAGTGATGAGGTCCGGCAATTTCAAGCAATACGCCTATTCATGCAGCAAACCGAAACAGGGGACAAAAGTGAATTAAATGCGGTGCCCGAGCATGCGCCCATTTGGCACAAGGTAACTTCAACCCGAGAAAACTGCCACGGACAGGATTGCCCTTTTATCAATGATTGTTTTGTTTATAAGGCTCGGCGGCGTGCGCAGGAGGCCGATGTTGTGGTCGTAAACCATGCATTATTCATGGCGGACTGGGCCTTGCGGGAGGAGGGGGTCTGTGACTTGTTGCCGGAAACACAGGCGGTGATCTTTGATGAGGCACATCATTTGCCTGCCACGGCGACCCGATTTTTAGGCACTACGGTTTCTTCTTATCAGCTATCAGATTTCTCCAAAGCTGTGGGCATCATGGGGCAGGCTCATGCCCCCAAGGTACAGGACTGGTTGCGCTGGGCAGACAGGATCAAACAGTCAGTACAGGATTTACGTTTGTTATGCGAACCGGTGCAGCGGGAAAAAGGGCAAAAAAGCACCTTCGAGTACCTGCCCAATGCTCAGGAGGTAGACAAGGAGATAGAGCGATTACTCGATACCCTGCGTAGTCTGGTAGATATTTTTGCCCAGCTGCAGGATAAGGATCCCGAGTTAAAGGCCCTGTACCGGCAGGCAGCGGATCTCTTTGGGCGTTTGTTTTTATGGACTCAGCCCGACCGGCAAGGGGAGATAGCTGCGGATCCACTATTAGATGGTCCCATTGAGGCTCAATTGGCGCAGCCCTCTGTTCGCTGGGTGGAAAATAATGCGCAAATGTTGCGATTTCATCGGGCACCTTTGACAGTGGATCATATATTTACGCAGGCCAAACACAGTGAGCAAGCCTGGATTTTTACTTCGGCGACCTTATCGGTGCGGGGTGATTTCAGCCATTTTATCGAGCAGTTAGGCCTTGAGCAGGCGCAAACCTGTGATTGGCCATCGCCATTTAATTATGCCGAGCAGGCCGCCCTGTATGTGCCTCAGCAAATGCCGCTCGCTCATAGCAGGGAATTCAATGCACGTTTTGTTGCGCTGCTTTGGCCTTTGGTTCAGGCTACTGAAGGTGGGGTGCTGGTACTTTGCACTACGTTACGTGCCGTGGATGATATCGCCGAGCGTTTACATGAGCTCAATGAGCAGGAAAATACTCGTCGCCTCATATTGCAACAAGGTAAACAAAGCCGTAGTCAGTTATTGACCGACTTTAGCGAAGGGGAGCGTGCCATACTGGTGGGCAGTGCGAGTTTTTGGGAAGGGGTGGATTTCCCCGGGGATGCTTTGACCGTGGTCGCTATTGATAAGCTTCCCTTTGCCCCTCCTGATGATCCAGTCATGAGCGCCCGTATCGAACAGTGTCGTCGTGAGGGCGGGAATCCCTTTATGGCCTTTCAGTTGCCAGAGGCTGCAATTGCGCTCAAGCAGGGTGCGGGCCGATTGATTCGCAGCGAGCAGGATCATGGAGTATTAATGATTGCAGACACACGAATCGTGGAGAAATCCTATGGCCGTCGCTTATGGCAGGGCCTACCTCCCTTTACCCGTACCCGTAATCTGCAGGAGGCCCTTGTCTTTGTGGGGCAAAAGCCACGTCTCAGTGAGTGAGCTCAAAAGTCGCGTTATAACCAATGCAGGGGATTCCACCAGCTTTTGGGCGCACGCAATCCCTGCTCGTAATAGATAGAATTGGGAAAGTTTTCGTCCAGTACACGCTGAGTGGTATCTCGCAGCTCATCCTGGCCGAGCTTGTCATAGGAAAGAACCATGATGTAGAGCGCCTTTTCTGCGGCAGGAACCCCCTCGAAATCCGTAATGACCCGTTGTGCGCGATTGATGGCTGCCACATAGGCGCCCCGCTCGTAATAGTACTGCGCAACATTAAGCTCGTTTTCTGCGATGGTATTGACCAACCAGGTCATGCGCAATTTGGCGTCGTGTGCATAGCGGCTATCAGGATATAGGGTAATGAGCTCATTAAAGGCATCATAGGACTCGCGCAAGCCTTTTGGGTCCCGCTCACTGGGTTCCTGGCGGGTGATATGTGCCAGAAAAGCGCTTGGCGGGGTAAAGGTGATGAGCCCTTTGAGATACAGCATATAGTCACTGCCAGGGTGATTTGGGTATTGCCGCTGAAAGCGTTCAATAGCCGCTAGCGCCTGCTCGGGCTCATCATCTTTCCAGTTGACATAGGCCTGATCAATTAGCGCCTGCTGGGCTTGTATGCCAAAGGGATAGCGCGCCTCAATGCTCTCCAGGCGCTCACGCGCATTATTCCAATTGCCGGCCTCCATCTCGGCACGGGCATCCTTATAAAGTTGCTCAGCAGTCCAGCCGGTAGTGGGGTCCTTTTCTGGCTCGAAGGTGCCGCAGGCTGCGAGCAAAAGGGCTAGACAAAGTGCGCTGATGCGCAGCCAATTATTTTTCATGGAATTTAGACAAGAAAGATGGTTTAAACTGTTCACTGAGGCATTCCTTGTGATGCGGTAAGCTAAACGGACATTTTAAGCGATTATAGCCTTTAGAAATAGGTATGGAACGGAACGCGCCCACATATGAGTTTTTGGTAACCAGGCAGGCTCAGGCAGAGCGTCTGGATAAATACCTCGCTACCATGTTAAAGCAATATTCGCGAGCGCGCATTCAGGAGTGGATAAATCAGCAGGCTGTGCATTTGAATGGTCGTCCGACCCGCCCCAGACAAAAATTACAAGCTGACGATATTATTCATGTGTGGGTACAGCCCACGCCCGAGGAGCTTGCAGACAAACCGCAGGACATGCCACTGGATGTTGTCTATGAATCAGAACAATTGCTGGTGGTAAACAAACCAGCTGGTTTGGTGACTCACCCTGGGGCAGGTAACTGGAGTGGTACTTTACTCAACGCCTTGTTATTTCATTATCCTGAATTGGTGCATCTGGAGCGGGCAGGTATCGTGCACCGGCTGGATAAAGATACCTCCGGGCTATTAATGGTCGCTCGAACCCCCAGTGCTCAGGCACATCTTGGACAGCAATTAAAAAACCGTAGTGTGCAACGAGCTTATCGAGCCTTGTGTGTAGGTGTTTTGCCAACTGAGGGCAGGATTCAAATCCCTGTGATACGTGATCCCAGAGTGGCCGTACGCATGGCCGCCCGTGATGTGCCCGGGGCACGCGATGCCCGCACCGATTTCAGGCGCTTGCGTACAGGCCTCATCGATGAACAGCATCGTGTCTCTGAGGTAGAATGTATGTTACATACCGGACGTACTCATCAGATACGTGTACATCTGGGCAGTCAATCTCATCCTATTTTGGGAGATGGTTTGTACGGTGGTTTGACCACTGCACAGACACCCAGGCAGATGTTGCATGCTCATGCCTTGGCTTTCAATGAGCCCGAAACGGGTAGAGAGCTTTTTTTTGAGTGTCCACCACCACAAGATTACCGGGCGTTATGTGCCCATATCATGTGGGATAACGAGGAGCGCCAGTGAACAGCACCAACCTCAGCACCCATACCTTTGCCCCGTTTGTGCAGGGCAGTCAGGGTGAGCGGCTGCGATATTTTACGACCACCCGCCAATCTGGCATGAGCACAGGGCCCTGGGCGAGCTGGAATTTGGGGGCGCACTGTGGTGATGATGCCCAGGCTGTGAGCCGTAACCGCATGCGTTTGCAGGAGTATTTGCCGGCTCCACCTCATTGGTTGCAGCAGGTCCATGGCACCGAGGTGGTACAATTCAGGAAAAACACCTCTGACCCAGCCGTGTTGCTAACAGCAGACGCAGCTTTTACCCGGGATACTGATTGTGTGTTGGCCATCTTGACTGCTGATTGTCTACCCATCGTAGTCACCGATGCGGACAATAGTATTTTGGGCGTGGCGCATGCAGGCTGGCGTGGGTTGGCCGCCGGGGTGATAGCGCAGTTGGCCAGGCAGCTGCAACGATATTGCCAGTCTGAACACTGGTTTGCCTGGGTTGGTCCGGCCATAGGAGCGCAGCATTTTGAGGTGGGGCAGGAGGTTTATGATGCCTTTGTGCAGGATGCGCCACAGGATCGACAGCATTTTGTATTGCAGCCTGATTCCACTGCAGACGAAAAAAAATGGCACGCTGATCTGGCCGGGTTAGCGCAAATGCGTTTGGAGCGCAGTTTCGCAGCAAGGATACAGGTTGAGCAAAGTCAGTTGTGTACTTTTACGCAGGCAGAACAGTTTTATTCCTATCGGCGGGATGGCATCACGGGTCGAATGGCAACCGTAGCCTGGCTCAGTAGTACTACCTAAGCATTTTCAATCATTGACAGCCAGGCCGATTCCATCGACGATCTATGAAACAATAAATAAAGGTTTCTAAAGGTATTCAAGTGAATCAAAAAACTATGCATTCAGAAAGTTTGGAGCCGCTGATTGACGTGCAGGCTGCACAAAAAATACAGCAGGATTTTTTACAACGCTGGAGCGAGCTTTGCCTCAAGTCGCAAAACGGCGAGTTACAGCCACTCAGACACCGTCGTTTCCGTTCCGAGGCCTGGGCACAAAACCCGTTATCCCTATTTCAGGCTCATGCCTGGGCGCTTTATGCAGATACGTTGCAACAGTTGGCCCATATCACTACCAAAAGTCCCGCCATCCAGGAGCGCCTGGCATTTTATGCCATGCAATGGGCCGAATTATGGTCTCCTGCCAATTTCTTGGCAACCAACCCTGAGGCACTACAAAAATTCATGCACAGCCAGGGGCTTTCCTTGTTCAAAGGAGTGCAGAATCTGATGGAGGATCTGCAAAAGGGGCGCTTGACCCAGGTAGATGAACAGGCCTTTACAGTCGGCGAAAATGTGGCCATCACCCCTGGCGCCGTCATTTTTCAAAACGAGCTGTTCCAGTTGATACAGTACCGTCCGAGCACCAAAGAAGTTTATGAAAGGCCATTACTCATGGTGCCGCCTTGCATCAACAAATACTATATTTTGGATCTGCAGCCCGAAAACTCTTTCGTGCGTTATGCCGTAGAGCAAGGCCATACAGTGTATTTGGTGTCCTGGCGTAACCCCATGCCGGAGGATGATGATGGTATCTTGCAGGCGACCTGGGGTGATTATCTGGAGCATGGGGTGTTAAAGGCGCTACAGGTAGTGCAGGAGGTCAGTGAGCAAAAAGCGGTCAATACCCTGGGTTTTTGTGTGGGCGGGACGTTGTTGGCCTCGGCCTTGAGCATTGCCGCAGCCCGCGGTTCAGAGCTGGCACATAGCATGACGCTTTTGACCAGCATGCTGGATTTTCATGATGTCGGCGTGCTCAAGGTATTTGTTGATGAGTGGTCCACCCAGAGCTTTGAGTGGCAGCTGGCCGGTGGGCGATTGATGAGTGCCCAGCAGCTGGCTAATACTTTTTCCATGCTGAGGCCTTCAGAGCTTGTATGGAATTATGTGGCCAGTAATTATCTCGAGGGGGAAACCCCGCCCGCATTTGATATTTTGTACTGGAATAGTGATGGCACCAATTTGCCAGGACCATTTTTCACTTGGTACTTTAGAAACACGTATCTGGAAAATAACCTGGTTGTCCCCGGTCAGGTCCAGGTCGACGGTACCCCCATTGATTTCAGCGTGCTCGATATGCCAGCCTATATTTATGCCTCCAAGGATGACCATATCGTGCCTTGGGGAACTGCATTTGCCACCACACGGCAAGTGACGGGTCAGCGACGCTTTGTATTGGGCGCCTCGGGCCATATTGCCGGGGTAATTAATCCGCCCGCACATAACAGGCGCCACTACTGGGCTCATGATGAGGATAGCGCGCTGGATAAGCACGCTGTTCCGGGGCAGTGGCTCGATAGTGCCCCTAAACATGAGGGGAGTTGGTGGCCTGATTGGGCGCGCTGGATGGCTGCCCAGGGGGGCGAAAAGGTGGCTGCACCAAAAGTTTTGGGTAATGAGGACTATCCCGAGCTCGAGGCAGCACCAGGTAGCTACGTCAAGGTGCGCGCTGTATAAATCAGTCGTGGCAGTGCAAGTTGAAAAAGTAAATCATGATAAAGGAGTGACAAAATGAGTAAAAAAATTGCCTTGGTTACTGGTGGGATGGGGGGTATAGGTACAGCCATCTGTCAGCGCTTGGCCGCCGACGGGATGATGGTCTTTGCGGGCTGTGGGCCAGAAAGATCGCCCGATCAGTGGTTGACTGAGCAAAAAAAACTGGGCTTTGATTTTCATGCCTGTCCAGCGGATGTGGCGGACTGGGATTCGACCCAAAAGGCACTTGAAAAGTTGCAGGCTGAATTCGGCAGTATCGATGTGCTGGTTAATAATGCAGGCATCACGCGCGATGCAGTCTTTAGCCGGATGACTTTGGAGCAGTGGCAGGCGGTGATTAATGTCAACCTCAATAGTTTGTTCAATGTGACCAAGCAGGTGATTGACAAAATGGCCGAGCAGGGCTGGGGCAGAGTCATTAACATCAGCTCCATCAATGGTCAAAAAGGTCAGTTTGGACAGGCTAATTATTCCGCGGCAAAAGCTGGTATGCACGGCTTTACCAAGGCGCTGGCGCAGGAGTATGCCCGCAAGGGAGTGACCGTCAACACCGTCTCGCCCGGGTATATTGGGACCGAGATGGTGCGCGCTATTCGTGAGGATGTGCTTGAAAAAATTGTTGCGTCCATTCCTGTGCAACGCCTGGGCGAGCCAGAGGAAATCGCCTCTATCGTTAGCTGGTTGGCCTCGGATGAGGCGGGTTTTGCCACGGGTGGGGATTTTTCTGTGAATGGTGGACTGCATATGTACTAAAATGAACACAGTACAGTGATTCATTACGGTGGCATGTTGCCCAGGGTACATGCCCCGATGACCGGTTTATAGAATTTATGACAGCAACTACTGATAACCGACTGATTAAAAAGTATCCTAATCGTCGACTCTATGACACGCATGCCAGCTCCTATATCACCCTGGCAGATATCAAGCAGTTAGTACTTGAGCACGAGGACTTCAGGGTGATTGACTCCAAGACTGAGGAGGATATCACGCGCAGTATCTTGCTGCAGATCATCCTTGATGAGGAAAGCGGACAGGGGCCCATTTTTTCCGCTAATGCCTTGGCCCAAATCATCCGGTTTTATGGCACTGCCATGCAGGGGGTGATGGGCAGTTATATCGAGCAAAATATACAGGCCTTTATTGATATACAGGACCGTATGGCTGAGCAGTCCAAGGGGCTTTATGGAAAACAACTAGGGCCTGAGGCCTGGACACAGTTCATGGCGGTGCAAACACCGGTATTACAAAATGCCATGAACACCTATCTGGATCAAAGTAAAAAGTTCTTTGTACAAATGCAGGAGCAAATGCATGGGCAGGGGCTCAACTTTTTTGGTCAATTTCCTTTTGTACCCCCGCAGCCTGAACGTGATGATAAATAACGAGGTTTGGACAGTAGCCGTGGACTCGCGTTCAACGGCACTAACCTTTATTGACGTAATACCCCAAACATATTGAGGTTTACTTGATATGTATCACAATGACGTGCGCCACAATTTGTTAACTTATAACTATTGAATAAAGGTACTGGCCTGTAGACGACTTACCCGTTATGTTACAGGTCGTTTGGCGGTTTTAGTTTATATAACTACCTTAGGGGGTATTTATTATGTCCACCTTGCGGCTTTCTATATTGTTTATATCGACCTGCATGGCATTTGGTGCTTCTGCAGAGTCAGTGCGCAACGTACCAGTTGAGCCTATCCAACCCGTAGAAATTACCGAGCCTGAAAAAGTCGAGCTGGGTAAGATGCTGTGGTTTGATCCACGTTTATCCCGTTCAGGTTTTATTTCCTGCAACTCTTGCCATAACCTCAGTATGGGCGGTTCTGATAACTTGGTATCCTCAGTGGGAGACCGCTGGCAGCAAGGGCCCATCAACTCGCCAACGGTGTTAAATTCGAGCTTGAACCTGGCTCAGTTCTGGGATGGCCGTGCCGAGACACTACAGGAGCAGGCCGGCGGCCCGATTGAGAACCCGCTTGAGATGGGATTCACCCATGAGCTTGCGGTCGAGGTGCTCAAATCGATTCCCGAGTATGTTGAGCGATTCGAGGTGATCTACGGGACCGAGGACTTCGGCATCGATGAGGTTACCGATGCAATTGCCGTGTTTGAGGAGACCTTGGTGACCCCAAATGCTCCTTTTGACCATTGGCTCAGGGGTGATGATGAGGCGCTCACTGATTTTGAGCTTGAGGGCTGGGAGCTGTTCCTGACCAGTGGTTGTGTGGCATGTCATAATGGGGTGAACCTGGGCGGAACCTCTTTCCAAAAGATGGGTGTGGTTGAGCCCTATCATACAGAGAACCCGGCTGAGGGTCGTGCAGCGGTTACAGGGATTGATGCAGATAGATTCAGCTTCAAAGTACCTACACTGCGCAACGTCGAGTTGACCTATCCGTACTTTCACGACGGTGCGGTATGGACTCTGACCGAGGCAGTGGACATCATGGGTAGATTGCAGTTAGGGCGGCACTATACAGATGAGGAAAACGAAAAGATCGTTGCCTTCTTGAAAACCTTGACCGGTGAGCAGCCCGAGATGGTATTACCTATCTTGCCTCCGTCTACAGACAAAACACCATTGCCTGATTCCTTCGACTAATATTTAGTTGGCATGGTGCAAAAGCCGCGCAGCGCTCTCGCTGTGTGGCTTTTTTTATTGGTGTCTTAATATGCGTCAAATAGATATGCGTTGGCTGGAGCACTATCCAGAACATGTGCCGCATCGGTTACCGCCAGGTAATGAGCATAATTTGCTGGATATGATAGATGAGAGCTGTCGTCGTTATGGGGGCAGGAGCTGTCTGCGTTCTTTTGGCGGTCGCCTCAGTTATGAACAGTTGCACCAATACAGTCATTATTGTGCGGCCTGGTTTCGGCAGAAGGGGCTGACAAAGGGAGACAAGGTGGCTTTGATCATGCCCAATATCATGCAATTTGTCGTAGGCATGACCGGGATTCTCAGGGCAGGAGGGGTGGTGGTTACAGTAAACCCCTTATATACGTCACGTGAATTACAGCAGATCCTGCAAGATGCCCGTCCTTGCTTTGTTTTTGTTGCCTCTCCTTTCGTCCCTGTGTTGGCTCGGATCTCGCTGCCCGATTCAATCAAGGCCGTCATCATCACCCAGCCAGGCGATTTGCAGAGTAGGCTACGCGCATTGTTTATCAATAATGTGGCGCGCTGGCGCCAAAAATCATTTTTCCGGCCAGCACTAGAAAGCGTACGGACAGTGCCGTTTCAGCAGCTACTAGACAAGGGGCGCGAGGCCTTCCTGCGCAGGCAGGATAACGACTTTGATATTAAGCCGCAGGATGTGGCTTTTATGCTTTATACGGGGGGCACTACCGGTGTGCCCAAAGGGGTGCTCCTGAGTCATGCGAATCTGCTGGCCAATCTCGAGCAGGTGGCTCATTGGGTGGGTGAAAGACTACGGCCTGGGCAGGAAACTGTGCTCACTGCCTTACCCCTATATCATATATTTTCCCTGACAGGAAATTGCCTCTTGTTTTTAAAGCTGGGCGGAACCAATGTATTAATCGCGGATGCGCGCAAGACCAAAGATATTATTCATGCTTTCAAAAAGTATAAAATCAGCGCCTTTACCGGAGTAAATACACTTTTTATGCGCTTGCTGGATCATCCGGATTTTCAGCGTCTCAAATTTGACCACCTACGGCTGGTCATTGGCGGTGGGACTGCAGTCAGCGCAGAGGTCGCCCAACGCTGGGAGCAACTCACACGCCAGCCATTATTGCAGGCCTACGGTTTGACCGAGACCTCCCCGGCGGTTTGCATCAACCCCACAGATGGACGTCATATCAATACTTCCATTGGATTGCCCTTGACAGGTACTGAGGTGGTCATTTGTGATGCTGATGGCAGGCATTTGGCTCCTGATCATGAGGGTGAGATTTGTGTTCGTGGTCCGCAGGTCATGCTGGGCTATCATCAGCAGGAGCAGGCAAATCGGGCTGCCTTTTTCCCGGGGGGCTATTTTCGTACCGGAGATGTTGGGTACATGGATTCGGCAGGATTCGTTTATCTCAGGGAGCGACAGGCTGATATCATCAATGTATCGGGCTTTAATGTTTATCCGAGCGAGATCGAAGCCGTGATAGGGGCTTATCCAGGGGTTAGCGCCGTGGCAGCGGTGGGTATGCCTTGCTCGCAGGCAGGTCAGAGCGTCAAAGTCTTTGTACAGGCATCTGATCCGGATTTGACTGTGGAGCAATTACAAAAACATTGTGCGCAGCAATTGGCGCAGTATAAATGCCCTCGGGAGATTGTGTTTTGTCAGCAACTACCTATCTCACATGTAGGTAAAGTATTGAGGCGAGCGCTCAGGGGGGATTGAGCAGCGAATGTCACTTTTTGTGAAAAGGCTTGCCATCCAACTGCTGAGTAGGAAAAATATACAAAAACTCAGGATTTAATTATGAAAAAAACTTTGCTTTTTATTTCTTTGACGGCTGTACTCGGTCTAAGTGCTTGTGTCGGAGTACAAAAGGATGATTCTGCCATGCAAACAGCAGATCAAAAAATGCTAACAGCTTATAACTGGACGCTGGAACGCGTAACGATGCCCGCCGGGGGCGAGCGACCAGAAACGCTGGGTCAGCAGGTTCGTCCATTTGATTTGAGCTTTATGGATAACCGTCTTGCTGTGTCTGGTCTTTGCAATAGCATGAGCGGGAGCTATCAGATAGCGCAGGATAAAATCCAGGTGCAGCCCATGATGGGGACTAAAATGATGTGTGCTGATGAGGCCGTGATGCAGTCAGAAAACTATGTCGGGCAGGTATTACCGACTGTGCAGCAATGGCAGCTGCAGGGCGTGGATATGGCCGATCCCGCACAGGCACATCCCGTGCTGACTTTGAGTTTTGCTGATGGTGCACGTTGGCAGTTTGAAGGGACCCCAACCCCAGAAACCCTGTACGGACAAGAAGGCACGACTGCTTTTTTGGAGGTCAGCGATCAATTGCAGACCTGTGGAGCCCAGAATGAGCAGTGCTACAAAGTCCGCTCGGTGAAATACAATGAACAGGGCATACAGACCGAAGTAGGCGACTGGTTTTTGCTCGATCGGGACCAGCTGCAGGGGTTCACGCCTGAGGCAGGCTATCAGACCATTATTCGTACCCGGCAGTTTGTGGAAAAGACAACACAGGGCAAAGACCGCCCCGTGTACATACATGATATGACTGTGGAGTCAAAACAGCTTTAAACTCATATAGTGCGCGGGCTCAGGAATACATGGGTTTGTTATCAATAACCGCTAACAGCCCGCGTACAATTCTATAAATCACCCACACCATATTGACAAACAGGACAATAAAGCCAACGATAAAATACACTAATAATAGGCCAATCACTGTCCATAAAAGCGCATACCAAAAAGTCCTTATCTGCCAGCGAAAATGTGAGGCAAGCCAGGTGCCATGGGCGTCTGCACGTTTTACATAGTTAATAATTAAACCAATCAGGCCAGTGATAGCAGTAAAAAATGACAAGGCCTGCAGCACATAGACCACGATGGTAATCGTGCGCAAAGAGCGCAGGCTTTCATCATCTACCTCGGTATAGGTCGCCTCAATAACGAGCGGATCATCCGCTTGGGCAGCAGAATTTTGTTTGGACGGTTCTTTTTGCATGGCTTGGTTAAATAAAAATTATAAAGTCAATGGAGTACCATTCTAATAAAAAGCGCAAGTCAAGTATATTTATTTTGTTTGTTTTTGTATTGTAGGCATAGCACAATAAAAGTGACGTATAACAAACAGGAGAGAAAAAATGAATTGGTACCTGGAGGTGTTAAGAAAATACGCAGTCTTTACAGGCAGGGCAAGAAGAAAAGAATATTGGTTTTTTGTGCTGTTTAATGTGATTTTCTTGATTATTTTGAGCTTTCTGGACAGAGCCCTTGGTACTTTCAATATGCAATCAGGCGTAGGGCTGCTCACCAGCATCTATTGGCTTGCGGTTTTGATTCCGGCGATTGCAGTCGGGGTCCGACGCCTGCATGACATAGGCCGTTCGGGTTGGTGGCTATTGCTGGTTTTTATCCCTGTCATTGGTCCGCTGATAATATTAGTGATGATGCTCTTCAATAGTCAGCCAGGAGATAATGCTTATGGTCCTAACCCCAAAGGACAGTAGTGGCTTGCAGGCGATTATCCAGGGGTATCCCTGGATAAGGCCTCAAATATAAGTTAGTGAAATCCATATCACCAGGGGGATGGTGACCACAGAAATAATATTGCCAAGTAAAACAATGCTGGCTACAGCGTGTGGTGAAGCTTTGTAATGCTCGCACAATAAAAAATTCAATACGGCAGGAGGCAGCATTGCGGATAATAAAACGAGCCGTGACCATTCGGCAGTCAGGGGGAGCAGCCAGATAATCAGCGGGCCACAGATGGCTCCGGCAGCCAGAAATAATAAATTAATACGCAAAGCAAAGGCTACCTGAGTGATTTTATCCTGGGCAATACGCACCCCCAGACTAAAAAGCATCATGGGGATGGTGATTTGTCCCAGCATATCTACGCTGGTAATAAAAAAGTCTGGAATGCGTGCCTGATAAGGGGCTAGCAACAGGCCTGCAACAGCGGCCCAGACATTAGGATTGCGCAGCCACAGCCAGCGACTGCCTGAGCCAGCAAGTAGAAAGAGCCCCAGGGAAAAATGCAGTGAGTTGGACAATACAAATAATAAGATGATATCGCCAAGCTGTTCACGTCCATAAGCTAGCAACATGAGGGGAATGCCTATATTGCCCGTATTTCTGAACATGCCCGAAACAATGAATGCCGAGTGCTTGATGCCTTGGGGGCGAAAAAAATAAAGCACGACCCCAGGTAATACGATGACCAGCACACCGGCAATGAGTAAAGGCCAAGCGCTGCCCAGAGTAATGGGGTGGGAAAGTAGTGCTGAAAAAATCAGCGCAGGACAGAAAACGTGGATATTGACATGATTTATAAATGTCATATCCGGCGTTTCAGTTTGCCGGCGCGCAAATACGTACCCTAACACAGCGATTAAAAATACTGGGGTAACGATATTGATAAGGGTGAAGAGCATCGCAAATTAAGGTTGCAGCAACAGTAAGCAAAACAGGAATTTTACCTGTTTTAATTTCGTTTCCAAATGCAGAACTACTTTTTTTGAAATTACGGTAGGAACACTACAGAAGTTGTTCTATGATGCCTAATCAAAGAACTTTATCTCCATTTGTTAACGTTTGCCCTCGAGATGGAAAAATTTGTCTTTACCTATGGAATCGGTCTGGGTAGTGCCCTGGTATGTATGCTCGTCAGCTTATGGAGCGCTGTGGAGCTGAAACGGCTTGCCAAGCATTCAGCTTTGACCAAAAAGGTAGTGCTCCATTTATTACAGGGAGCGGCATTGATAGGTTTGATGCTTTTATTGGACCAATATGCCCGACTTGCAGTCTCGGAACATCGTTTTAAATCGCCCATACAGGGCGCTATGAGTGTAATTACGCTAATAGTCATTAGTACGATTGTTTTAAGAAAGCTATTTTTAATGATTAACCTGTTGGAAAAGCTTCA